>Ga0180017_100271_pt1 | contig 19841 bp, 15 predicted proteins | sample KR46_S_MetaG_FD_129674 | JGI IMG/M metagenome (GOLD analysis project Ga0180017, IMG submission 129674) | Groundwater microbial communities from the Olkiluoto Island deep subsurface site, Finland - KR46_S_MetaG | ecosystem: Environmental > Aquatic > Deep subsurface > Groundwater | place: Finland...
CGCGAGGCGCTCAACAATGCCATGATCCATGGCAATCGCATGGCCTCCGGAACAACTGTGCGTTTCAGGCTGCTGGCGCGCGCGGAGGGCTTTGATCTGGAAATAGAGGACGACGGGCCGGGGTTCGATTGGCAAGGGCGCATGCACGCCCGCAGCCGGGCCGAAGATCTGAGCGGACGCGGGCACGAAATTTTCCGCAACTTTGCCCAGGCAGTCCGCTATAATCCCGAGGGCAATGCCCTGACCCTTGAATACCGAGGCTAGCCATGCATTCCATGCAGATCAGAACCGGCGCCAAAGAGGCCATGATCGACATCACCCCCCGACTGGAAGACCTGCTTAAAGACCAGGGGACGGCATCCGGAGTCATGACCGTCTACACCCCGCACACAACCACGGGCCTGACCATCAACGAAGGGGCCGACCCCGACGTCTGCCGGGACATCCTGGCCCATCTGCGGACAATGGTCCCGCAGCACGCGGGATTTCGCCACTCCGAGGGCAACTCCGACGCGCACATCAAGGCCACCCTTTTCGGGTCGTCCGTGCAGATCATCATTCATGACGGACGGCTCCTGCTCGGCACCTGGCAGCGCGTCTTTCTCGGAGAGTTCGACGGACCCAGAACGCGCACGCTGTGGGTGAAGATGCTGACCTGAGCTATTCCCCGCGCAGGGGCCTGGTCATGAGCTCGCGCACCGCATCGGCCGGGTTCTTGTTCTCAAAAAGCACGGCATGCACCTGTCCGGTGATGGGCAGTTCAATGCCCCGCGTGACGCCCAGCGCATGCACGGCCTGGGTCGTCTTCACCCCTTCGGCCACATTGTGCATCCCGGCCAGCACTTCCTCCAGGGTCTGCCCCCGACCGATGGCCAGCCCCACCCGGCGGTTGCGGCTCAGGTCTCCGGTGCAGGTCAGGACCAGATCACCCATGCCCGAAAGCCCCATGAACGTGGCCGGACTTGCGCCCATGGCCGCGCCAAGGCGCGACATCTCGGACAGGCCCCGGGTGATCAGGGCCGCACGCGCATTCTCCCCGAAACCCAGACCATCGGAAATGCCCGAGGCGATGGCCATGATGTTCTTGACCGCCCCGCCGAGTTCCACGCCCACGACGTCGGAGTTGACGTAGACCCGAAAACTGTGTGTGGAAAAAAGTCCCTGTACGAAGTCCGCCAGTTCCACGTCGGCGCAGCCCAGGGCCACGGCCGTGGGCATGCCCGCGACCACCTCCGAGGCGAAAGACGGCCCCGAGAGCACGGCGTATCGCGGCTCCAGGCCGATAAGCTCCTCCCTCACCACCTGTCCCATGGTCCGAAACGTGCCCAGCTCCACGCCCTTGCTGGCGCACACGATTCCCATGCGCGACGGGAAAAGACCGCGATGTTCACGCAGAAAAAGAGCCAGATGCTGACAGGGCACGGCCAGCACGACGCAGGACGTGCCCGCGAGCACCCGGGACAGATCCGTGTCGGCCCGCAGGTCCGGGCTCAGGGCCTGCCCGGGCAGATAACGGCTGTTGGCGGCGCGCTCGTTCACGTCTGCGGCGACCTCCGACCTCCGAGCCCACAGATGAGCCTCTTCGCCCTTGCCAGCCAGCACATTGGCCAGGGCCGTGCCCCAGCTCCCGGCTCCAAGTATCGAAATCTTCACAGGAAAACCTCCATTACGGATCCCAAATCAAGCCGGGGCCACTATCGAGGATGCTCCGCGTTCTGTAAAGGGCGCTATTGCCAGCATATGGCGAAACAGGTAAGGACCGACCCGAACCAAACCCCGAATTTCGGGCTCCCCGAGGAGAAAACGTGGATTTTACCCAGACCGAGAACGCCATACTGCGCATCGTGCAGGACACCCTGCCCGACAGCGCCACCCCGTACGCGGACATTGCCCGCCAGACCGGCAGCACCGAGGAGGAAGTCCTCGCCCTGCTCAAGAAGCTCAAGGAAGGCGGCCAGATTCGCCGCTTCGGAGCGACCCTGCGCCACCAGCAGGCGGGCTACGGTTTCAACGCCATGGTCGCCTGGTACATAGAAGAAGGCTTCGACCCCGACGAAGTGGGTAAGATCATGGCCACGCGCCCCGAAATTTCCCACTGCTACCAACGCCCCAGCTGCATGGACTGGCCCTACGACATGTACACCATGATCCACGGCAAGAGCCGCGACGACTGCATGCAGGTCGTGCACGAACTCACGGAGCAGACCGGGGTGACCCAGTACGAAATGCTTTTCAGCATAAAAGAGCTGAAGAAAACATCCATGGAATATTTTTAGCGCGCGGAGACATGACATGACCATATCCCAGGAACTCTTCCAGAAGGCCCAGGCCATCATCCCCGGCGGCGTGAACAGTCCGGTGCGGGCTTGCAAAAGCGTGCACTGCGACCCGCTCTTCGTGCACTCCGCCAAGGGCAGCAAGCTTGTGACCGAAGACGGGGTCGAATTCATCGACTACGTCATGTCCTGGGGCCCCATGCTGCTCGGACACAACCATCCCTCCGTGGCGGCGGCCATCGCCGAGACGGCGACCAGAGGCACAAGCTTCGGCGCGCCGTGCAGACTTGAGGTCGAACTGGCCCAGGCCGTGGTGGACGCGGTGCCCGGCATCGAAATGGTGCGCATGGTCAGCTCCGGAACAGAGGCGACCATGAGCGCCCTGCGCCTGGCCCGCGGCTACACGGGCAAAAATGGTGTGATAAAATTTCACGGTGGCTATCACGGCCACGCCGACGCCTTTCTGGCCAGCGCCGGATCCGGCGTGGCCACCCAGTCCATTCCGGGCACACCCGGCGTGCCCGCCGACGTGGTCAAGCACACCCTGCTCGCCCACTATAACGATCTGGACGCCGTGCGCACACTTTTCGAACTGCAGGGAGACGACATCGCTGCCGTCATCGTCGAGCCCGTGGCTGGCAACATGGGCCTGGTCCTGCCCAAGCCCGGTTTTCTGGAGGGCCTGCGTGAACTGACCCGCAAGTACGGGGCGCTGCTCATCTTCGACGAGGTCATCACCGGCTTTCGCGTCGCCTTCGGCGGAGCCCAGACAGCCTTCGGCATTGATCCGGACCTGACCTGCCTTGGCAAGATCATCGGCGGCGGCCTGCCAGTGGGTGCCTATGGCGGCAAACGCGAGATCATGAGCCACATCGCGCCCAGCGGCGGCGTGTACCAGGCCGGAACCCTGTCCGGAAATCCCCTGGCCATGGCGGCTGGCCTGGCCACGCTCAAGGCGCTGTCCGGGATGGATTACGCCGCGCTTGCCGCACGCACCGATGCATTTTCCTCCGAACTTGAGAAGATTTTGCGCAGCAATGGGGCGGCAGTGACGCGCAACCACATCGCATCCATCTTCACCCTGTTCTTCACGGACACCCCCGTGGTCGACTTTCCCTCGGCCCAGACGGCCGACAGCGCGACTTTCGTATCTTTTTACCAGCAGATGCGGGAACAGGGCATCTATCTTGCACCCTCAGGATTTGAATGCGCCTTCACATCGTTCGCCCATTCCGATGAAGATCTGGAGCGCACGCTGAAGGCCGCCCGGAAGGTCCGTTTCTAGAAATACCGGGACCATTTTCCGGGTGTCCTTGACTGAAGACCAAGACCGTCGATATATACGCCCCTGCTTGTGCTTTTTGTAACTTTTCTTTCTGGAGGTAGAAAGAGGATGAAAAAGAAATTGTTGATCAGCCTGATCTGTGCGGCTTTCCTGTCCCTGGCCGCCGCTCCGATGCTGTCCGCAGCCGACGCCCCTGGCGATGACTATGTCATCCCCAAGGTTGAGGGCTTGAAGTTCAAGGACAAGGACGGGAAGCCGGGCAAACTGCAGAAGTTAGTGGCCTTCCCCCATTCCAAGCACGCCAGCGTCGAATGCGCCCAGTGCCACCACACCATGGAAGCCGACGGCGGCGCAATCAAAAGTTGCACCGAAGCTGGCTGTCACGATTCCCTGGAATTCCGTGACAAGGACAATGCCAAGGACATCAAGCTGGTGGAAGTTGCCTACCATGCCCAGTGCCTCGATTGTCACAAGGATCTGAAAAAAGAACAGAAGCCCACTGGCCCCACCGCCTGTGGCAAATGTCACACCAAATAGCGCCTTGCGCTAAGATTGCACATCAGCACAAGCAAAGGCCGGCCTTTGGTTGCCCCCGTCGCAGGACCTGCGATGGGGGCTTTTTTTTCAGACAGAAATCAGATAGCCCGCACCGTGCATTGCTCTTGCTCCGGCTTCTTGCTAAGAAAAGCCGATGCCCCCAACGTCAAGAAAGGATCACGCCATGACCGCAAGCAACAACCCGACGGACGATATCATTGAACTGACGGAGATCGTGGAAGAAGGAATACCTCTGGACAAGACGTTCGAGGACTTTGCCATGGACAAGGCCGTGGACTCCAAGAGCCTGGACGAGGAGCTCGACGATCTGCTCCGCGATGCGGAGCCCCAGCCCAAAACCCCACCAAAGGCCGAGGACGAGATCGACCTGGACATCCTCTTTGACGAACCAGCGCCAGCCGCTCCTCAGCCGGAGCCCGCCCCCGCCAAGGCGCAGGCCCCCGCTCCGGGCATGGACATGGCCGACCTGGACGACCTTTTCGATTCCCTTGGCCTCGGGGAAAAAGATGACGGGGATACGGCGCTGGACATCATCCTCGACGGAGACATCCCGCAGCCCGATAAGCCGGAGACAAAAACATTTTATCCCTCCGACTCCATCGATCTGGAACTGGAGCTTCCCGGCCTCGATAATGGCGACAAAATCGCCAATGTGCATGACCTGACCGATGAATTGCTGGCGGACATTCCGGAAACGACCCTGCTGCACTCACCGGAAGAACCCGTGCACCAGTCCACTGCTCTGGCTCCGCCCGCGACGGCTCCTGTGCAGGAAGATCCGGAGGATAATGCCGCCATCGTGGAATTGACCGAAGAGCATGTCGACGAGCCTGTGCCTGCCCCGGAGGAAGAGTCCATAGTCGCGCCTGCCGAAGAAAAGCCTGAAGCGGATCTGCTTGAAGATCTCGCGCAGCAGCCTGCTCCCGAGCCGCCGCTGGGCGTGGACAGCCCTGAAACGGTCGTGATCGCGCAGAACGCCGCTCACGCTGCCGCCTCAGCAGAGCCAGGCCCGGCCATTTCCCACGTCGAACTCGAAATCATCAGCTCCCGGCTCGATGCCCTGGAATCACGACCGCATGCGGCCCCGGCGCTCAACACCGAAGATATCCTGGCTCTAATGCCGCTTTCACCCCAGGAATTGCCCGTGACCCAGAACCTGCGCCGGGAAATCCTGGAACATGTCGAGGCCAGACTTGCGGAGCTGGCTGCAAGTGCCAGCGTGGACGGATTGCAGGAATCCGTGAACGCCCTGCAAAGCCAGGTCGAATCCCTGCCTGACATCCGGGCCGAACTGGCCATGACACCCACTCTCTCGGCCGTGCAGAAACTGGAGGCGGACCTGGACGAAGTGCGCGCCATGATCCAGCCACGCGAAGAGCTCCAGCCCGAGCAGATCCTGGCCCTGCTGCCGCAGTCTCCGAATGGGTGGCCCGTGGCCCAGAGCCTGCGCCAGGAGATCATCGAACATGTCGAGACCCGGGTCGCGGGGCTGGCATCAAACGCCAGCGTGGACGGCCTGCAGGAAACCGTCAACGCCCTGCAGAGTCAGGTCGAGTCCATCCCCGACATCCGGGCCGAGCTGGCCAAGACTCCGCCTCTTTCGGCTGTTCAGAAGCTGGAGACAGAACTTGAGGAACTGCACTCCCTGGTCCGCGATCAGGCAGACTCCATGAACGCGCTGCGGCAAGCCCTGACGGAAAAGGATGCCGCCCTTGAGGAACTCAAAGCCGGTGAAGCACGCCTGCGCGAGGAACTGGCCGCGCTGGCCGCCCGTGCGAATTCAGCCCCGGCCATGGATGCGGTCAGGGACGAGTTGCGGGAATACATACGGCAGCAGGTGCCTCTTGCCGCGGCCAAGGTCATCCGCGAGGAAATCAAAAACCTGCTCAAGGAACTGGGGACCTGACCCCCTGCGGAGCCCTCGACTCCCAGATTTGGCTATGTTAGAAGGAAAAAAACGAAGGGATGGCTCCAGGGTTTTTCTTTCTTTTTTTACCGCCCGGTTTTCCCCCAAAGCAGGTCGATACCATCCCCCCGGGCGGTTTTTTTGTTGCATTTCAAACCAGCGAGATATTCATGGATCAGCTCCAAAAACAGGCCCTGCAGGTTGCCAAGGAAATCGTCGTCAAGTTCATCGAAGTCGGACGCATTTCCCCTTCCAATTTTTCCGAGTACTTCGAACCCATCTATGACGATGTTTACCGCACCGTGACCAAGGCCGGACAGGCTCCCGCCATTGAAAAGGACAGCTCCGTTGAACCCAAATGAGCATGGCAAGCGAGTCTCCGGCCTTTTCGACAACATCGCGACCTGGTACGACTTTCTCAATCATTTCCTGAGCCTGGGCCAGGACATTTACTGGCGCAACCGCCTGGTACGCACTGTCCGCCCCGGGTCGACAGGCACGGTGCTCGACCTTGCGGCCGGAACCCTTGATGTGAGCAGGGAGATCCTGCGCCAACACCCCGGACTCAATGTGCTGAGCATGGATTTCTCCCGGCCCATGCTCGTCCGCGGCCAGAAGAAGGTCGCTGGCCTTCCCGCCATCTTTCCGGTCCAGGCCGACGGACGCGCCCTGCCGTTACCAGACGGGTGTGTCGACGCGGTGACCATCGCCTTCGGCATCCGCAACATCCTGCCCCGGACCGACGCCTACAGCGAGATCCTGCGGGTTCTCGCTCCGGGGGGACGACTGTGCATCCTGGAGTTCGGCACAGGTCAGGCCCGCATCTGGCAGGGTGCGTACAATTTCTATCTCGGCACGGTCCTGCCCCGCATCGGGCGTTTTTTCTCCAAAAACCCCGAAGCCTACCAGTATCTGGCGGACACCATCCTGGCCTTTCCAGGCGCCACCGTTCTGGCCGGGGAGTTGCGCGACGCAGGGTTCGATCAGGTGGGGCACCAGGCCCTAAGTTCGGGAATCGTTTATATCCACGTGGCCCGCAAACCTCTCTGATCGGCGACGGGCCGCGCTCTCAATTCATCTCTCAACGTCTCGGATCCCCGCATACGAGGAGCTCATGATCAATTACGACGACATCGCATCCGGTGCCTTGGAGGTGGCCGTGGTGGGACTGGGCTATGTCGGCCTGCCCCTGGCCGTGGCCCTTGGCGATCACTTCAAGGTCATCGGCTTTGATATTTCAAAGCCACGCATCGATGAACTGCGCAAAGGTCAGGACTCTACCCGGGAGGTCGAACCCAAGCGCCTCGCCCGCGCCAAGGTCGAGTACACCGACGACTCGGCGCAGCTCGCCCGCGCCGGGATCATCGTCGTGGCGGTGCCAACGCCCATAGACGGCAACCGCAAACCGGACCTGCGCCCCGTGGTGGGCGCCACTGTCACCGTAGGCACACACATGCGCCGAGACTGCATCGTGGTCTATGAATCCACGGTCTACCCCGGGCTGACCGAAGAGATCTGCGTGCCCCTGCTGGAAGAAAAATCCGGCCTGATCTGCGGCAAGGACTTTACCGTGGGCTATTCGCCGGAGCGCATCAATCCCGGCGACAAGGTCCACACCCTGGAGAGCATCGTCAAGGTCGTCGCAGGCCAGGACCAGCCGACCGCAGACCTGCTGGCCCGCTTCTACGCTTGCATTGTCAAGGCCGGAGTGCACCGCGCGTCGAGCATCAAGGTCGCCGAAGCCGCCAAGGTCATCGAGAACACCCAGCGCGACCTTAATATCGCCCTCATGAACGAATTGGCTCTCATCTTCGACCGCATGGGCATCGACACGAACGAAGTGCTGCAGGCGGCGGGCACCAAATGGAACTTTCTGCCCTTCAGGCCGGGCCTGGTCGGCGGGCACTGCATCGGAGTGGACCCCTACTACCTTACTTTCAAAGCCGAATCCATCGGCTTCCACCCGCAGGTCATCCTCGCCGGTCGGCGCATTAACGACGGCATGGGCAAATTCATCGCCGAAAAGACCATCAAAGCCTTGATAAACGCGGGTTGCCTGATCAAAGGCGCACGCGTGGGCCTCTTGGGTCTGACCTTCAAGGAGAACGTGCCGGACCTGCGTAACAGCCGCGTGGAGGACATCATCCACGAACTTTCCGACTACCACGTCAGCGTCCTGGTCCACGATCCCCTGGCCAACCCCGAAGAAGCCCGGCACGAGTACGGGGTGGAGCTGCTCCCCCTTGCGGAGTTGCGTGACCTTGACGCCCTTATCCTGGCGGTGTCGCACGCCGAGTTCGCACAGCTCGACGCAGGGCGCATCGCGGCCATGTTCAAGCATCCGGCCAGCGGCATTGTCATCGACGTCAAGGGATTTCTGGACAAGGAATCCCTGTCGCGCCAGTTCGATTACTGGAGGCTCTAAGGGTGGCCTGCGCATGATTCTTCTGGCCTGCGCAACCAGGCAGGAGTTGCAAGCCGTACTGTCCTGCCCGGACTCCTCCACGGGGCGGGAGCCCGCGCCCATGAGCATGGGTGGCCGCGAATTTCTGCCGTGCGTGGTGGGGATCGGGCCTGTGGCAGCGGCCTTGAGCGCGGGGGCGCTGCTTGAGCGCCATCCCGAAGTAACGGGCATTGTGAACCTGGGCATCTGCGGCAGCTTTGACACAGCCGTCGCCCCCCTTGGATCGGTCTGCGCAGCCAGCGCCGAAATCTTGCCGGAATACGGGGTGCGCCGTGCAATTCACGGCGAGGAGGAAGCCTTTGGGCACCAGATGTTTGCCGACCTGACCCTTGATCCCCCGAACCGCCTTGATTTCGACCCACGGGAGCAGGCGCGGAGCATGGGTCTCAATCTGCATACAGGGTGGGCCATGGGGCCGAGCCTGACCGTGGCCGGAGTGAGCGGGGACCAGGAACAGGCGGATACGCTTCGTACCCGCTACAAAGCCCTCACGGAAAACATGGAAGGGTTCAGTCTGGCCCTCGCGGCCAGGCGTCACGGCATCGGATTTCTTGAGATCCGAACCGTGTCCAACCCCGTGGGGGCCAGAGACAAGCGGCTCTGGAATTTCCGTCTGGCGCTACAGGCCCTGCGAAGCATTCTGCCCGTACTTACCGGAGCCCGGGCATGACCCCCCTGCGTATCGCCATTTCCCCCTGCCCCAATGACAGCTTCATCTTCGGGGCCTGGGTGCTGGGCCTGACGTCGTCTCCGCAAGATCGCGACTGCCGCTTTTTCTGGCATGACGTGCAGGAGTTGAACCACGGAGCCCTCACCGGAGAGTGGGACGTGATAAAAGTCAGCGCGGCCACGGCCTTGCGTCTTGAAGGCAGCTGCACCATCCTGCCCAGCGGCGGGGCCTTCGGACTGGAACACGGCCCCAAGCTCGTGACCCGCACGGATTTTGACGGCGAACTGCGCAGAATCGCCGTGCCGGGGCTCGACACCACCGCAGCCTGCGTGCTGCACGCGGCTCTGGAAGGCAACTTCACCCCGGTGCCCATTATCTTTCACGCCATTGTCGATGCCGTGCGCGACGGGGAGGTCGACGCGGGCCTGCTCATCCACGAAACGGCCCTGATCCACGAGCGCTACGACCTCGCCCTGCGCCTGGACCTCGGACAATGGTGGCGTGAGCGCACAGGAGCGCTGCCCTTGCCCCTGGGCTGCATCGTCGCCAGGAATGAACTTGGGCCAGCCATGCACCTGGCCGTCGCCAGCAGCATCCGCGCAAGCATCCTGCACGCCCGCGCCAGGCGTGAATCCATAATGCCTTTTGTCGCAACCCTGGCCAGAGAGCTTGACGCGGCCACGTTGGAACAACATATTGCCGCCTACGTCAACGCATTCAGTCTGGACATGGGACCAGACGGCCAGACCGCACTCAACACGCTGCAAACCTTGCGGGATCTTTCATGAACGAAGCCTTCGCCCAACTCAAAGCCGCTTTTCTTAAAGAGCTTCCGGCCATCAATGCCGCCATCAGTCAGGAGATCGACGCCCTGCCCGCGCTGGTCAGGCCCGTAGCCGCGCATGTCATGGACGCCGGAGGCAAGCGCCTGCGCCCGATGCTCACAATTCTTTTCGCACGGGCCCAGGGTTTCCGCGGCGACAAGCTGCACACCCTGGCCAGCTCCCTGGAATTTCTGCATTCGGCCACCCTCATGCATGACGACATCCTGGACAACGCCGATCTGCGCAGGGGAAAACCGGCGGCGCATACCCTTTTCGGCATCACCCCGACGGTGCTGGCCGGAGACGTGCTCCTGGCCCTGGCCAACGAAATCGTGGCCCGCACCGGCAACCCGGCCCTGACCTCGTGCATCTCCAAGGCCATCATGCAGACGGCCACGGGCGAGATCATGGAAATTGCCGCCATCCGCAAGGCGGACATCACCCGGGCCGAGTACATCGAGATCATCACCGGCAAGACCGCCTATCTGATCCAATCGGCCTGCGAATTCGGCGTCATCGCGGCGGGAGGGTCCGAGCGTGCGCGGGACAGCGCGAGAACCTTCGGCCTGAACCTGGGCATCGCATTCCAACTGGTGGATGACGCCCTCGACTACACCTCACAGGCCGACACCTCGGGCAAGCCTCTGGGCGGGGATCTGCGCGAAGGCAAATTCACCCTGCCGCTCCTGCTTTATCTTCAATCCCTGCCTGACGCGCAGCACGCAATCATCACCCGGGAGCTCACGGACGCGAACCTCCATCCCGCCAGGCAGGACCAGATCATCACCGATATCTCGGGACAGGGGTTCGCCGAAAAGACCCGCAGCGAGGCAAGATCCTATTTGGCACTAGCCAGCCGGGCGCTCGACGTGTTACCAGAAAGCCTGGAAAAGAAGCTGCTTGGGGCCATGATCGATTTCGTCCTGACACGAGATAAATAAGCATGCCAAACGTGGATCGCCTTCCTCCCCGCAATCTTGCAACCTCGTTGCGAGCAAGCCTGAAAGCGACCTTTTCTCCTGCAACGGCCCAACTTCTGCAAGAAGCGGTCAAGCCGGAGCCGGATTTTAGTGTCATCGCCTCCATCCTGAAGCTCGATCCGGCCCTGGCCACGGCCATCCTCACCCTGGTCAACTCACCCTACTACGGACAGACCTGTAAAATCTCCGACCTGCAACGCGCGGCCATCATTCTCGGCGACAACGAAATTCTGCGCATCGCCCTGTCCCTGTCCCTGCAGAAGAACCTGAACTCGATCCTGGAAAAGAACGGCTTCGACACCTTTGCCAACTGGCGGATCATCATCTGGGCGGCACAGGGCGCGGAGCTCATCGCCCGGCGACTGGCACCCGGAGAAGAAGAAACCGCGTACCTCTGCGCTCTGGTCAAGGATCTCTCCCTGCTCCTCTACGCCGCCACTTTTCCCGAACACCTGCTGCCCGTCCTGAAGCAGCCGGACTTCGTCAACACCGGCCCGACGTTCATGTCCTGGCAGAACCACCTCCCCGAGGACCACTCCGCCCTGACCGCCGAACTGCTCAAACAGTGGAACTTTCCCGAGCACATGATCGCGGCCATCACCGCGCATCACGATCTGGAACATGTCTTCGACCACCCACCCCTGACCCAGGCCGTCATCCTTGGAACCAGATGGGCCGAGGCGGAATTTCGCACCGATCCTTCACCGGACAGCCTGAACCAGCTCGGCTACCTCCTGGCCAAGGCCAAGGTCCTGCCTCCGGAAGGCATGGACGCCTTGCGCAGGGAATGCGCGACCCTTTTCGCCGAGCTGTCCGAGGCCATGCATATCAAGGACCTCGATCCCGAAGACAGGCTCTACGCCCACTCTTTGCAATCCATTCAGGACTTTCATCACCAGGCCAAGGAAATCGAGGGACTGACCGGAGGCAGTGCGGCCATCGCAGCATGCATCGGACGGCATCTGCGCTGGAACTGGGACTGCCGCAACGCCGAGCTCATCCTGCACGCCCCGGCCAACAGGCATTGGGAGCGTTTTCTCGTGAACGACTCCGGCGTGCACGGACCGGATATCGCCCCGGCTCTTGAAAAACTCAGGAATCCTGTGGGGCAGCCTTTTATCCTGGAAACCGAAGGCGTCACGGTCGGAGAATTGCGGCTAAGCGGCGCTTGCAGCGCGGAACCGCACTCATCCGAGATGACGCTCTACACGCGCCTGCTGGCGCGCAGCATCTTGCGGCAGACCAACACCATCGGACAGCTGGAGGTCAAGGCCGAGCTGCTGGACATCCTTCCCGCCGGGGTCGCACTTCTCGATCCCGAGGGACGCATCGCAAAGGCCAACCCCACCTTCTCCAAATTCCTGAACGGCGCGCAGCGGCTCGAGGACAGACTTGGCCAGAGCAATGACCAGACCGGACAGACCGTACAGGGATGGCGCAAGTTCCTTGATGATCCATCGCAGAGCAGTCACTGCGTCATCCACTGTCCGCTGGGCCCCAAGGCCGGGCAGACCGCACCATCCTTCTCCCTGACCTGTTACAAAATCCGCCAGGGCTCCCGGACCAACATCCTGGCCATGGTCCAGGATCTGAGCGAAATCCGCGTACTCGAATTCGAGGCCCTGCATCAGCGGGACTTCCTGAACACCCTGCTCTCGTCCATGCAGGACCTGGTCCTGACCACGGACAAGGATGGAAACATCACGTACGCATCGGGTCGCCACGGCCAGTTTCTGACCGGGCGCAACCTTTTCCGGCTCACCCGTCCCATGAACGAGCAGGAAGAGGCGTGGGACATGGAATTTCTGGAACAGTGCCAGGCTGCTGTGGAAGTGCAGATCGTACTCGACGACGAGCATCTGCAGCTCGAACTCGTCTTTTCCCGTTTTTCCTTCGGGAACGACTACGGCCTTGTCGTCGGCCGGAACATTTCGACCATCCGCAGGCTGGAACGCAAAATCAGGGAACAGGCCCTTTTCGATTCCCTGACCCAGGTTTTCAATCGCCACCACCTGACGCCGCTCCTGGAGAGGGAAATTTCGCGCGCAAAACGCACCGATGCCCCACTGGGGCTGATCTTTTTCGACATCGACAAGTTCAAGCTCTTCAACGACACCCGCGGCCACCACTGCGGCGACAAGGCACTCCAAGAGCTGGGTCAACTGCTTCGGAAAATATTGCGCAAGGGCCTCGACTTTCCCTGCCGCTTCGGCGGAGACGAATTCGTCATTATCTCCAGCAACTCCACTGTCGCCAACCTGCTGACCATCGCGCAACGAATCCAAAAGGAATTCAGCACATTGCACAAGGGTCTTGTCACCTTAAGCATCGGCCTCAGCATGCTCGAACCCGAGGACTCGTCCCAATCCCTGCTTGAACGCTGCGACAAAGCCAATTATCAGGCCAAGGGCCAGGGTGGAAACGCCATCGTACACCTGCAGGCCACCACGCATCCCTGAACCATAAGCATCACTCTAGGAGAACAACATGCCGATCCGAGTCGAAGTGGCTCTGCGCAAGGCAGTTACCGATACCCAGGGCAACAAGACCGCCCACAAGATCAAGAATGAACTCGGATTGACCGTGGACCAGGTCCGCATCATCCGGGTCTACACCGTGGACGGACTGACAGGCGCCCAGGTCGATGCGGCCATTGCCGCCGGGGCCCTGCATGATCCCGTCCTGCATGCGGCCCAGACGACTCCGGCGGCCAAGGATTTCGACTGGATCATCGAAGTGGGCTTTCGGCCCGGCGTGACCGACAACGAGGGACGCACAGCCCGGGAAACCCTGCGCACGGTGTTTGGTGACGACGGTCTGAACGTGGCCGTGTACACCTCCACCCAATTCCTGATCTCCGGCCCGCTGACCCGGACCGAGGTGCAACACATCGCCAAAGACCTGCTGGCCAACGAACTGATCCAGCGCTTCCAGATCGCGGACAAGGACGAATGGGCGGCGAAACCGGGTTTTCCGGCCCGCACAGCGGCCGTCACGGGCGAATCTTCCAGCACCGTCGACATCGTGGACCTCTGGGTCATGGATGATGAAGCCCTGATGCGCCTGAGCCGCGAAAACACCCTGGCGCTCAGCCTCGAGGAAATGCGCTGCATCAAGGATTACTACGCACTCCCGGAGGTCGTCGCCCACCGCAAGGCCAAAGGTCTGCCTGCTGCGCCCACGGACGCGGAGCTCGAATGCCTGGCCCAGACCTGGTCCGAGCACTGCAAGCACAAGATTTTCAGCTCCCGCATCAGCTACGAGAACCGCGAAAACGGCACGAAGGCCGAAATCAACAGCCTCTACAAGACCTACATCCAGGGCAGCACGAAAAAACTGCGCGAGCGCATGGGCGAAGATGACTTCTGCCTGTCCGTATTCAAGGACAACGCCGGCGTGATCCGCTTCAGCGACGACATGAACGTGTGCATCAAGGTCGAGACTCACAACAGCCCCTCGGCCCTGGACCCCTACGGCGGGGCCCTGACCGGCATCGTCGGCGTGAACCGTGATCCCATGGGCACGGGCATGGGCGCGAACCTACTGTGCAACACCAACGTGTTCTGTTTTGCCTCCCCCTTCCACGAGGGCGAACTGCCCCCGCGCCTCTTACACCCGCGCCGGGTTTTTGAAGGCGTGCGCGAGGGCGTGGAACACGGCGGCAATAAATCCGGCATTCCCACGGTCAACGGGGCCATCGTCTTCCACGAGCGATTCCTGGGCAAACCCCTGGTCTTCTGCGGCACGATCGGCACCATGCCCACAACCGTGTCCGGTCAGCCCAGCCACGAGAAAAAAGCCCTGCCCGGCGACCGCATCGTCATGACCGGCGGACGCATCGGCAAGGACGGCATCCACGGCGCGACCTTCTCGTCCGAAGAACTGCACGAGGGCTCTCCGGCCACAGCCGTGCAGATCGGCGACCCCATCACCCAGCGCCGCATGTACGATTTCCTGATGCGCGCCCGGGACCTGGGCCTCTACAACGCCATCACCGACAATGGCGCAGGGGGCCTCAGCTCCTCGGTGGGCGAGATGGCCCAGGACTGCGGCGGCTGCGACATGGACCTGGCGAAGGCCCCCCTCAAGTACGACGGTCTGCGGCCCTGGGAAATCCTGGTCTCCGAGGCCCAGGAGCGCATGACCTTGGCTGTGCCGCCGGACAGGCTGCAGGCCTTCATGGACCTGGCGCGGGAGATGAACGTCGAGGCCACGGACCTGGGCTCATTCACCGACTCGGGCTACCTGCACGTGCGCTACAACGAGAAAATCGTGACCGACCTGGACATGAAATTCCTGCACGACGGTACCCCGCAGATGCAGCTCTCCGCCGTCTGGGAACGCCCCCAGGCCTGCTGTTGCGGTGAAGCGCCCGAGCCTAACGTCACGGATCATCATGATTTTCTGCAGGCCATGCTCGGCCGCCTGAACATCTGTTCCCGTGAGTACGTCATCCGCCAGTACGACCACGAGGTTCAGGGCGGCAGCGTCATCAAACCTCTTGTCGGTGCCGAAAATGACGGCCCGGCCGACGCGGCCGTGATCCGGCCCAAGCTCGGCAGCGACAGGGCCCTGGTCATAGCGGGCGGCATCTGCCCGAAGCTCTCTGACCTCGACACCTATTGGATGATGGCGAACGCCATCGACGAGGGCGTGCGTAACGCCGTGGCCACCGGCGGCGATATCCACCACATGGCCGGAGTGGACAATTTCTGCTGGTGCGATCCGGTGCGGTCCGAAAAGACTCCGGACGGCGAGTATAAGCTGGCCCAGCTGGTCCGCGCCAACCAGGCCCTGTCCCACTACTGCCTGGCCTACGGCGTGCCTTGCGTCTCGGGCAAGGACTCCATGAAGAACGACTACACGGGCGGCGGCACCAAGATCTCCATTCCGCCCACGGTCCTCTTCTCGGTCATGGGCGTCATCGATGACTGCAACAAGACCATGACCTCGGATTTCAAACGCCCGGACGAAATCGTCTACGTATTGGGCCTGACCAAAAACGAGCTGGGTGGATCGGAATACGCAGACCAGCTCGGTGTGTGCGGCGCGGTGCCGCAGGTCGACGCCGTTTCCGCGCGCATCCGCTACGAGCGCATGTTCAAAGCCATCACCTCGGGCCTGCTCACCGCCGCCCACGACCTCTCCGACGGCGGTCTGGCCGTGGCCGTGGCCGAAATGGCCCTGGCCGGGCGCATCGGTGCGGACATCGATACAAACAAAGTCCCGGCCCTGGACTGCCCGCTGCCCGAACAGCGCCTCTACAGCGAATCGGCCAGCCGCTTCGTGGTCACCGTGGCCGATGACAAACGCGCCGCCTTCGAAGCCCTCTTCGCCGGAGACTTCATGGCGGCCATCGGCAGAACCACGGCCGACGGCCGCCTGACCCTGCGCACAGGAGACACGACCCTGGTCAAAATGCCCGTGGAGGATCTGGCCGAGGCTTGGAAAAAGACTCTGGATTTTTAAGAGAATGCCTCCGGCGGGCAAGGGACACATCCCCTGCACCCCATTAGACTTCAATTAAAAACGGGCGGCCCAATATGGGTCGCCCGTTTTTAATTACATCCACACAATGCCCCCCAACCCCTTTACGGGGTGCAGGGGACGCGTCCCCTGCCCGCCGGAGGCATCTTGCTTCCTCTATTTGTAGTACACCTTGATCTCGTTGGTCATGACCGTACCCATACCCGGAGTGGCCTGGCCGCTGGCGATGATGACGTTTTCGCCGGGCCGGAAGCCCGCGTATTCCTGTACGAATTTTTCCGCGCGCTTCTGGTGACTGCGCGGCTCCAGCGGACTCTCCACCGGGGTGATGGCCCAGAAGAAGTTCATCCAGCGCATGATCCGTGCGTCTGTGGTCATGGCGTAGATAGGTTGGGCCGGACGGCGGGAGCTGATATAGCGGGCCGTAGCGCCGGTGGTCGAGTGGCAGACGATGGCCGCGCTATCGGCATTGTCGGCCATGAGGCATGCGGAATAGGCGATGAATTTGGGCGGGTTCTTCTCGGGCTTGGGCACATAGGGGCCGCCCAGGCGCTCCAGGTAGTACGGCTCGGAATACTGCGCGATCTCGTTGATGAAGCGCACCGCCTCCACCGGATAGCTACCGATGGCTGTCTCTTCGGAGAGCATGACGCAGTCCGCGCCGTCGAGCATGGCGTTGGAGACGTCCGTTGATTCTGCCCGCGTAGGGATGGGGTTCTTGACCATGGACAGGAGCATCTGGGTCGCGACAATGGCCGGCTTCTGGGCATGGCGGCAGGCGCGCAGGATCTTTTTCTGGATGATGGGCAACTCGGCCGGGCTGCATTCAAGGCCCAGGTCGCCGCGCGCGACCATGATGGCGTCGGCCACTTCGAGGATGGAGTCGAGGGTATCCACGGCGTTCCTGCGCTCGACCTTGGCCACCACGGGAATCCAGGTGCCGTGCCGCGCGATCTCGGCCTTGATGTCCTCGATGTCTTCCTTGCTTTGCACAAAGGACAGGGCCACGGCGTCGATGCCGATATCCAAGCCCTGGTGCAGGTCGCGACGGTCCTTGTCGGTCATGGCCGCGACTTTGAGGGTCTTTCCGGGAAAGGCGATGCCCTTGTTCGAGGTCAGGATGCCGCCGTTCAGGGCTTCCATGAGCACCAGCCGATCCCGCTCGATGACCTTGATGACCCTGAACTGCAGCATGCCGTCGGACAGGGACACGGGCATGCCCGCCTCAAGGCCATCGAGGAGCTCCGGCACGTCGAGGCTTATGAAGATGTCGCTTTCCTTCGTCGCGGCCATGTCCGGGGTGCCCAGACACACATAAGCCCCTTTGCGGATCTGCAGCGGCGAGCCCTTGACCTCCCCAATGCGGATCTTGGGGCCGCACAGGTCGCCCATGACCGTAAGCGAAATCCCGGTGTCCTTTTCCACCTGCCTGATCTTCTGGATGACCGGCCCGAAATATTCTGCGTCAGCATGGGAAAAATTGAGGCGGAACACCCGCACCCCAAGCTGGACCATTTCCTTCATGATGCCCTGATCCATGGAAGCCGGGCCCAGGGTGGCCACTATCTTTGTACGCATGTGCATGTCCCTTTGGTTCGTAATGATTGGCTGATTAGAGGATTCCATACAGGGGTCCGCCGGGCAGGGCAAGCTCGTCCACCCTTTTTTCGATTTCCGCCACATTGACCAAGGCCGGTGCGTGGTAGGTCTTGAGCCGGGCGTCGACGACCATGCTCGTGCAGCCCCAGTGCTTGCAGTGCGTGAACCCGTTCACCCCGTAGGTGTCCGTGGCCGGGTCCGAGCGGGTGAAGGTCACCCACAGGAAGTTGTCCCAGGACTGGACCGTGAAATCAGCGTCGTCCGCGACCACGATCAGGGGGAAACCGTCGAGGGCGTTGCCCTGCAGGGCCTGACAGAGCCGCTCCATGGCCGGATCGTGGGTGTCGCGCGGATGAGCGTGCGCGGGACCGGACAGGACCAGTACGCCGGGTGCAAAAAAGCGCGGATTGGAAAAACCCTCGGGCAGAGACAGCGCAGGCGCCGCCGTGGACAGGACGCGCTTGGGGTTTCCGGCCGCGGTCCAGAGCACCTTGGAGCCCTGATTGAGGCTGATGCCGGAATAGTCGAGGGTGTCCATGGTCGTGCGGGTGATGAAATGCAGGTCCCGCGACAGGTCAAGGCGCTCCAGCACGTGGCGGAAGAATTCGGGTATGTGGTGGCAGGACAGGCCTGGCTTGTCCTCGCGGGCGGCGATGATAACGTACTTGGAGAGCGAGGTCTGGGTCGTGCCGAGCAGCGAAAGACCGTTGGTGATCAGCTCCTGGGGCTGACGCTCGCCCGCGTACGGCACATAGCGCTCGCTGCCCACGGCTAAAAGGAGCGGGTGTACTCCGGCCGCGTCCACAGCATGGACCTCGTGCACCCCACCGAAAACCTGCGGCACCAGTTCCGCAGTGAGTTCGTGGATGAAGGCCCCGAACATGGTGTCCTCCTGGGGGGGGCGGCCCACCGTGGTGAAGGGCCAGACGGCGCCTTCGCGGTGCAGCACCTCGGACACCCGCATGACCGGAAAATCGTGCGCCAGGCTGTAATAACCGAGATGATCGCCAAAAGGCCCTTCGGGCTTCTGAACATGGGGATCGATGTAGCCCCGGATGCAGAAATCGGCCTCGGCCGGGATGGGCAGTTCTCCGGGCCGCCGGATCATGGGCACGCGATGCCCGCCCAGGGCCCCGGCAAAAAGCATCTCGGCGATGCCTTCGGGCAGGGGCATGATGGCGGCCAGGGTCATGGCTGGCGGTCCGCCCACGAACACGTTGACGGGCAGGGTTTCGCCGCGGGCGATGGCCTCGGCGTGATGGTAGCCTATCCCGCGATGAATCTGATAGTGCAGGCCCACTTCCCGGTCCTTCTCGAACTCGTTGCCCGAAAGCTGGATGCGGTACATGCCCAGATTGGAGCCCATGTGCCCGGGTTTGGACGGGCTCTCGCTGTAGACCAGCGGCAGGGTCACGTAGGCCCCGCCGTCCTTGGGCCAGGACACAAGCTGCGGGAGCTCGGAGATGGTTGTGGTGTGGGCCAGGATGGGCCCGCCGGTGACGGTCTTGGGCAGGGTGTGCCACCCGCCCAGAGCCAGCCCTGGCCAAAGTTTCGGTTTCTTGAGCACCCCGGCCGGATCGGCCTTGGCCGAAAGTATGGCCTCCACGCGGCGCAGGGTGGAGCGGAAAATGAACTTGGTGCGATCGAGGGTGCCGAAGATATTGGCGGCCATGGGAAACTTCGTGCCCTTGACGTTGGTGAAGAGCAGGGCCGGTCCCCCGGCCTGAAAGACCCGGCGCTGGATGGCGCCGACTTCAAGGTACGGGTCAACCTGGATGTCGATGCGGACCAG
>Ga0180017_100275_pt1 | contig 19573 bp, 15 predicted proteins | sample KR46_S_MetaG_FD_129674 | JGI IMG/M metagenome (GOLD analysis project Ga0180017, IMG submission 129674) | Groundwater microbial communities from the Olkiluoto Island deep subsurface site, Finland - KR46_S_MetaG | ecosystem: Environmental > Aquatic > Deep subsurface > Groundwater | place: Finland...
AAAAACCTGTTCACATGCTTCTGTTACAACCTACTACAACTAAAAACCCTACAAAAAAATAAACACCACCTAGCGAACGCTAAAAACAAAAAACTGGCAAAATCAGAGAAAAAAATAGAAAAAAAAGAAAAACCACAAAAAAAAGCCAAAAAAAACAATCTCTCAACTAAAATTTACCAAAAACTAACCAAATAAAAATTTAAAAAAGAAGTAAATAGAAAATCTCTAAAGGTTCAAAGTTCTATAATTATTTTAAAATAGAGGAGCATAAATTTGCCAAAAAATGAATACATCGAACTTTATGACAATTTAAAAGTAGATATGAGATTTTTTGTAAGTTCAGATGTGCGTTTTAAAATAATGATTAGTCTAAAAGACGGTCCTAAAGATTTGGCAGCACTCCGGAGAGACTTAGGATTTAATTCTTCCACTATTCTGCATGGAATGTATCAGCTTGATGATAAAAATCTTATTTTTCGAAAATCTGGAATATATTCCCTGTCCCAAACAGGGGAACTGGTTATATTAAAAATGATTAATACTATGGATGCCCTATATTCGCTTTTGGAACTTGAAAGCCTGTTTTTAAATCATGATATTCAATCCATACCCTCCCATTTACTGCATAGGTTGGAATGCTTGAAAAAAAGCCATATTGTGGAATCAGATTCAAAAGACTTGATGAAGCCTTACAATACTGTAACTAATTTAATTTCCAATTCAAAAGAAATAAATCTTTTATCATCAATTTATTATCCTTTTTATAAGGATATTTTGCTAAATTCTGATTCTAAATATGATATTAAACTCATAGTGACACCCAGAGTTTTAGATACTATATTTTCAGTCCATGAGGAAATTAAAGATAATTTTAATACTAATAATATTCTCTTATGGGAATTAGAGGAAGATATTCGACTTTCCCTAACCTTAACTGATAAATTTATGGCAATGGGACTATTTTCATCAGATGGAGTATATGATTCTAACCGTTTATTAGTTGCAGATGATCACAATGCTTTAAAGTGGGGCAACAATTTATTAAAATATTATCTCAATCAAGCAACCCCTTTTAAATTATAGCCAGGATTCATAATTTTGTTGTTAACTTTTCATGCCCCGGGAGTTTTTGCCTGACATTAAATAATGTTCTTTTTTTGCTTTCTAAAGAAAGATAAAATAATTCATTATACTCACCTTCTTATTTTATCAATATAACCCTGGGTGTAAAGACCAATTAATTAAGGTGAAAATGTATATTAGTTTAAAGAATACTAATAAAAATTCTAAAATCATGGGATAAAAATGATATAAAAATAATTCCAGGGATTAAATGTCACAAAAAGTGGAAATGAGATATAAAGTGCTGGTAGATGTATATGAAGCTCTGGATGCTACCACCAAAAGATTGGAAAAAACTGATATTCTGTCGGATTTCTTTTCCAGGGTTGAAAAAGATTTACTGCCGGTAGTAACCATCATGGCACTGGGAAAGGTTTTCCCGGTTTGGAGTGAGAATGAGCTGGGTATAGGCTCTAAACTACTTATGAAATCCATAGCGATGGTGGTAGGGGTCACAACATTGGAAGTTGAGGACCAGATACGAGATCAGGGAGATATTGGATCTGCCACTGAAATATTATATAAAAAAAGATATCAGACCACCTTTTTTTCAAAGCCCCTGACCATAGAAATGGTTTATAATAATCTAAGGAAATTAGCCAAAATTTCAGGAAATAAAGCACAATCACGTAAAATTGATATTATTCTGGAATTATTGTCACTGGCATCTCCTCAGGAAGCAAAATACATTACTCGTACCGTTCTAGAAGAACTAAGGGTGGGTGTAGGTGAAGGCACTATCCGGGATTCTATTTCACAGGCATTTGGGGTGGATAAAAAACTCCTGGAAAGGGCCCACATGTTAACCAATGATCTGGGTATGGTGGCTAAAGTCGCTCATGCTGAAGGAGAAGAAGGACTCAAATCGCTATCTTTAAAACCTGGAAAACCAGTTAAGCCCATGTTAGCCCAGTTAGCCGATGGAATTAAGGAAACAGTATTAGAAATGGGCCGTATCTATTGCGAAACTAAATATGATGGTATACGTGTACAGATTCATCGCAAGGGATCTCAAATAATGATTTTCACCCGTAGACTGGAAAATATTAGCAATGCCCTGCCGGATGTTATCCAGTACATAGAAAAAGCCCTACCACATCATGATTTCATTGTAGAAGGGGAAATAATCGTTACCAAGCAGGGTAAACCTATTTCCTTTCAATATATTCTCCAGAGAGTACGCCGTAAATATGATATTGAGAAAGTAATGGAAAGTGTTCCCCTGACCCTGTATCTTTTTGATGTTTTATATTACAAAGAACCTTTACTCGACGCTCCCCTGGAAATAAGAAGAGAAAATCTGGAAAGCATGGTTAAAACCATGGATAATCAGGTGGAACTCTCCAAACAGGTAAAAGTAACCCGGGATAATGTTGAAGATGCGGAGAATCTTTTTAAAGAATCTATTGAATTAGGTCATGAGGGCATAATGCTCAAGGATCCCCAGGCACCATACATCCCGGGTATCAGGGGTAAGAAAATGCTTAAATATAAGGCTGAACCAGAATCCCTGGATCTGGTGGTGGTGGGAGGTACCTATGGCAAGGGTAAAAGGGCCCACTGGATAGGTTCCTATTTGCTGGCCTTAAATGATGAGGATGGAGAATTAAAAACCATTGCTCATGTGGCCACGGGTCTGGATGAAAAAACACTCCTGGAACTATCAAATATAATGGAAGAACTTGCTATAGAAAGGAGGGGAAGGCAGATTAAAGTGAAACCCCATATTATCCTGGAAATATCATATAGTGAGATTGTTAAAAGCCCGGAATATGAGAGTGGATATTCCCTCCGCTTTCCTGTGGTTAAAAGAATCAGGGATGATCTCAGTATAGAAGATATTGATACGGTGGCCCGGGTGGATTCTATGTTTAAAAGGCCCTGATTGATTATTTTTAAACAAATAAAAAATTTTTTAATTCAAAATTCCAGATTTTATAATAATCTGGAGCACAACATTATTACTTTTTCAGGTAAATTTATATAATAATACATACTAATTTAAATTAAAGTAATACTAAATTAGCTACAGGTATTTTAATGCAACTTACAGATCAACAACTTTTTAAAATTGCTTTTTTAACTGCCATAATAGGAATGGTGGGGATGATCATTTTTGCAGGGGACATAAGTCCGCGTAACGTTAAAATTGTAGAAATTAATCCGGGGATGCTGGATGAAGAGGTATGTATTGAGGGGCTGGTGGAAAAAGTAGAAAAGGCATTTAAAAGCGATACCTATTTTTTGACCATTAATGATGGAACTGGTAAAATCAGGGTAGTGATTTTTGAGAGTACTGCTCATGAAATAGAAAAAAATGGTTTTAATGTACAATATTTTGATAAAAAAAGAATAAAAATCATGGGTAGGGTAAATGAATACAGGGGCAATATGGGCGTGATTTTAAAAGATGCTAAAAGCCTTAAAATTTTAGTATGATAAAGGATATTTTCAAGACTTTTTACCACCTTCATTATCCAGGGTATATTTTTTGATTTCATCTAATATTTCATGGGCATAGAATGAAGAAAATATTAATCCCATGGCACTTACTACCCAGAAGGATAATAATCTATCTGTCAAAGCAATACTTCCTGCTAAATCTCCAGAAACACCAAAAAGAACAAATAAGCCGGTCATAGATAATTCTATGGACCCAATACCTCCCGGGAGAGCACTAATAACTCCTATGAAATTGGCCAGTAAAAAAATTATTACCACTGATACCAGACTAATTTCCACATCAAAGGCATAAAAAACAATTAAAAGCCTCAGACATTCTATTAACCAGCAAGATATTGATAAAAATATCATTATGCTCATATTTTTAAAACTGGTAAATGAATGAGTATACTCCACCATACCATGGAGCCCTTCAATGGCTTTATTATAAAAATTATCTATAACCTCTGCTTTGAGTGGTAGTTTTTCTAAAAAGGGGTGAATTTTTTTATAAATCATTATACTGCTACCTTTCCAGTTAACCACATAAATCAGGGTCACCATTCCCAGGGAAAGAATTGCCCCTATTATAGAAAGAAGACGTATTTTAGGTATTAAAAAACTGGAAGCAATTAAAAAGATTCCAACAATCACCAGGTCAAAAAATCTCTCAGTTAAACCAGCAGATAGGCCTTCTGAAACTTCAATATTATTTATTTTTTTTCCAGCAAGAGCAGTAACTGGTTCTCCAGCACTTCGCACTGGTGAAAAATTACCTGCAAAAAGTCCTATGGTTTTAACCACAAAATTATTTTTAAAATCCCCGGGCTTATTTATAATAAAACCCCATCTAAAAGCCCTCAAACCCACACCTAACAGGTGAATAATCACTGCCAGTAAAAGCAGTAACCAGTTAGCAGATCCTATCTCTTTTAATAAGTTCAAGGGCCCTATCCACAGAATAAGGACTATCACTAAAAATAAACTTAGAGAAAGGACATAATAACGCTTCAAACAAAAACTCTCCTTCTAAATTTCCTCAATATGCGTTTAATTACAAAAAACAAATATTTTAGAGCGTGTTTACTGGTTACATAAGACTTTTCTTCACCATAATAACAGGCTATATTTACCTCCTCCAATTTCAGATTATTTTTATAAGCCATATATAACATTTCTGACTCAAAAATATAGTCATTGTACCCTATATTCAGAAATATATTACCTGCTGTAGATGATAATGCCCTGAAACCACTTTGACTATCAGTCAAACTGTAGCCAGTTAATTTACTGATAATAAAAGTGGTGAATTGGTTAGAAATTCTTCTTTGAAGGGGCATATAAGGGGGTGAACCCCCTTTAAAACGGGATCCAATAACCAGATCATTCCCATTCACTTTTGAAGATAGGAGAGGTATCAAATGGGGGTCATGTTGACCATCTCCATCTATAAACACCATTGTTTCATAATCATGATCCCGAGCATATCTAATACCTGTTTTTAATGCAGCACCCTTACCTAAATTATGGGGGTGGCTTATTACAACCGCACCTGCATTTTTTGCCAAAAGAGCAGTATCATCCTGGGATCCATCATCAATAACCAGAACCTCTGAATACTTTAAAGATTCTCCAACCACTTGAATTATGGCTTCTTCCTCATTATACGCTGGAATGATGATTATTAATTTCATATAAGTGGTCCTGATATTTTGCTGCATAAAAAAATCTTTTAAATCTTTAAATACAAATTGCATTTAATATACCACAATATGCAATTACTTATATTCAAATATTAAATATATTTTTAATCTTAAGCATAGAACGGTGATTTATTGCATTTCCCTATCCTGCCCAAAATTAAAGAAAATAAGAATATTATATTTATCTTTATTCCCGCACTTATAACATTTGGCCTGATATTAATTCCTACTTTCAGATATCAATGGCCATTGAGCTGGGACATATTTTATCATATACATATCAGTCAGCTCTATTTAGAAAATGGTGTTATTTTTTTTGATGACTTAACCTATGCTCCCTATGGGAGGCCGATTTTTTATCCGCCCCTTTTTCATTTTTTACTTATTTCATTAAAAGAAATAGTGGGATGGACTTTATTTGACTCGGCTCGATATATGCAACCATTCCTGGGCTCTTTAACCATACTTTCATTTACTTTTGTTGCTTACCGGATGTATAATTTAACTACTGGTTTTTTAACCGGCATTTTTGTGATGTTCACCACTTTTTTCAGCAGAATGATTATTCCCATACCCGAAGCCATGGCCTTAATTCTCTTACCACTTCTGGCTTATTTTTATTACATTTCCCTGGAAAATAATAAATTATTTCCGGCACTTTTAGCAGGGATACTACTGGGCATGGCATTTTTAACTCATTTACTTTCATCAGGTATTATAATCTTAATTATCCTGATATATACTCTTATTATATGGGGGGTTCAAAAAGAACCGGTAATAAAACATTTTTCAGTTTTATTAGCCACTTCTATGGTTATAGCTGCGGTTTGGTATGTGCCCCTAATTTTAAGCTATGGATTTGTATTTAAATCACCTCCGGCCCAGGGAATTGAACTTATTAAATATTTGACCCTTTTCGGGATATTCCCTTTAATATTTTCATTTATAGGTGCTTTTTATGTATCCAAAAGAAGAAAAAAGCAGGATTTACTTATATTGTCATGGGCAATAACTATTCTGCTACTCAGTCTGGCTCATTTTATAGGAATTCCCGTACTAAGTGAAAGAATCTTAAACTTCGCTGTTTTCCCTTTAATGCTCTTGGCAGGATTAGGTATCCAATGCATAACTGTAGAGGGTGATAAAAGACCGGCATATATTTTAATGGCATTAATTATTATTTTTGGATTCAATTTTGGCTACAGTACAGTTAACTCGGCATCGCCTTCCATAACACCGGCTGATTTTGAATTATCTAAATGGTTTAAGGATAATGGAGATAAAGAAAGTATAGTGGTGGCTTATAACTATGAACTGGATCCTTTAATTGTATCCATTTCCCGGCAGCCGGTCTCTGCAGGGGGCTATGCCCCGGGCATGATCCAGGGATTGAATATATTAAAATATTTACAGGGTGATTTTGATAGAAATGATATACAGCAGGATCAGATAGGCTATATAATTTTACCCCGCGGGGTGGCAGAACCACCTTATTCTCGATTAGTTTATTTAAATAAAAATTATAAAGTTTTTGAATTAGAAAAAGATTAATATAACTCCTTTTAAAAAGTTTTTATAAATTTGAGGGGATTAGTTTAAAATAAAGTATTAGAAAGGACTCGATAAAATGAAAAGATTATTTGGTACATTTGGTGTTAGGAGAATTGCTAATCATGAATTAACACCTGAATTTGCTTCTAAACTAGCTTCATCATATGGAACTATAATTCAGGGCAAAATTGCGGTGGGTGGGGATCCTCGAACATCTACACCTCTGATAAAAATGTCGGTAATGGCTGGCCTTTTATCCAGCGGATGTGATGTGATTGATCTGGGGTTATTACCCACCCCGGCAGTTCAATATGCAGTCAGGAATTATTATGAGGGAGGAGTTATAATTACCGCCTCCCATAATCCTCCCGAATATAATGGGATAAAATTTGTGGATGAAGATGGAATCGGGATTTCTGATGAAATGGAGGAAAAAATTGAAGATATTTTCTTCAATGGAAATCCGAAAAGAGCTAGCTGGAAGAATTTAGGTGAATTTAATACCCGGCCGGGACTGGTGAAAGAGTATCAGCAGCAGGTATTAAAACGGGTTAATCAAGAGGCAATAAAAGATGCTAAATTAAAAGTGGTGGTTGATTGTGGATCCGGAGCAGCATGCTTCACAGCACCTTATATTTTAAGAGAATTAGGTTGTGAGGTTTTAACTTTGAACTGCCAGCCAGATGGATTTTTTCCGGGAAGAGACCCGGAACCAGTTGAAAATAATTTGAAAGAATTGATAGAAGTGGTTAAATCAACTGGAGCGGATTTGGGTATTGCCCATGACGGAGATGCAGATAGAACCATTTGTATTGATGAAAAGGGAAACTTTGTATTAGGTGATAAAACGTTTGCCCTGGTAGAAAAACAGCTTCTTCAGGAAAATAATGGAGGAATCATTGTTACTACCGTGGCCACCTCTTCTGCCATCTATGACATAGCACAAGAAAACAAGGGGGAAGTGATTACCACTGCAGTGGGGGATTTGCTGGTTGCCAGAAAACTCAAAGAAAAAAAAGGTCTCTTTGGTGGGGAAGAAAATGGAGGTCTTATTTTCCCTGATTTTGTATATGGGCGGGATGCAGCACTCTCTGCAGCCAAGATAATTGAAATAATTGCCCTGGAGAAAAAACCACTATCAGAACTTGTTGCAGAATTACCAGTTTACTATTCTGAAAAAATGAAAATAAAATGTCCAGATGATATTAAAAATGAGGTAATGCAACTAATTGCAGATGAAATTAGTCAGGACAACCGCAAATTTGAATTAGATACCACTGACGGAGTTAAGATAATTACTCCAGAGGGATGGGTCATAATCAGGCCTTCCGGGACTGAACCAATTTTCAGATGTTTTTCAGAGTCTGATAGTCCTCAAAATGCTGAAGAAATGGCCAAATGGGGAATTTCCCTGGTAGAAAAATATTTAAAATAATTATTACTTTAAATTTTAAATTTTTTATCTTAGACCTGAAAGAATACTATGACTTCTGTAAGTCATAAGATGAATTTCAGAGTAAAACCTTTAAATAGGATGAAGACAAACATAATAAATGATATAATTAAAGCGAAAACCAAGCTTAAATAATTATATCAAATATTTTAACCGTGGGGACCACGGGGCTTGCCTTTAGCAAAACCAACACGTTAGTTGGTGGATTAGGAATCTATGACCTCTATAGGTCATAGTAGTTCAAAGAACTCCACCTATTATTTTTTTATTGCAGTCTCAGGCAAGCTTTCCAGTATTTTTCGGGCTACTTTAAGTCCTATAGCAGCAGCAAGTAACATGGTGGGCATTCCCTGAGATCGGGGGACCAGAGATAGATCTCCCACCCATAAACCTGAGGGTAATCGCTTGGACCTCATATTTTTTACGTCAACTGTTTCTAAGGGAAAAGTGCCCCCTAAATGCCCTCCATTATACATGCCCTGAACATAAGGTCCCTTCACACCTGATTCTTTCATAATAAGACGGGCCATTGAGCTGGCTTTTTTTAGAGTATCCCTGTCTTGATGGGATAACTTTTTATCCACTTTTCCCTGGTAATCCACTTTTCCTTCTGCTGAATCTGCCAATTTAACCATCATCCCCACCCTATCATTTAGTGAAACTTTTCGCCAGGGCTTATGGAACCAGTGGGATAGTATGTCCACATAAGGAGATATAATATAATCCTTCTGTTTACTGTACCAGACCATGGGGGGCTCTTTAAGCATTTTAGCCCCTTTAAATACTCCTCCTATAGTAAGAACCACATCTGTCCATAAGTGGGGGGAGGTCAATGTCCCGGAATTTTCCAGAATCTGGGCGGTTCCAATTCCCCCTGCAGCCAGCACTACCAGATCACTTTTATAAGTATTGGCCCCCATGATAGAACTGGTTTCTACTCCTTTAGCTATCCCCTGTTCTATTATTACTTTTTTTACCGGGGAATTTATTTTAATAGTGGCTCCACTAGCACATGAATCATCAATAAAATTTCTAGAATCCCATCGAGCCCCTTCAACACACCCCAATTCACATAGTCCACAGGAAATACATTTTTTCGCATTAACTGCCTTAGGTGTACTTTCAGGATTGAGACCTAAATTTGATGCGCTTTTAAACATTTCCCGACTTAAAGGCCGCCATCTCTTTTTAGGGAAGGTTGTCACGTTAATTAAATTTTCCAGTTCCTGAAATTCAGATTCCAGATTAAGGCCTATCTGGTGGAGGCCTTCCTCGGTCCGCACTAGGTTACCGCAGGTGAGAACACTGCATCCTCCAGTAGTAATTCCTCTAAATAGTGCCAGATCAGGAGATGATTTTATGGAATTCATGGGAGGGAATATTTTATTTATATTGGAAGCACTTCCTAAAATCCCTAACTTTCTAAAAGGCTCTGACCAGGAAACACGACGAGTAAATGGTTTAAAATTTCCTCCTGCTTCTAATATTAATACTTCTAACCCGTTTTTTGATAGTTCACGAGCTATAGTAGCACCTGATGCTCCACTACCCACTACAATGGCTTTCATTCAACTCTCCGTTTCACTATAATTTTTAATTTTCAAACGGGCTTTACAACAGGAAGCCCCTTCGGTAATTCTTTCAATAAACTTCATGTCAAAGGCAGGGTTTAAACCTCTCAGAACTCCTTCGTCTGCTCCACTTAAAATTTGGCAACTTAAGGGAGAATAATATGATGCAAGTTCGCAATGACTTATAATTATATGAGGATCATCTTCCATATCCTGGAATTCAAATTCAATTCCTAAAACCTTATAAAGAATATGGGCTGCAATCATAATTTCTTTAGTATCATCTTTAATATTCAACTTTTTTTTAAATTCTAATCCCAGACGATATCCCACTTTAAACATAGCCGGCCGGGCCAAATCAATACTTCTTTCCCTACCCAGCAAATTTTCCAGTGCCTGGACCCGGCTTTCATGGCCTTGAATCATTTTCAGGCGTATATGACTTAAATTCCCCTTTAAGGGAAGGGATAATGGAGTTATATTTTTTAAAGAATCAGGATCATGGCTTTTAAGAATATTATCCAGCTCATTAATGGTTAAACTGGCCAGATTATTCAGTTCCTTTTTTAAAAGATATTCGGGTATCCACCAGGAAGCCAGCAATAATTTAAGATTCATCTTACAGTCAAAACTCCTTATCTGATATTCCCCTATGTAACATATCCGGGGGCATATAATCTGATTCCTCAGCATGGTACAGATATTCTATTGTTTTTTCAAAACGCTGAATGATATTATCTCTTTTAAGTTTCAAATTAGCAGTCAAATCCCCTGCCTCAATGGAAAGATCATTTTTCAAAACCACCCATTTTTTTATTTTCTCTGGATTAGCCAGATTAGAATTAAGTTCTTTAATTTCATCATCTAATTGTGCTGGAGGCTTTAAAAATTCATCACTCCACAAAAGTGCCACACAATATGCGCTCTTATCTCCTATCAGAAGAGCTTCATCTATACCACTTAAAGATTTTAAACGGGTTTCTATTTTAAGGGGATTAATAGTTTTACCATACGCATTTATCAATACCTCTTTTTTACGTCCAGTAATTACCAGGCTCCCATCTGAATTTAAGTATCCATAATCTCCGGTTAATAACCAGTCTCTATGGAATAAAAATTTAGAATCATTATTAAAATATCCCGAAGTGATTTGAGGTCCCTTAACCATGATTTCCCCATCTTTTGCAATTTTAATTTCTGTAAGGGGTAATGGTTTTCCCACAGTTTCTAAATTATTATCTCCCCACCGATTAATGGTTATTAATGGTGCTTCAGTTAGTCCATATGCATTATGGATTTCAATTCCCAGTTTTCTATAATCATAAAGGAGTTTTTCACTTATAGGGGCAGAACCAACTATTAGCTGTGCACAATCCTTTAAACCGGCTTTTTTTAGTAAACTTCTTCTTAATATTCTTCTTAAAATAGATTTAAGCAGGGATTCCTCCATTCCCAAATATAGTCTGCCCAGCCAGTTTTCTTCCAATTTATTCCAAAGTTTTTCATAAAACCGGGGCACGGAAAAAAATATGGTGGGATTAATCCGGGGCAGTGCCTGGGATAAGTCATGGAATTCCTCCATAAAATACAATTTTAAGGGTGCAGGAGTATAATATGGAGCATAAGTACCTAAAATTCCTTCTACCACATGATTCATAGGTAAAAAAGATAAATAAGATACTTCATTAATGCGATCTTCCCAGGGAGGCATGGAGGCTATAAATTCCCCCATCCACCGAAGATTTCCATGATTAAACTGAACTCCCCGGGGGGTTCCAGTGGTACCGGAGGTGTAACGAATAGTGGCAGCACTTTCAAAGTCTACAGGGGCATTTATATCAGTTTTATTATGATTTCCGATTTCCATAAACTTTTTCCATGGCATTATATCCTCTTTAATCAATTCAGAATCAGAAGCACGGGTAAATGATATTAAAGGGATGTTCAAATCCAGTTTAGATGATTTTTTTAATAAATCAGGGGTTCCTATAAATAGCATTCGAGAACCGCTGTCTTTTACCATATCTTCAATTTCTATAGGGGGGCTGGTATAGTAGATAGGAACCGTTATTGCCCCGGATAATCCCAGGGCCACATCTAAAATGAGATAACGGGTACTGTTATAACCCACCAGCGCTACCCTATCCCCGGGCATGATTCCCAAATATTTCAATGCCTGGACCGCTTTAATAATTTTCTTTCTAATATTAATTCCATTTTTACAATCAAATTCTCCATTAACCACGTCACATAAAGTAACAGGGAAGGTTTTGCTTTTCAGGCGGTGCATAATTTGTTCATGCACGGTACGATCTGATCGATGAAAAAATCCTGCATAAATAGCGTAGTTCAACTGAGGGCCCATGAAATCTTTCCATGAAAGAGGATATGCTCCTGATAATAAATCCGTATTCTGACGATTAAATCTCCGATTTTCTTTTATATATGGGACTAAATCACCTAAAACAGATATTTGAAATCCCTTTTGATTTTTTAAGAAGTATCCTGCAATATCAAAGAATTTTTTCACGGCATTAATAGGGATCGGTAAAAAAAGAGGATCAGGTAAATGGATATTCCATTTTTCATTAGCCCAATGCCGGGTAAACTTTACCAATTCTTGAATAGAAGGTAGTGATTCATCAGGGGCTGTAAGGTGAAAAGTCAATTTCTCTGCTTTTTTTTTGAGAGTTAAATCTACAATGACTTTAGAAACATAATCTACAGGCACCATATTTATTTTATTAAGGGGAGAAACAGGTATTAACTTCAATCTACCATTAAAATATAATCTCAAAGGAACATAGATGGTATTAAAATTTTTTATGGCCCCGGTTCTCGAGTCTCCCACAATCATCCCAGGTCGGAAGATGGAGTAAGGGATCCCGGATTTTATAACTTCTTTTTCAGCTTCATACTTACTTTGCTCATAGTTACTGGAAAATCCGCACACATCTGATAAATCATCTTCACAGATTTCTCCTTCACACTTTCCGGCAACATAAGCGGTTGAAACATGGGAAAAACGTTTAAAAACATCTTCTTTGCAGTTTTTTGCCATTTCAAGCATATTAACTGTGCCCTGAACATTCACCTTTCTAAGTTCATCCAAAGGCGCATTTAATCTTAAATCAGCAGCTGCATGGATAATATAATTAGTTTTTAAGCTTAAATCTTCGTAAGTAGACTCATCAATCCCTAAATGATTCTTTTCTACATTTCCTGAAATTATTTCCACTTTACTATTATTCAGAGCTTCTAATAACTCTGGAAATTCCCACCAGGCCCTTTTCAAGCGAGTTTTAGCATCTTGATTAGTTCTACTTCTTACCAGGGCTATTATTTTTAAATCGCAATTATTAATAAGTTCCAGGGCAATTTGGGTCCCTAAAAATCCATTTGCACCACTTAAAAGAACATAATTTCCCTGGAACATTATTTCCCTCCTTTAAGAAATGATTTAAGGAGACCACGATTCTGGAGAGAACGTAAATACTGACTCTTAAATCCACTTTCCAGTAATTTCTTGGGTATATCTGGATTTTCTAATATCTCATCTACCTTATTTTCAACTTTTTCCCATAAATCAGGGTCATTGTATTTAAAAAAATAATCATAATCCATTTCCAGCTCTTCATACAATATTTCCAATCGCCGGTCATGTCCTACTGCTATTTGTGGTACCTGGCAGGATAGAGATAAGATGGAAGCATGATAACGGGAGGTAATCAAAATATCTAAATTTTGGAGTAATCCTGTCATTTTAGATGCATTTAAATCTTTAGAAGAAAAAATACAGGCATTATCTTTATTTTTCATGTAAGATAACACTTGACAGGCCAGATCCTCATCCAGGTCTTCCATACAGATTAATGCAATATTCTTATGGTGGATCTCAACCAAATGATCTGCTTGCTTTGCCCATGATCTGGCCAGATTTTTTTGAAGCATTTCTCTTTTTTTAGAACGTGAAAAATAGTAGGGCCATTTATATTCATCTTTTTTCTTTCCAAATGGCCTTAAAACCACGGGCCATAAATAAAAATTCACCACCGCTATCCCGGCTAACCCCTTATTCTGGTGAGGGGAGTATTCTATAATTCCATTAAGGGGAGGGGTTTCAAAATTTAAAGCACAATCTGCAGTAACTTTAATGGGGGCAGTCACTCCTACAGATTTCAGAATTTCTGCAGATTTATAGTTGCGGGTTATTATCAGGCTGGTTTTACTGGCTTCTTTTTTCACCAGAAATTTGTTTAAGGGGGATAAATCTCCAGCATCAACAGCATATGCCAGACAGGGTTTATTAAATTTATATGCACACCGGGTAGCCCATAGAAACGCCCATAACAATGCTGGGGTCCAGGTATCCATATAACAACTACCTTCTATTAGTAATACGAAATCATGATTTTTTACCAGCTTACGCAGGCCTAAAAAATAAATAGAAGGCAATGGTACAATTTTAAGGTTTTTTTCTTCTTGCACATATCTTTTTAGCTTTTCTTCATTAAGGGTGGGTATGGTAAGCAGCACCTCTGGCCCTAAAGCCCATTGAACATCCTGAATAATGGAAAGCAATCGGGACTCAGAACCAGTATTATTTGCACCATTATACCCTACAAGTAGAACCCGCGGATTCTTATTATTATATTGGTCCGGGGTATTTGATTCAGTTTTTTCTATAGGGAACATATTCTTTCCAGAATTAATTTTTTTGATGGTCCCTAAGACCTCTTTATATAAAATTAGGCAAGGTTATATAAAAATTTCCTAGAGGAATACTAATATATTTCGAAATCTTTAGACATATTTTTTAAACTTTTTCAATTTTATTTTTTGCAATTTCAGGGGTTCGGCAATAACCGCCCCAATTAATAGACCTAAAGATATGGCAACAACACTCATGATTACCTGAATTACATCAGCAATTCCACTGGAATAGTTAGGCCCTATTAAATTTGCCAGGCTTATGAACCCCAGAGAACCTGGAACCAGTAGCCAGAAGGCAGAAAGAGTGGATACAAAGCTAGGTGTCCTCATGGGGGAACGCCCAATCAGGGTTCCACTAATGGTCATAAGCAGCGAACCAAAAAATGCCCCGAAAAAACCACCAATAAAATAATTACCAAGACTTTGCCCTAAAAAAGCCATGTAGAGCACTATCATTACCCAAGGGAAGTCTCTGTTCCGCATGGACATGAAAAGGAACATCCCTATACCAAAAAGCATAATCCCTATATATGGAGCCCACCATCCCATGGTATTGGCTGCTGTTACCACCAGTAACTCTTCCTGAGGTAGCCCTATAATTTTAAAACCATTTAAAACTCCAAAAAGAAGCAGGAATAAAATTGTTATACCGTAGATCACCCTGCTTGAGCCTGAAATCAAATCTCCAGACGCTAGCTCAAACATTCCGGTGGTCAGGGTGGCACCTGGTAAAAAATATGCCAGGGCAGGTATAATTAGCAGCATGGATCCGGTGAGGAATCCGTTTTTTACTGCCCAAAAAAATAAGATTGAAACCAGGAAAGAACCGATCACGGGCGTTATAAGGGCTAAACGGGGCTTATTTTGGGTAAAAATTAGTAAAATTCCTACTAAAAATCCCAGTACTCCTGAAGCAATTAATTGCTGAGGGGTGGGTTGCAATAACATTCCTAAACCCACTGCAAAAAAAATGTATCCAATTAACATCCCGATTTTTCCAAAACGGTGCTGGTGTGAGTTGATTTTTTTGAGGCATTTAATACCTTCTTTAGGGTTTATTTCTGCTTTTTCAACTTTATAAATTAGTTCATAGAGTTCTGAAATAGTATTTAGTTGGGATAGTCCATATATCTGATTTACAGTTGTTAAGGGCGATGATTCTTCATCTCCCACTTTGATAATTATAAATGTGGTAAAGACCAGTATCTCGGCCTTAACCTGGTAGGCCCGGGCAACATTATATAGGATGGATTGGATGGTGGTTACGGATATGCCGGTGGAACTCAGGGCCTTTCCCAAACCAGCTAAAAATTCCAGCATATCGTTTAAGAAGTATTCATCCTGCAGATAGGGAATTATGCAGGCTTTTGATTTATTGGTTTTTATATCCATAGTAGAACCATTTTAACAAATTGGGGATAAAATAATTTTTGATCAAACTTATTAATGAAAATTTTATTTCAGATATTTTATACCATTACTGTTTTTCACCTGGTTATGGATTTTTTATGATATAATTAATTCTTAGAATTTAATTTTTTCAAGGATTCATCAAATAATATCATGGACTTTTCCAGAATCAAGGAGATAACATAATTACAATCTGGTTGCAAATGGGTGATGTAATGTGGCTTGTTTTCTACTTCAACTAGAATCAGGGGATAACTTTGACATACCTGGGGCCTGCTATCATAGATTGAACATTTTTTATTTTCAATGTCATGGAATTTGCAGGGAAGGTCCTCTTTAAACTTATAATGCTCCGGATAAGCGGGGTTAGTTACAATCTCATTTTTTAAATCAGGATTAAAAAGTAATAACGGGTTTAATTCATCCCGGTGTATGAATATGGGACTGGATTCTCTACAACATTTACCACAATTATTACACCATTTCGGGTGGTTTTTGATGATTTCAAAATCAGAAAGGCCTCCAAAAACTTCCAAACCGGTGAGGTGTGCCAGTTCTATTATTTCCTGCAGATCTTGTCTGCTTACACCATATTTTCGGTATTTTTTCACAGATCTTTTTTTTTCTTAATTTTTTCAAAACCAGTTTTTCAATTAAATTTCGATTAATTTCAACACTCTCTCCATTTTCATTTTTTAAGGATTTCCGGAGAACTTTTTCCAATAATTCCTCTTGTATTAAAAGACCCCTGAGCATTTTCATCACCAAGAATATAATATTTCCCTAAAACTTGAAAAAAGAGTTTAAATTATAAATTTTCCAGACATTCGTCTTTTAATACCCGGGCATCATCATTAGAAGGATCAAGTTTTAAAACTTTATTAAAACATTCTACTGCTTCATTAAAACGATTTAATTCCATTAAAGCCACGCCTTTGTTACTCCAAAAAATATAATTATTTTTTTCCAGGGTCAGAGCATCATCATAACATTCCAGGGCTTCTTCAAACCGCCCTAACTCTAAAAGAGCATTTCCTTTTCTATTAAATGCTATTGAATCCCATTCATCTTCTAAACATAATTCTAAAGCCTTATCATATGCTTCTAATGCTTCTTCTGTATTACCAATCTCACTTAATAAATTACCCCTGGCATTCCATACCTCCGGGTTCTGGTAATCCAACTCCAGAACTTTATCATATGCTTGCAGAGCCTCTTTATATTGTCCTAACATTTCTAAAATAAATCCCTGCCAATACAATATCACTGAATTAGCTGGATTAATCTTTAATGCTTTTTGACTTGATTTTAATGCTTTTTCAGGGTTTCCAGAATTTAAAAGAGCTATGGCTTTATTATTCCATACGAATTCATTTTCAGGATCTATATTTAAAGCCTGATTATAACATTTAATTGCCTCTTCAAATTTACCTAAACGGCTTAGATTATCCCCTTTTTTATTTAAGAGATAAATGTCCTGGGGATCAAATTTCAAAGCAGCATTGTAGCACATGGCCGATTGGTTATATTTTCCAGAATCAAATAAAATATCGGCTCTCTGGGTTATCATGGCTTTTTCATCGATTTTTTCCCCTTCCCATAATTCTATAGGTAATTTATTGAATCTAATCACCTGAAAAAGAGTATCTTTTTTTAACTCCTCGATATACATTTTATGAAATTCTGTTTCTAATTCTTCAGAATCCTTAAAACCTTCTTCTTGAATTAGATCATCTCTTTTCAAGAGTTCATGGAAAGTTAATATTTTCACATCCATAACTTCTGCTTCAAAAACTTTCTCCCTTTCTTTAGAAACCAGGTTCCAGTAACAATGAAGCCTATCCCCTTTTTTTACAGGCTTTTTCCATAACTTCCTGATGGTCATTGTTTTTTTACCAGTAATAAGATCAATATTACGGCTTCCAAAGGATAATATTGGCATTAAATCACTCTAGATTTATTTTTAATTCATTTTAATATACTATATAAAAAACAGTTTTATATGGTTTCTTCCCCAAATTCAGAGGTTTTTATTTTCACTTTATTGAGAAGGGGTTTTATTTTTTTTGCCAGTTCCTCTAAAAATTCTCTGGAGGGACTGGGAATTGATTCAAGAGATGGATCCAGAACTATCCTATTTCTAAATTGCTGCAATGTATATAAATCACAATTTATTTCTCTTGAAATCTGGTAAATATCTTTTTCATTAAGCAGGGTAGGTACATAGGTAGTTCTACATTCTAAAAAAGTATTTGGGGAATTCAAAACAATTTCCATACTTTTTTCTACTTCTTTCCCTATATCTGAACCAATCAAATCTTCATACCGGTCGAAGGGAGCTTTTATATCCAGACTAACATAATCCACCAATTCAATTATATGCTGCAGTCTCTCTGGAAAACATCCATTGGTATCCAATTTGGCTAAAAGACCCTGCGAATGGACGTATTTTAAAATTTTCTTTATATCCTGGCATTGCATTAAAGGCTCTCCCCCGGTGATTACCACCCCATCCACAAACTCAGAGGCATCTTCTATTTTTTTAAAAACTTCCTCTAACTTTACTTCATCCCCTCCATCAATTATTTCCGGGTTATGGCAGTAGGGACACCTTAAAGTACAGCCCCCTGTAAAAATAACCAGCGCCATTTTTCCAGGTAAATCAAAGGAAGATATATTGGTACCACCAATTTTCATTTAGCCCACATTTTTTAATTACTTAATAAAATCCGGCATATTAAAATCGTATTTAGTTTTCTAATTTCAGTTCTTATTATTTACTATATTTTTCAATACTTCAATGAACCTTTCATCCTCCGGGATGGTACCTACACTAACCCTGATCCAGTAGTCATCCAGACCTTTAAATGATTTACAGTCTCTAACTATTATCCCTTTTTCCAATAGTTTTTTTACTATTTGGGATGAATTCATGCCTGTTTTGCGTACATCAACCAGCAAATAATTTGCTTTAGATTTAAAAACCTTCAACTGTTCTATGCTGGAGATTTTTTCATATAGGAATTCCCTGCTTTCAACAGAGGCCCGGGTTGATTCTTCCAAATAATTAGTATCTCTAAGTGTGGCCAGAGCTGCAATGTGTGATAAGTTGGTTAAACTAAAAACAGGCTTCACCCGGTGCATGTATTCAATTATCCGGGGATTGGAAAGCCCATATCCAATCCTCATACCTGCCAGTCCCATTACTTTGGAGAATGTGCGGAGTATAAATAAGTTTTCATATTTAAGGAGAAGATCAACATTATTTACTCCTGAAAATTCAAAATAAGCTTCATCCACTACTACTAAAGCATCAGTGGAACTTAATATGGTTTCAATATCTTCCTTATCAATTAAACCACCAGTTGGATTATTTGGCGAACACAGGAATATTAATCGGGTTTTAGGGGTGATAGCACCAAGCACAGACGCAACATCCAGCTTATTTTCTTCCACATCCCAGTGTCCATAAACTGGGATGGCCCCATGGGTGCGCAGGATGAATTCGTAGTACATATAAGATGGTAATGGAACTATAAATTCACATCCTGGATCTAAAAATGTTTTTCCCAGCATATCAATTATTTCGTCAGCGCCATCCCCTCCAA
>Ga0180017_100276_pt1 | contig 19566 bp, 17 predicted proteins | sample KR46_S_MetaG_FD_129674 | JGI IMG/M metagenome (GOLD analysis project Ga0180017, IMG submission 129674) | Groundwater microbial communities from the Olkiluoto Island deep subsurface site, Finland - KR46_S_MetaG | ecosystem: Environmental > Aquatic > Deep subsurface > Groundwater | place: Finland...
CGTAGTACCGACAATTGTTACATCTTGTTGTGTGCATCAGAGCGGACACGGCGATAGCCTGTCCGATTCTGCGCGCTGGCAACGAGCCAATCACAAGCTAGCTTGTAGTTGGCGACTGCCCGCGACCAATGCGAAAGGAGCTTAGCGGATTTCGCATGGTGCAGCAAACAACTGATTAACAATTGATCGGTACGGTAAATTTAAGATCCTGTGTCTCAATCAAACGCCTGGCTACATCAGTTTGCTGATGTTTTTGGTAAAGGCAACCACGTCGTCAAGGGGCAATCCGGCAATCAGGCGCGCCTGATTGTAAAGCAGCTCGGTGTAAAGGGCAAACTGCTCATCATCTGCTTCAAAGTAGGTCTGCAGTTTTTGATAAACCGGATGGTTCTTGTTGATTTCCAGCACTTTCTTAGCCTTGACATCGCCACCCTGGGGCATCGTGTTTAAGGTCATTTCCATTTCGATCGAGAGATCCCCTTCGGTCGAAAGATAAGCCACGTCATCTTTCAGGTGGGCTGTCGTTTTTACCTTGATGACCTCATCGCCGATCAGATCTTTCATTTTCTCCAGTAGTTTTTCATCCGCTTCCGATGTTTCGGTATCCTCATCGGTTTGACTGTCTTCCGGTGCTTCCAGACCCAAATTCTGGCTGGAAACCGAACGGAATTCCTTATCCAGATATTGTCGTAAGGTCTGAGTCACAAATTCATCGATGGTTTCGGTTAAGTAGAGAATCTCATAGTCTTTATTCTTAATAATTGAAACCTGGGGCAGTTTTTCAAGCTGGCTAACCGATGAACCGGTGGCGTAATAAATGTATTTCTGATCCTCCGGCATCCGCTCCACATATTCTTTAAGGGTGACCAGCTTGCCTTCTTTAGACGAATAAAAGAGCAGGAAGTCCTGGAGTTTATCCTTGTCCTGTCCCCATTTATCGTAGGTGCCGACCTTGATCTGATTGCCAAAGGCCTTAAAGAATTTCTCATAGGTTTCACGATCATTTTCGAGCATTTTTTTAAGTTCTTCTGAAATTCGGGTATCGATTTTACGGCTGATCAACCGCAGTTGACGATCTTGCTGCAGCATTTCCCGGGAGATATTCAGTGAGATATCCTCGGAATCTACCACCCCTTTGACAAAACTAAAGTAATCTGGCAACAGCTCACTGCATTTTTCCATAATCAGGACGCCGTTTGAATAAAGTTCCAGCCCTTTTTCATAGTCTCTGGTATAGTAATCAAAGGGTGCCTGACCGGGGATATAAAGGATCGCTTTATAACTCATCGCCCCTTCAATACTCAGGTGGACATGTGCCAGCGGGGCATCAAAGCCCAGCCGCTTATCGTGATAGAAATTGTTGTAATCCTCATCGGTCAGCTCGTTTTTATTTTTTCGCCAGATCGGGATCATCGAGTTCAGGATATCATCTGCCAGATAGGTTTCATATTCGGGATTTTCACTGTCTTTGGTGTCTTCCTTGACCCGGCTCTTTTCCTCGACCATCTTGATGGGGTAACGGATAAAGTTGGAGTAATGCTCAACCAGGTGGCGGATCCGATAGGGTTCTAAATAATCGTCGTAGTTATTATCCTCAGAATTTTCTTTGAGATAGAGGGTGATTTTTGAACCATGGGTGCTACGGGTGCCGGGTTCAATGGTATAACCATCGGCTCCTTCCGAAATCCAGACAAATGAGCTGTCACTGTCAAGCGCCTTTGATTCGACCTCAACCTTGTCGGATACCATAAAGGCCGAATAGAAGCCGACGCCAAACTGGCCAATGATATCAAAATCTTCTTCCATTTCCTGGTCGTTCTTAAAATCGCTGGAGCCGCTTTTGGCAATGGTGCCCAGGTTGTCTTCTAGTTCCGCTGCGGTCATCCCGATTCCGGTATCTTCAATGGTCAGGGTGCGGTTATCCTTGTTGGGATGAATGCGGATGTAATAGTCGTCCTTATTAAAGGTTTTATCTTTGTCGGTTAATGTTTTGTAGTAAACCTTGTCGATGGCGTCGGATGCATTTGAAATCAATTCTCTTAAAAATATTTCCTTGTTGGTGTAAATCGAATGGATCATCAAATCCATCAAACGCTTGGATTCTGATTTAAACTGCTTTTTTTCCATAACATACCTCTTCTTCATCTTGTCTTGTGTTAGCACTCTTTCTTTAAGAGTGCTAACAATATTGTAAGTAACTTTACTAAAAGTGTCAACACTTTTAATGATTCTTTAAGGCTAAATAGTCATTGAGTATTCTACTTATCTGATAAAACTTTTCATAAAAATAAAATGCCCGGACAATCATCCTTGCCGGGCATTACTTTTACAGTTTAAATTCAGTGGTAAAACGTCTGATCGCTTCTTCGGTGTTTTCCTTGCTGCCGAAGGCGGTCAGTCGGAAATAACCTTCGCCACTGGGGCCAAAACCGACACCCGGTGTTCCAACAATGTTGACCTCGTTAAGCAGTTTGTCAAAGAAGCCCCAGGAGTCCAGGCCTTCCGGTGTTTTTAACCAGATATAAGGCGCATTCACCCCGCCAAAAACTTCAATCCCAGTACTGGCGACTCCTTCTCGAATCATTTTGGCGTTATGCATATAATATTTTACGAGTGCCTTAATCTGCTCTTGACCAGCTTGCGTATAAACAGCTTCCGCACCCTTTTGAATAATATAAGGAACCCCATTAAATTTGGTACAGTGTCGGCGGTTCCACAGCTTATTGATTTCAACCGGTTGGCCCGCTTGGGTATAGCCCATCACTTCTTTAGGAACTACCACATAAGAGCAGCGGGTTCCGGTGAAGCCGGCATTTTTGGAGAAGCTTCGGAATTCGATGGCTACTTCTTTGGCGCCATCAATTTCGTAAATGCTATGCGCCACATCGTCTTCCTGAATATAGGCTTCGTAGGCGGCATCGTATAGAATTATGGCCTGGTTGGCTTTGGCGTAGTCGACCCATTTTTTTAGCTCTGTTTTATTAATCGTGGTGCCGGTCGGGTTATTAGGGAAACACAGATAAATCAGATCCACCTTTTCGGTTGGCAATTGCGGCACAAAGCCGTTCTCAGCGGTGCAGGCCATATAGACCATCTCGCTCCACTTACCGTCGGCGCCTAATGTTCCACTGCGGCCAGCCATGACATTGCTGTCGACATAGACCGGGTAAACCGGATCGGTGATCGCGATTTTGGTATTCTGGCTGAATATTTCCTGAAAATTGGCAGTATCGCTTTTGGAACCATCACTGACAAATATTTCGTCAGTGGCCAGCTCAACCCCCCGGCTTTTAAAATCAAACGCCACAATTTTTTCCAGCAGGAAATCATAGCCTTGTTCCGGGCCATAGCCCTTAAAGGTTTTTTCGTCAGCCATTTCGTCAACAGCGGCGTGCAGACCGGTGATCACTGCTTGGGGCAGCGGTTTGGTCACATCACCAATCCCCAAGCGGATGATGTTGGCCTCCGGATTAGCGGTTTTATAAGCGTCCACCCGTCTCGCTATCTCTGAAAAAAGGTAAGAACCGGGTAATTTAAGATAATTTTCATTAATTAATGCCATTTTATTTTTTTTCCTTTCGTTTTATCGTTTTATATTGTATCAGTTAATGACTACGCGATATTATTTAGTCCACTTGGAAAAATCCAGGGTGGCAAAGTAGTCGTCTGGGGTTTCGGCGCGACGGATCAGTTCGGTAGAGCCGTCTTCTTTTAGCAGTACTTCCGCGGAACGCAGCTTGCCGTTGTAGTTATAGCCCATCGCAAAACCGTGGGCGCCGGTGTCATGTAGGACAACCAGATCACCGATATCAATTTTAGGCAGTTGTCTGTCGACAGCAAACTTATCATTGTTTTCGCATAAGCCGCCAGTGACGTCGTAGCGGTGATTGAGCGGGGCATCTTCCTTACCCATCACGGTGATATGGTGATAGGCGCCATACATGGCGGGGCGCATCAGGTTGGCGGCGCAGGCATCAAGGCCGATGTAGTCTTTATGGGTATGCTTTTCATGAAGAGCAGTGGTGACCAGATGGCCAAACGGTCCTAATACAAAGCGGCCTAGTTCGGTATAGATGTCAATATCACCCATTCCGGCCGGCACCAGAATTTCTTCGAAGGCTTTTTGAACGCCTCGGCCGACTTCAAAAATATCGGTGGGCTGCTGATCGGGCAGGTAGGGAATGCCGACGCCGCCTGACAAATTAATAAAGGCAATATGAGCACCGGTCTCCTGATTGAGCTCGACAGCGGTCTGGAAAAGAATCCGCGCCAGCGCCGGGTAATACTCATTGGCAATGGTATTGCTGGCTAAAAAAGCGTGGATCCCAAAGTGTTTAACCCCTTTGCTTTTTAGGATCTTAAATCCTTGAGTCATTTGTTCCCGGGTAAAGCCATATTTAGCTGCCTGAGGGGTATCCATAATGGCGTTATCGATAACAAAGTCGCCGCCGGGATTAAAGCGGCAACTGATCGTTTCCGGCAGTCCCGCGACCTCTTCTAAGAAGTCGATGTGGGTGATATCGTCCAGGGTAATCAGGGCATCCAGTTTGCGGGCCAAAACAAAATCTTCTGTTGGCGTCACATTGGAGGTAAACATAATATCCGCTCCGGAGAAACCAACCGTATCGGACATCATCAGTTCAGTATAAGAGGAGCAGTCCACCCCACAGCCTTCTTCTTTTAAAATCTGCAGAATGGTTGGGTTGGGCGTCGCCTTGACAGCAAAGTATTCTTTATAGCCCTTATTCCAGGAAAAAGCTTCCTGCAGGTTTCGGACATTTTCGCGGATTCCCTTTTCGTCATAGAGATGGAAGGGGGTTGGGAATTGTTTGACTATTTCTTCTAACTTTTCTTTGTTTACAAAAGTTTTTTTCATATTAATTTCCTTTCGTCATTTCAATGAGCTTTATTTCATTTTTCATTGCGTCTTTAAATAAATCCACCAGATTGCGCTTGCGGGAATAGAGACAGGTGGAATGTTCGCCGTTACTGACATCGCCAGTGAGAACATTAGTTGAATCGGCAATCAGCCGAATCTGCTGGAGCGGCTGAGCAGCGATATGGACAATCGCCCCGGCCAGCGGCAAGGATCCATTGGTGATGATGACCATCTTGATGTCCCGATTAATTGCTGCTTCAATATCCGGCAACACGGTTTTTAGAATCTGATCAGGCACTGAAATATAGATCCGTTCCTGGGCTTCCAGAATCATGTTGCGTAGTTTATTGAGGATGTTAATCTCCCCTTTAATGGTAATATAACCTGCGACTGCATCCCGTTTTGTGGGAATGGTGGCGATCAGATCTTGTTTGGATTCTTGCAGTTTACGGATCTTATTTTCACAGAATTCGGAAATAGCCACTGGGGTGTAGCGAATGGTTGCTTCCTCCATGACATAAGCCCCGCCTTTTTCGACGAGCGATGCCAGCGATGTGTAAGCATTAGACCGCGAAATACCGGTTGTCTTTGCCACCTCGTAGCCATTTAAGTCGCCTTCGGCAAGCAGGGTTAAATAAATTGAGGCCTCGTGCCTTGTCAGTCCAAATTGTGTCAGTCGTTCAACGATATCCATAACTCCATCAGTCCTTCATTTAATAATCCATAAATGGTTGCAGCACTATATCATAATAATCTACCTGGTCGGCGCTCATATTTGATAGCGCGGCGACTTTCGATCAACCACTGCAAATATTAGTGTTCCTACTTAGTAAGTCTACACTAGTTTTATGCTCCTGTCAAGAATGATTATAAAAAAACAGCATCAAAAATCGATGCTGTTTCTTAACTACTGACAATATTATTTATGGTCCAACGTATTGATCCTTGACAAAGGTTCCCACATAGCTAGTGCCGTCCGCCATCGTCAGGGTACCTTTGCCATGCATCATGCCCTCTTTAAACTCGCCGACATAGGTATTGCCATTGTCGCTCTTGGTCCCGTAACCATCGAGCTTGCCGTATTTCCATTCACCTTCAAATCTTGTTCCCTCATAACCAGTGGCAATCCCCTGACCATGAAGCTTGCCATCCTTCCATTCGCCCTCGTAGATTACATCCTGGGAGTAAACAAACTTACCATAACCGTTGGGCTTGTCATCTTTCCATTCGCCGGTATACACCCCGCCACCGTAGGTATGCGTGCGGATACAGCCGCTGGCTACCAATAATAACAGACCTGTCATCATTAATATGGCAAATAATTTTGATCTCATCCTTTTGTTCATCCGATCCCCCTGTATATTTCTGCATCCTTTTCATATGCCTCAGCTTGTAAAGCCTGGTGATTTTATTATACCGCATTAGTCGGGCATAATAAATACTTAAACAGCGAAGATTAAATTTTTTTAATAACTATTCTAAACCGGACGTATGAGAGCGATTCTTCTGGTAGTCAGCTTGCAATCATAAACAGGGTTCGGGTTAGCACCATGTAAAGTCCGGTTCCAGCGATGATGCTGAGAAAGACGTTTTTTTTGATGCGATGAACGAGGATCACCGTAGCAACGCTTAACAGCTCCGGTAAACCGAAGGGATAGGCGACCAGGCAAATGTTTCGCAGACAAAAAACGACTAGAATAATCATAATCGCGGCCGGCAAAACAGTTCCCAGATAGCGGACTGTATCTGGCAGCTCTTTTTTACCACCAAAGAACAAAAATGGCAGAGAACGTGTAAAAATAGTAACCAGTGCTACAACGGTCAGCGCTTCAACGGTGTCAATCCAATTAATACTCATGGCTGATTTCCTCAACTTGCCTTGTTAAAGTGGTTTCCAATTTAATCATGTCAGGCTTTTTTTGATTGTTTGATCGGGATTTCATCATCATCAACACCAGGACGCTAACTGTTAACGCTGGCAAAATAAACTGACTGGCTCCCAGGATGAAATAAAAGACCAATGCGCAAGTTAGTCCAGTGATTGCTGGCAAATGAAAATCCATCGCCTCCCATTGATTCATACAGACGGTAATAAAAAAAGCCGTAGCTGAAAATTCGATGCCAGCCAGATCATAGGGTAGCAACTGACCAAACAGGGCTCCGGCGACACAGCTAAGAATCCAGACCAGATGAAGCATCAGGGTGATAAAAAAATCGGTCTTCCGGATATCGACATCATCCGGATAATCGATGCTGCAAAGAATCGAATAAACCTCGTCGGTAAGGGTTAAAACCATATAGGGGTAGCGTCGACCCATCTTGCGGAATTGATCAATGAAGGCAATACCATAAAAAATATGTCGGGCATTGACAAAAAAGGTCATCAGCGCAATCGTCCCTAGCGAGGCTCCCGCGGTAAGCAGCGAAACCAAAACAATCTGCATCGAGCCAGCATATATGAAAACGCCGGACAAAAATGACCAACCAGCACTGTAGCCGGCCTCATCCATTAAAACTCCAAAAGCAATGCCAATAAACAGATAGGGGAAAAAAACTGGTATCGCCTGTTTAAAGGCAAAAATAAAACTTTTCATGATAACTTACTCCCTTCACCCGCAGTTTGATTTGAGCCTTATTTTAACACGCAAAAATACGCCACACAATAAATTAAATGTATGGCGTACAAATTTAAAACTTACAACTGATCGAGGAGGTTTTTTAAAATTAACAGTGCTTGTTCAAGTTCGGTCAAGGTTTCCGGAGCACAGACAGACATCCGAACAGCCCGGCTGGGTAAGTTATTTCCGACCGTAAATCGCTCAGCGCCGTAAACCCGAACCCCCTTTTCCATTGCCAGCGTTTCAAAGGCTGATCCGCTAATGGTTCCCGGCAACTCCAGCCAACGAAATATTCCCGTTTCATCGCCATGACATGTGTAGTCCCGTAAGTAGCGATTGACTAGTTTATTGCGCTGTCTGGCATTGTGCTGGTGACTTTTTATAAATTGATCCAACTGTCCAGAAACGATGACCCGGGCCGCCAGCACTGCCATTAACGGCGACACCGATATGTTTAGATTATACAGGGCTTTCGAAACCGGCTTTCGATAAGCCTGAGGCACTGACAGATAGGCCATGCGTAAGCCAGGAGCCAAAGTTTTTGACATACTGGCAATATAGATGGTATGGTCTGGAGCAAAAGAGGCCACCGCTGGCTGGGCATTTTGACTAAGCAAATGGTAGGCACCGTCTTCGATGATAAAGATATCCTGGTCGCTGGCAATTTCGGCCAAAGCCCTGCGCCGCTCAGTAGAGATGGTATGGGTGGTGGGGTTGTGATTAGATAAATACCCTTGATATTTTCATTACGACAAGCATCAAGCAGTGCTTCATCATCCATTTCTCCGTCACGATGACGGATCGGGGTTAGCTGGATTCCTAACATCGAAGCGGTCGTTTTAAGCCCGGAATAGGTGTGGGGATCGGCTCCAATTTTATCGCCGTGACGGCACAGCCCGGCAAGAATGGCCGTGATCGCATTTTGGCCGCCGTTAGAAAACAGAATACTCGCCGATCCCGGACTGAAGCCACCTTTTTCCATTAGCTTAACCGCAGTATCCTTTAACCAGATATCGGCGTTGGGTCGGCTGTAATTAAACAGTTTATCGGCATCCGCTTCGTTTAGCATTTCTTTTAAACAACCGATTAACGGTTCAAAAGTGGCGGTATCCGGAAAAACTGCTCCCAATTCAATCAAGTTTCGTGGTTTATCATCCGGCAATAGGTAAGCATTTGCCAGCGCATCAAAGGATACAAAGGTGCCACTACCGACCGTGGCACTGAGAAGGCCTTTTAACTCACAAACTTTACAGGCTTTGGACACGGTGCTGACGTTAATATCGAGAAAATCTGCCAGTTCCCGCTGAGGCGGCAGTTTAGTTCCGGGCAGCAGATGTCCCGCTTTAATGTCCTGCTCCAACTGGTGAGCCAGCGACAGATAAAGCGGTTTAACCTTATCATTTAGCGTCGGTCTCCAGGACATCGGGTAATCTTCAAATGAATTGACCGGCATGCTCTTCGCCTCCTTTTGACTAATATTTATCCCATTCTATCGAAAACACCTGCCGACGTCAAGCCGACAGGTGTTTTATACTTTTAAGATTATTGTTTTATTTCTTGATAGCGATCCTGAGTTTTTCACAGGTTTTTTCCAAATCTCTGGTCAATACCGCGAGATCTTCTCGTTTCTCATCCAGAAAGGATCCCTTTATCCCGATCCCAGGAATAGCCAGTAGCTTGCCTAACGCATCATGGATATCGCCCAGATTGTCTTTTAATTTATTGATCTGATTTTTGCTATCAATCCGATTTTTTAGGCCATCCACAATTACAGTTTCATCATCGAGATTGTATTCGGAAACATCCTCTACTACTGTGCAATCAAATCCCAATATGTTTTTTGCAGTATCGGCAAAACTTTTCTTAGCTTCTGCTTCACCGTGAACCAGAAAGATTTTTTTAGGCTTCTTTTTAAAGCCGGACAACCACTTCAGCAAATCATTTTTGTCAGCATGCGCCGAGAACCCCTCTAAAAAATAGACTTCCGCATTAACACAAATCCGTTCCCCTAGAATCCGGACATATTTTGCCCCACTGGTAATCGCCCGGCCAGTGGTACCCTCGGCCTGATAGCCAGCAAAGACAATACTGGATTGCGGTTTCCAGAGGTAGTGTTTCATGTGATGTTGAACCCGGCCAGCATCAGCCATGCCGCTGGAAGAAATAATGATCTTGGGTGAGTTATCATCATTTAAAGCCTTAGACTCATCAATGCTTTTAGTAAAACTTAGATTTCTGAAATAAAAAAGTTCATCCCCTTTTTTGATCCGTTCCTTGATATAGTCATTGAAGTAATGAGCATTTTTGCGGAAAATTTCGGTGGCATCAGTAGCCAGCGGACTATCAACATAAACCTTGACCTTATCAAGCTGATTCTGATACAGCTCATGGTTATCATAAAACACTTCCAGCTCATGAATCAGATCCTGGGTTCGACCCAGGGCAAAAGCCGGTACCACCACGGTTCCCCCGCGCGCAACGGTTTTAAAAATGATCTCCATGAAACGCTTGCCACTTTCCCACCGGTTTTCATGGGCGCGATCCCCATAGGTCGTTTCCATAATCAGATAATCTGCCTCGTCGATCTGAGTCGGATCATTTAACATCCGTTGATCACTCGCCCCAATATCACCTGAGTAAACAAGTTTAGTGGTTTTTCCGCCTTCCTCAATCCACATCTCAATAATTGCTGCCCCGACAATATGGCCTGCTTCATTGAGTCGGATCCTGATCTGAGGATTAACCTGAAAGTACTGTCCGTAAGCCACTGGGAAAAAATACTGAGCGCAGCGGACAGCATCTTCCTGGCTATAGAGAGGTAAAATCTGCGGCTGTCCGGAACGATCTGCCCGCTTGTTGATCCATTTAGCATCCGTCACGTGAATCGTGCCGCTATCCTGAAGCAAAATATTAGCAATCTCAGCCGTTGCTCCGGTGCTGTAAATCTGTCCACTAAATCCCTGTTTAACCAATAAGGGGATCCGACCACAATGATCGATATGGGCATGACTTAGAATAATAAAATCGATTTCTTTCGGGTTGAAGTCAAACGCCTGAACATTTAACTCTTGCAGGGCTTGACTGCCCTGAAACAAACCGCAGTCCAGGAGGAATTTACAGTGGTCGGTAGTCACCAGATGGCAGGAACCGGTAACGGATAGTGCCGCTCCTAAAAATTTAATTTTCATTTTCTTTCTCCTGTTCTTTTTTTCCAATTAAAACAATCGCAAATTTTTTAAGCTCAACAGCCTTGCCTATGACAGCCATTAATCTTTGTCATTCTTTTTTATCTTTGAATCCTTTACTTTATAGATATCCAAATTACTAGAATTTACGCAGATTATGACGATAAAAATACAGCTGGATCAAAATTAGTCCCAAACACCGTCCATACCCTAGCCTAATTTTTTGTACAAAAATGACCACCTCATCACAAGGTGGTCATTTAATTATTTATTGATTTGACTTGACTTAACGCAGCTGAAACTGATCGATCATCTGTTTTAACAAAATCGATTGACCCGAAAGTTCTTCACTAGCAGCGGCACTCTGTTCGGCAGTTGCCGAGTTTTGCTGGACAACCTGGGCAACCTGTTCGACCCCCATATTAATCTGGGCAATCCCAGTGGCCTGTTCATTTGAGGCGGTAGCGATGTTGCCGATCAAATCATTGACCTTGGCAATCCCCCCGACGATTTCATCCAGGGCACTGGCTGTTTCATCAGCAATTTTTGTACCTTCGGCAACCTTGCTGATTGAGCCTTCAATTAAGCCAGTCGTTTCTTTGGCAGCGTCGGCACTACGGGCGGCCAGGGTACGGACCTCTTCGGCTACGACGGCAAAACCTTTGCCGTGTTGTCCAGCTCGGGCGGCTTCGACCGCGGCGTTAAGAGCCAGAATATTGGTTTGGAAAGCAATATCGTCAATCACCTTGATGATCTTGGAAATGTCTTCCGATGATTTATTAATTTCAACCATCGACTGCTGCATTTCGGTCATCTGATGGTTCCCTTTGTCGGCATTGCCCATCACATCAGTAGCCAGTTGTCTAGCCTTGTTGGCATTGACGGCATTGTTTTTGGTCTGATCGGCTATTTCGGTAATCGAGGCGGTCAGTTCCTGAATCGAGCTGGCCTGTTCAGTGGATCCCTGAGCCAGCGCCTGGCTGCTGTCGGATACCTGGTTAGCCCCGGCATTGACCTGTTCAGCTGCTTGATTAATATCGCCCAGCAAGGCGTTCAAGGTTGCAATGATGGTATTGAGCGCATCCGAAATCACGTTGAAATCGCCACCAAAGGAGCTGACTTTGTCTAAATTAAGATTGCCGTTACTGATTTCTCCAGTAACCATTGAAATTTCTGTGACAATTGTTTTAAAGTGGTTACCCATTTCATTGACAGCCTGTTTTAAGACATCAAAGCTGCCCTGATAATAGCCATCAACCGTTGCATTTAAGTTACCGTTGGCGATGGCATCCATCACATTTGCGACCTCTTCCATCGGCTTTGACATAACCCCAAGAATGCCATTCATTCCACTGATCAGCTCCTGCCAGGAGCCGCTGAATTTGCTTTCGTCAGCACGAACTTCGAGGTCTCCCTGCATGGCCGCTGTGGTCAGGATGATGGCATCACTAATCAGGTTATCGATGGCATCTTTGACTTCGCGGAGATTTAATTCAATCGCTTTAAACTGTTGATAAACCTCACCGGTATGCTCGCCCGGTGCCTGGATATCGATATCAAAATCGAGATTACCGGCAGATAGGCGTCTTAAATTTTCAGCCAGTCGGTTGATCTCAATTTCTGAATACTTACTAACACTCATCGTAGCAGTGGTATTAAATGAGGTTTCGACATAGCCGATGGTCTGGCCTTGTTTATCAATAATCGGTGTCGTATCCATGCGATAATGACCGCCGCGATACTCAAAGGGGAATTCAATGCGGCCCGATTTTTTATACGCCTTAACACCGCAATCTTCATTCTTACACATGTCCAGATTTGACTTGCAGCAATCATCACCATAAATTGATTCCCGACTGCCTTCTCTGCCGGCAGCCTCTCTCAGGTCTTGAAGGGTTTTATTAATAAATGTCCACTTCAAATTGGTGTCAACCACCGTAATCCGGTAGGGCATTGCATCAAGAATCGCCTGAAAAAAGTCACGCTTGTCTATCACCGTCTGAATCGCCTGGTTGACCTGTTCGATACCCTTTTGATAGTCACCCGTCATTTTGGCTTCAAGGATTTTGTCGAGCGCTACATCTTTTCCGATAAGTTCCGGGAGCTACATCAGATAATCCGTAACCATCTTCATCGACGACTGAATTTCTAGTAAGCTATTTCCCAACGCATCCTTATTCGAGCTTGGCGCTATTTCCGTCGAAAGGTCACCCTGAGCCAACTGAACTGCTGCTTTTGTCTGAAGTCGCATATTCTCGGCAATACCAAAAAGGGCTGCGGAAATTTCACCCAACTGATCCTGGAAATTTTCTGATTCGAAATCGATTTCAAGATCGCCATCTACCAGACGCTTAGCAACCACAGCCAAGCTGTTTATTCGACTAGAAACTTTTTTCATTGCCAAAACAATCACGCCTGCAATAAAAAACAAGCCGATTATATTGATCAATACCAAACTGTTCTGGATTTGCGAAAACTGGTCAATATTCTGATTGACCACCATCATTACAATCCCAGCTATCACACTAAAAATCAATGCTACTGGTAACACCACCGTTATCAGAATTCCTGATAACAAACTCTTCCCATGCTTCATTCTTTCCTCCATTTACCTCTTCGTAAATAATTACAATTATACTCCCCTACTTGTATGTCACAAGGTTACACCCGCTACGCCGTCGTATCAGGCTAATCCTTTTCACCCGATGTAATTAATCCTTTCCGCTATAATACTCAACATTATAACGGATTTTTTTAGTAATTTCAATGTATTTTATTATTTTCACACACTTTCATCCACCTACGCTAATTCTCATATCAGGCATTCTTGTAAAAAAAACTGGCTGAAACGCACCAGCCAGCTTCAATTTATTCAATTTCTTTACTCACACCCTCTTCTAATGAGAACTGCTATAGACCAATTCATTTTTTTCAAAGTCAAAGCTGTTGTTAATATGTCCTAGAATAATCAGCACCTTGCTGAGGTTTTCATAATAGGCCGCATCATATTTGGCGCTGCCGATGTCAAAACCCTTCAAGGTGGGCAACAGTTCCTCAGCCTGAGCGGGATTGCTGTCGACAGTGGTACACAATTTATAAAGCTTTTTGAACTGGTATTCCTCAACCACATAAAAGCGCCCATCATCAACTCCATTTTGGATATTCTCTAAAAACCATCGATGAATCTGGTTCGCTTTTTTAAACCGTCCCATCACCTCAGAAGCCACTGCCCAGGGCTTTAGCCGCAATTGTTTGAGATCCACGCCCTTATCACATTTATACAATACACTTTCTAATGCCATTTAGTTCCTCCACTTATCATTAAGCCTGCCCTTATTACTCATACTCTTGATATCTTTCTGATAAAACCTTTAATGTAATCATGTTTCAACTTAACTCTTTGCTACTATTTTAACCACCCTGTTTGATTAAGTCAATTATTAAAACTCATCCGCTCATTCAAAATTTGCTTAAAAATCTTTCTCTTCGATTTAATCTCGCAAAAATTGCACCCGGAAAAATTTTCATTTTTCTTGATGCGTGGTATAATATAAGAAACTGTACTAAGGAGAGTAAAAATGAGAAATCGAGTAGGCAACTTGTTATGGGGGCTTTTATTAGTGGTGATTGGCCTTGGTTTTGCCGGAAATGTATTTGGACTATGGAATTTTGAATTATTTTTCAACGGCTGGTGGACCCTGTTTATTATCATTCCCTGCGCCATCAGTATGGTTCAAAATGGTGTCCAGCTTTGGAATACCATTGGTTTAGGTATTGGTGTCTTATTATTCGTTTCGGCTCAAGGCTTTTTTAACGGCGAATTATTAGGGGATCTGATCTTTCCGATCATTATCGTTGCTATTGGTCTAAGTATTATTTTTAAGGATCGACTCAGTAAAAATGCTAAACAGATTGAGGGTATGACCAAAGATGGTCTGCCGGACTATTCGGCAGTGTTTGGCGGCCAGGAAATCAACTTTCCCGGGGAAGAATTCTATGGGGCTACGGTGTCTGCGATTTTTGGTAGCGTCTCTCTTGATTTACGTCAGGCCATTATCAACGAAGATATTTATATCTCAGCCACCGCCGTTTTTGGCGGGATTGATATGCTAGTACCCAGCAATGTCCGGGTCGAAATGTCGACAACCCCGATATTTGGCGGAGCGTCAAATAAGGCTAACCGACCGCTGGGTGAAAACCCACCGACGATCTACCTCAATAGCACAAATATCTTTGGGGGGACAGAAGTCAAATGAATACCAATCACAGTTGGATCAAATACTTGGCCATTGCTTTTGGTCTGGTATTGGCACTGGGCATCATCGCCAGCATTGTCAATGGCGGGGTCGCCATCATGAGAGGATTTGGCCTGATTGAAAAAAGAACTCAAGAAATTGAACAATCTGGTGATAGCTTTTCGCAGGATTTCGCCGGTGATCTGGAATCAGTTTTTATTGATTTCAATGCCGGTAGCATCACCCTTCAAACTGGAGACCGCTTCATCGTTGAAGGAAGCAATATCCCTTCAGGACTGCGAGCTACCCTTGAGAATGGCAAGCTTGTCATTAAGGATCAGAAAAGTGCCACTATCTTTTCCAACCTGATTGGCCAGAATCGTATGCCTGAGCTTGTCGTTACGATTCCTAAGGACACCCACCTTAAAAAACTGGAACTTGAAATTGGTGCCGGGCGCGGTCAATTGTCTCAGCTTAGCACCGATGAATTGACCATCAAACAGGGCGCCGGTGAAATCGTCGCCGATCAGCTTGAGGCGCGTTCCGGCAAACTCAGCGGCGGCGCCGGCGCTGTTCATTTCACGGATGTAAAACTCAATGATTTTAAAATTAACGGCGGTGTCGGACTGATTAGTATCGCGGGTATCGTCACGGGAGAACTGGAAATTGACTGTGGTGTTGGCCAAACCGATTTAGACATCAATGGCAATCTTGATGATTATTTCATTACCGCTGACCAGGGTCTTGGACCAATTACCATCAATGGTCAGAGTATTTCTGAAACTGGCACTGGCTCTAGCTCAGCCCCTCATCGGATTGATATCGATGGCGGTGTCGGACCAGTAAAAATAAGATTTAAATAGCCAATAAAAAAACACGTTTAACGTGTTTTTTTATTGGCTAAAAAGATTCCTGTTTATCTGACAAAATGCATATATACTTTTTTATAGGGATTTGGTTCCGCAACCACACCCTTACCGTTTTCAATCAGACGCATCAACCAAATCATATTGGCAGCTGTAACTTCAATCGTCTGAGCTCCTTCGGTATCCTGGGAGGCTTCCCCAGCAGTGCGGCCGTGAATAACATTCCAGTAGTTTCCTGTTGCCATCACCATTTCTGAATAAGTAATATAGTGATTCAATTGATCAATACTTGTCACCCCACCAGAACGTCTGACCGCAACCAAAGCCGCCGCCACCTTATGGCGAAATAATCCGCCATTGGCTCCGGCGACATAGAAGGCCCGATCCAGAAATGACTTCATGTTTCCGCTGATCCCGGAAAAATGAACGGGACTAGCAAAAATAACGCCATCGGCTTCTTTAATTTTTTGAATCCCTTCATTGACAACGTCTTTGGTAAAGATACACTGTTCATTTTTATTTTTGCCACAGGCATTACAACCAGTACAGCCCTGTACTGCTTTCATCCCTACATTGAAAATTTCGAATTCGATACTCTCCTGAGCAAAAATATCTCCAGCAATACTCAGCGCAGTAAATGTATTGCCTTCACCATGAGGACTACCGTTAATGCCTAATACTTTCATTTCTAACCTCCCGAAGCGCGATGCGCCATCTGTTCTATTTTATTGCCTTTAGTATACCACATTTTTAAAAAAGTAAAACCGATATTCACTTGATTTAGCAAAATTCAGGTTTCAAATAATTTGCCTGTTTTGACCTTTAACCCTTAATAATTATATGATATAATTAAAATATTATCCTTTAAGGAGGGCATTGTGACTGGATACATTTTAAGGTTTTTAAAGCTCAATTTTGGGCTCTTTCTTTATGGATTGGGAATCATTGTAACGATGCGGGCAAATATCGGTTATGCTCCCTGGGAGGTACTGCACAGTGGCGTCAGCCAAACCCTCGGCGTCAGTATTGGGCTGGTAAACACAGCGGTCGGTGCCATCATTGTTGTGATCGTTTTTTTATTAGGTGAAAAAATTGGTCTCGGTACGATCTTTAACATGTTTATGATTGGGCTGTTTTTAGATCTGATCTTATTCTTAGACTTTATCCCACTTTTTAATAATTTCTTTATTGGAACCCTGGTGCACATTTTGGGTCTTTTTATCATTTCGCTGGGCACTTATTTTTACATTTATTCGGCCTTTGGTGCCGGGCCACGAGACAGCCTGATGGTTGCAGTAACCCGAAAAACGGGTTTGCCAGTTGGCTTATGCCGCGGTATTGTCGAATTCAGTGTTGTCCTGATTGGCTGGCTGCTGGGGGGACTGGTTGGTTTAGGCACGGTTATTTCGGCCTTATCAATCGGTGTATGTGTCCAAATCACCTTTAAGCTTCTGAAATTTGACCCCACCCAGGTAAAACATGAGACCTTTGGCGTGATGTTTGAGAACCTTCGTAATTTAAAAAAAGACAATTAACCCGGCCTAGACCCCGTTAGCGATCTGGCCGGGTTGCTTGGGGCTGGCTTAGCTCAGTTTTTTTCTTCAATCATATCAATAAATACTCTAGCAATTTCCGGATCAAACTGGGTCCCGGAACAGCGACTGATTTCATTTATCGCTTCTTCAACGGTCAGATCATCCGCATGCATCCGCATCCTGGTCATCGCATCATAGGCATCAGCAATGGCAATAATCCGGGCTTCCAAAGAAATTTCCTCGCCTTTTAGTCCTTTGGGATAGCCGCTGCCATCCCAGCGCTCATGGTGTTCTAAAATATGTTCCGCTATTTCGGCAAATTCATTGGCGGAACTCAAAATCCGATAGCCAATTTCAGGGTGACGCCGTATTTCAACCCAATCTTGATCACTCAATTTATCCAACTTTTCGAGCAGTCCCTCGGCAATCCCAATCTTGCCAATGTCATGCATCAAACCAGCAGTTTGAAGATCATGGGAATTTTTAGTGTCCAGTCCAATCTTACTTGCTACATCGGCTGACAGCTTACTGACCCGCTCGGAATGAAACATTTCCTTTTGATATTTATCAAATAGGGTTTCAATCACCATCCCAACGGTCTTGTTTCGCATTCCCAGGCTTTCAGTCAGTTTACGACGGTACATATAGTCTTCAGCTTTTTTAAAGACCAGCTGAATATCCTCATCTGGATTTTTTTTTGTTTCGAATCCAAATGAAATCGAAAGCTCTACCGTCCCGACTTTTTCGTTACTGGCCAGCTGTTCAATCCGAGCGATAACTTCTTCAGCTTCGAGTGAATCTGTTTTTGGCAACAAGACTACAAATTCATCGCCACCCAGTCTTGCCACGATATCGTCTTCACGGCAAGCTTTGCTGATCGTATCAGCGGCTTTTTTTAATAATTCATCGCCCATTACATGTCCAAAACTGTCATTTACCAGTTTCAGTCCATTGACATCCCCCATAATCAATGATAAGGGTAAGTTCCTAGGCGTGTCCATCCGTTGTAGCTCTTCTTCATAAAAGCGTCGATTGTAGAGGCCGGTGAGTTGATCGTGATAGCTTAAATAAGCAATCTGATCGAGTTTCTGTTTTTTCTCAGTATGATCCCGAAATACCAAAACGGCTCCTAGCACATCACCATTTTCGTCAATGATTGGGGCGGCGCTGTCTTCAATGTGAAGCTCACGGCCATCTCTAGTAATTAACAGGGTATGATTGTCAATCTCCCGGATTTCCTTGGTTTTGATCACCTCGGCGACGATATTTCCAGCCTTTTCGCGATTTTTGTCATTAATAATATTAAATACCCGCTCGATCGGTTTGCCAATTGCCTCTTCTCTAATCCAGCCGGTTAAATCCTCGGCGACCCGATTAATAAATAAAACCTGTCCGTTCTCACTGCAAGAGATGACCCCATCCCCGACTGAAATCAAAGTTGTCTCAAGCAGCTTGCTTTCCTTTGCTAATTCTGCTTCCAGACGTTTGCGGGCGGTAATATCGATACCCACTCCAGTAAAATATGCCTTTCCAGCGAGGTTCATGACCACCCCATTGGAACGAATCAGGATTTTTTCTCCACTTTTAGTAATCAGATTAGCTTCCACCTCCGCATAGCCTTTTTCAAAGACTTCAGCCACCGCCGTCATGACATTGACCAGGTCATCCCCCTCAAACCACTGATCAAGACGCATATGTGCCAGTTCTTCAGCCGAGTAGCCGGTCATTGTTTCATGTTTTTTGTTCCATTTAATCAGTCTTCCTGCCTCGTCATAAACATAAAGATAACCGGGGATACTTTCAAACAAAGCCTCAATAAAGAGCATCTCGCGTTCTAACTCCGCTTTAGCACTGCTCAGCTGATCATTGAGCGCCTTCAATGCATAGGTACGCTCAGCAACCCGCTTCTCTAAGATCGTGTTTTCTTTTCTTAGGGCATCACTGTCAAGCTGCAAGCCGGTAATATCCGTCACAATCGAGAGCAAATAATCCTGACCATTGACAGAGACCGGGCTTGATCTCACCTCGACCTCTCTGATCTCGTCATTACGGCAACGGTGCTTAAAATAAAACTGCTTACGCTCCTTTTTTTTAGCCTGTTCCGCTTCTTTTCTGAGTTGGTCTTCACTGAGACAATTGAAATGGGTGACTTTATATGTGATCATCTCATCATGAGCTTTGCCATAAAATAAACAGGCTGAATGATTACAATCTTTAATTTCAAGCGTGTCAGAATCAATCAGAAGCA
>Ga0180017_100277_pt1 | contig 19564 bp, 22 predicted proteins | sample KR46_S_MetaG_FD_129674 | JGI IMG/M metagenome (GOLD analysis project Ga0180017, IMG submission 129674) | Groundwater microbial communities from the Olkiluoto Island deep subsurface site, Finland - KR46_S_MetaG | ecosystem: Environmental > Aquatic > Deep subsurface > Groundwater | place: Finland...
CCCCCCGGGGGACCTGCCGGACCTGATCGAAAGCCTGCTCTCCGAACTGGCGGCAAGGCAGATCGCCGCAGACATCCACGCCGGAGGAACGGATGAAAAATGAACACCCGGCTCCCGCCTGCAGGCTGGGCGTCTGCGGCAGCCGCACCCTGACCGATGAGCGGGTCAAGATCATCCTGCTGGAGGAGATCGCCGCCAGCGCGGCCACGGAGATCGTGACCCATGCCGAGCCGGAGGGCGTCTGCGCCATGGCGCGCGAACTCTGCCGCGAAAAGGCCATCCCGCTCAAGCTGCACTTCCTCAATTTCAAGTACCTGCGCGGCGCGTTCGAGCACCGCAGCCGCGATGTCTTCAAGGACTGCGACCGCTGCGTGTTCATCTGGGACGGGAAAAGCAAGGGCACGCACAACGAGCTGAACATGTGCAGAAAGCTGGGCATTCCGCACGTGTTTCACGAACTGAAACCGACGCCCTACGCGGCCAGCGTGGGCTTCGAGATCGACCGGGACTGGGACGTTGGCACTGAGATCGAGGTGCCCCTGGCTGATTTCGAGACCGGGCTGTGAGCGATCTCCTCGCCCGGATCCAGGCCGCCGTCGAATCCAGCCCGGACAACATCGACCTGAAGCTGCTGGCCTCCGGCTGGCAGGAGGCGCGCCGGCGTTTCTCCCAGACCAAGAGCGCCGCCAACCGGCGCGAATGGAAGACCCTCGAGGCCGACCTCGTCGAAGCCCTGGATTCGCTTGAAGTGCCCTGCGGCTTGACGGAAAAGACGCGCACCGAGGCCGACTTCGCTGGCGTCAAGGAGGTCCTGGCCCACCTTCAGGAACAGGGGCGCAAGATCAGGCAGGCCAAGCTCTACCAGGACATCAGGAGCGGCTTCCTGCGCAGGCAGAAGAACGGCGCCTTCCGCAGGTACGACGTGGACCGCTACGCGGCCACCCTGCCCATGCTCTCCCTGCCCCAGCGTGAGACGGACGACCTGTCGAACCTGGCCCGGCAGGAACTGGAGGAACGCGTCCTGAAAACGAGGGAACAGCGCCAGTCCATAGCCTTCGACCGCGCGGTGAAGGAAGGCAGGCACATCCGGCGGGACGATGTGGCCCTGGAGCTCGCGGCCCGGGCAATGGCCTTCTCCGTGGGCATCAAGTCCGCCCTGGCCGTGGCCGCCCCCGATCTGGTCGCTGCGGCCGGAGGCCACCGGGACCGCGCCGACGACCTGGTGCGCGAACTGGAAAAACATCTGGACGAGGTGCTGAACGAATTTTCACGACCCATCCGCTTCACGGTGGAGTATGCCGAAACAACAGCCGAAAATCACGAAGACCCCGCCCAGGACTGAAAGGATCCGCATCGCGGCCCTGCCCTCCTGGCTGCATGCGGAGACAGCGGAGGCGGTGCGGTCCAGGACTGCCGACGGCGTTTGGGTCTGGGACTTCGTCCTGGGCAAGGGCGAGCGCGCCGTCCTGCGGCGCAGGACGCAGATGCCCGTCAGCGTCTGGGCCGAACGTCACCGCGTGGTCCACAACTCCTCCATGCCCGGCCGCTGGAGGAACATCGTCACGCCCTACGCAGCCGGCATCATGGACGCGTCCTTCGCGCCGTGCGTGCAGACCGTGGTGATCATGAAGAGCCCCCAGACGGGAGGCACCGAGGCGGTCCACAACTGCGTGGCCTACGGCATCGACCGCGCGCCAGGCCCCGCGCTGTACGTCTACCCGGACGAGACCACGGCCCGCGAGAACGCCCAGGACCGGATCATCCCCATGCTGCGCGCAAGCCGGCGCCTGTCCGAATACCTGACCGGCTCGGCCGACGACCTTTCCTCGCTGCGCATCAACCTGGCGCACATGACCATCCACATGGCCTGGTCCGGCTCCCCCGCCCGCCTCGGCAACAAGCCCATCCGCTACCTGATCCTGGACGAACTGAACAAGTACCAGTCGTCCCGGCGCGAAGCCTCGTCCGAAGACCTGGCCGAGAAGCGCGTCACGACCTGGCGGCGCAAGGCGAGAATCTGGAAGATCTCCACGCCGACCATCAAGAACGCGGGGATCCACGCCGCGTTCGCGGCGGCCGAGGCGCGCTTTCGCTTCCATGTATTCTGCGCGGCCTGCGGCGCCGGGCAGCTGATGCGCTTCGAAGGCATCGGGTGGCCGGACGACGCGACGGATCCGATGACCGTGCGCTCGCGCTCCCAGGCCTGGTACGAGTGCGAGCACTGCTCCGCCCGCTGGACCGACGCCGACCGCGACATGGCCGTGCGCCGCGGGTCATGGCGGGAGGAGTCGTCGGGCCTGGAGCTGGACGAGTGCCTGAGCCGCAGCCAGCCCATGGTCATCGCGTTCCATATCCCCGCCTGGATCTCCCCTTTCGTCAGCCTGTCCGAAATCGCCGGCAAGGCCCTGGCCTACCGGCAGACCAGGGACGAGGAACTCCTCAAGGACCTGCAGAACAACTACAAGGGCGAACCGTGGGAAGAAAGGCACGCCCTGCGCGCCGAGGACTCGATCCTCGCCCTGCGCGACGACCGCCCCCGGGGCCTGGTCCCCGGTGGCGGTCAGGTCGCCGCGCTGGTGGCGGCGGTGGACACCCAGGACGACGGCTTCGTCTACGAGATCCGCGCCTTCGGCTGGGGCATGGCCGAGGAGTCCTGGTGCGTGCGCGAGGGCTTCCTGCCCGTGGACTGGAACCAGCTGGCCCGGCCGCAGGGGTCCGACATCCCGTGGCGGTACGTTCCGGCCTTCGATCCGCTGCGGCAGGTGCTGTGGGAAGACTCCTACAGGGACGAGCAGGGCCGGATCTATCCCGTCCAGTTCGCCCTGATCGACGCCATGGGGCATCACACCACGGAGGTCTACGACTTCTGCCGCGCCCACCGGGGCCAGATCCTGCCCTTCCAGGGCGTCCAGCGCATGAACGTGAAATACGGCTATTCCCCGGTGCTGCACTACCCCGGCACCAACCGCCCCATCCCCGGCGGCCTCAAGCTGCTGCGCGGCAACTCCACGTTCTGGAAAAACAACCTATCGAATCGGCTGGGCGTTGCCCCGACGGATCCGGGCGCGTGGCACTATCACGCCGAGCTGTCCGGAGCCTGGGCGCGCGCCATGTGCGCGGAGCACCGGGACGAGAAGACGGGATACTGGATCTGCCCCAAGGGGACGCCGAACCACGCCTGGGACGTGGCCCACTACCTCCTGATCGCAGCGGACATTCTGGGAATCAAGATGTGGAGCCAGGCGCAGGCTGCGGAACAGGAACCTGCGCCGGCACCGGAAATGAACCCTTACACGGGAGGCCGGCAGATGTTCGGGAGAAGCGCGTGAACGCGGCGGCAAGGGAACTGGTCAGGGTCGTGGATCTGGCCAGGGCGGGAGTCATCTTCAGCCCCAGGAACGGTGCGGTCTGCCCGGGCTGCGGCGCGACGCGGCTGCGGGCCTACAAGACAATGCCGTGGTCGGGGTCGGTGCGGATCCGCTACCACAAATGCGGCAATCCGGAGTGCATTCTGTGCGCCATCGGTGAAGGGATCAAGAGTCTGCAGGAGGAACTATGAACATCACGAGCATGAAAGTGGCGGATTTGATTCCCTACGCCTGCAATTCGCGCACGCACTGCCCGGAGCAGGTGTCCCAGATCGCGGCAAGCATCCGGGAGTTCGGCTGGACCAACCCCGTCCTGATCGACGAACGCGGCGGCGTCATCGCCGGACACGGCCGCATCATGGCCGCGCGCGAACTCGGCATGAACGAGGTTCCCTGCATCGTCCTGGCCGGCCTGACCGACATCCAGAAGCGGGCATACATCATAGCGGACAACAAGCTGGCCCTCAGTGCGGGGTGGGATGACGCCATGCTCCGCCAGGAGCTGGAGGCCCTCAGGAGTCTGGACTTCGAACTGGAACTGACGGGGTTCTCCATGGAAGAGATCGACATGTTTCTCGCCGATCCGGAAGCGCTGAGCAGGGGCACGAAGGAGATCAACGCCGATGACTTCGAACTCAAACACACATGCCCGAGGTGCGGCTTTGAATTCAACGAAAAAGCCTGACTGCGCGTGGAACCTGTCTGATCTGGACAGGGTGAGGAAGAACGGGTGCAGGGTCATGTCGACCTTCGCCTGCGGCGGCGGCTCCAGCATGGGCTACAAGCTGGCCGGGTGTGAAATCGTCGCGGCCAACGACATCGACCCGGAGATGGCCTGGCACTACAGGCACAACCTGAATCCGCCGCGATATTTCCTGTGCCCGATTCGCGACCTGATCGAAATGGATCTTCCGGAAGAACTCTTCTCCCTGGACATCCTCGACGGATCGCCGCCCTGTTCGACATTCAGCATGTCCGGCAGCAGGGAGGCTGCCTGGGGCAAGGAAAAGCATTTCCGGGAGGGACAGGCCCGGCAGGTTCTGTCCGATCTGTTCTTCGACTACCTGGACCTGGTCCGGAGGCTTCGACCAAAGGTGGCTATCGCGGAAAACGTCAAAGGCATGATCCTCGGGAACGCCAGGGGTTATACGAGAATGATCATGACGCGGTTCCGTGAGATCGGCTACAGGCCCCAGCTCTTCCTGCTCAACGCCGCAGACTGCGGGGTACCGCAAAGCCGGGAGCGGGTGTTTTTCTGCGCACTGCGCAGCGACATCGACCGACCGCCGCTCAACCTCGATCCACGGCACCGATGGATCAGCGCGGCAGAGGCGTGTCAGGACATCCAGCAACTTACGCAAAATGAGCTCATTGAAACCGCCCCGGCCCCGAACGACCTCAAATGCTGGAAACACACGTTGCCCGGAGGCACGTATTCGGACTTCATCAAAAAAACGGAAAGTCGTGTCTCCTGCTTCAATAACCGTCGTCTGGCCAGGAATACACCGGCATGCACGCTGCCGGCCAACACATCGGTCACGACGCACTGGTCGGAATGCCGCACTCTGACATTCCGGGAATGGAAGCGGCTCGGCTCGTTCCCCGACGATTACCACGCAAAGACGGACAAGATCGGCAAATACATGATCGGAATGTCGGTGCCCCCAAGGCTGACGGAAACCGTCGCTCGAGGCGTGATCGAGCAGTGGTTGGACTCATGATGGCGGCGGCAAGAGAAGTTCGTCAGGATCGTGGGGAGTCATCTTCAGCCCCAGAACGGCGCGGTCAGCCTGTCTCCGGCCCGAAGTGACTGCGGGCTTAAAAGACAATGCCGTGGTCGGGGTCGGGTGGATCCGCTACCACAAGTGCGACAATCCCGCAGTGAGTGCTGTGCGCGATTGGGGAGGTGATTAAGGAGCTTGCAGGAGGGATAAGCGAATACGAGGAGTTACAAAGGTTTATATAACATTAAAAGCGTAAATATTAGGATTAGAAGAATGACACATTAATAAATAAAAAACAAGAATAGACAGTTCAATGAGAGAAAATATATGGGACATAAATTATCTTTGTATAAAACATTTTTATTGTATGATCTCGGGCAGTTAAGGCATACCACCTCATCTTCGGCGGACCTATCGTGAAATATGCTTACGAAGACCTTGGCTACGATCAATTTGAAAAACTTATAATATTTCTATGTCAGAAATTATTTGGCATTTCAGTGCAGGGGTTTTCTAAAGGACCTGACGGTGGTCGAGATGCCAAGTTCGTAGGAACAGCCGAGATTTTTCCAAGCAAAGCCAGTCCATGGACAGGGACAACAATTATTCAAGCCAAACACACTAACGGATATAACAAATGTTTCTCAGAATCAGATTTTTATAATCCTGCTGGTGGAACAAATACGGTTATTGGCAAAGAAATGACGCGGATAAAAATTCTGCGAAGCAAAAATCAACTCGATAATTATATTTTATTTGCCAATAGACGCCTGGCGGGAAATGCCGAATCCGATATTATAAATCAAATTTCAAAAAATTGTAATATACCCGAACCGTCAATTACACTTTGTGGGATTGAAGCCTTAGAAAATTGGCTAAAATCTTTTCCTGATGTTGCAGAAAAAGCAGATCTTGACCCAGTTGACTTTCCACTCACTGTTGGATCTGACGAATTAGCAGAAATTGTACAAGCGATAGCTCTGAATAAATCAGAAATATTCGATGTTTTAGACTTTCCACCAACAGAAAGAATAAAATATAGACAAAAAAATGTGATTAACAATATGTCAGAATCATATGCAACTTATCAAAGAAAAAAATTTCTTAAGGAAACAAAACAAATAGAAAAATTTTTAGCAGATCCAGAAAATATTGAACTTACGTACATGTACCAATCTATAATTGAAGAATTTCAACCGAAAATTATTGCCAAACGGAAAAATTATCAAACTTTCGACGAAGTCATGAATTATTTGATAGATATATTATTAAATCGTGATCCAGTCTTAAGACAAAGAGAGCATAAACGTCTGACTCGAGCAGTGCTGTTCTATATGTACTGGAACTGCGATATAGGGGATAACGGAGATGCTACGGCCAACTAAACATTCACATCCCGATCGCACATTAATAAATGTAGCATACCTTGTGCTGCAACATATTAGAATTATTCGGCTAGTCGGCTATAGCGATCTACGGAATTTTGTTAAGAAAAAAGTTTCAGGCGGAGATATATTTTTTCTGCCCTCTCTGAACTTCCTCTATTTATTGGGACTGATTGAATACCGCCCCAAAATTGACGCCGTGGAGTATGTAGGGCCAAATGAAACTATCTAAGATTTATTCAAACCAACCAAACTCTTTTGGCCCGATTGAATTTGTCGCAGGCCTAAATGTTATTATGGCAGAAATCAGACTGCCTAAAAATTTAAACAAGGACACTCATAACCTTGGCAAGACCACTCTTGCACGAGTCATCGACTTTGCCTTTCTTAATTCACGAAACCCGGGATTCTTTCTTTTTAAGCATATAGAAATATTTAAAGATTTTGTTTTCTTTTTGGAACTAGAACTTGATAACTCATCATATATAACAATTCGTCGTGGTGTAGAAGAATCTACAAAAATTAGCTTTAAGCGTCACCACTCCAGATGCCAAAACTTCACCGATTTGCCTCCGAATGAATGGGATCATCACGATGTTGCATTCGACCGCGCTAAAGAACTGCTAGATGGAATTCTTGATTGGAAAGTTTTAAAACCTTGGCCTTTCCGTAGACAACTTGGATACTTGCTCCGAATACAAAGTGACTACGAGAACGTTTTTACATTGCGAAAATCTGCAAACGGAAAGCATTCTAGTTGGAAACCTTTCCTTGCGCATATTTTAGGATTTAATGCAAAACAAATAGAAGAACTTTACAAAAAAGAAGAGCAATTAAAAAATAGCGAGTCAACGGCCACCACTGTAAGAAAAGAGTTGGGCGGATCAATAGAAGATATCAGCAAAATTGAGGGAATGCTTCTTTTAAAAAAGAAAGAAGCTGAAAAAAAACAAGCAATACTTGATTCTTTTGACTTCCGAGGACAAGATAAAGAACGTACAAAAAATTTAGTTAATGAAATTGACGCCCGAATATCAGCGCTGAATAACCAACGTTATTCGTTGTCTAAAAACAAAAAGAAAATTTTAGATTCAATGAAAGATGAACGTATCTTATTCGATCCAGATGAAGCATATCGATTATTTAAAGATGCAGGAATTTATTTTGAAGGACAGATTAAAAAGGACTTTAAACAGCTAATTAATTTCAATAAGCTTATTACTGAAGAACGACGAACATATCTTCAGGAAGATCACGCAGAAATTGAGGTTACGTTAAAGCAAGTCAATAGCGAATTAAATATTTTAGGCAAAAAACGAGCGAATGCGTTATCGTTTCTGAATGAAACTGACATATTTGAAAAATACAAGTCACTTTCTGATGAGATTGTCATTACGCGAGCAGATATCGTGTCCTTGGAGCGACAAAGAGGTTATCTCCATCGACTCAAAGAGTTAAGATCCGAAATCCGCGCACTCAAAGAGGAGTGTTCACATCTTCAGACGAGTATCGAATCAGATGTTGAGTCTCAGAATTCTGATCAAACAAGCATTTTCTCCACTATTCGTTTATATTTTAGTGAAATCATAGAAGATGTAATCAACCGCAAGGCTTTGCTCAACGTTTTTCCGAACAAAGAAGGACACCTAGAATTCAAGGCAGAAATCCTTGATGAGGCTGGAAACGAGACTAGCGCCGCATCAGGCCATACTTATCAAAAGCTGTTATGTATCGCTTTTGATCTGTCCGTATTACGTGCACATCTTTGCGATAAATTCCCACGATTTGTCTATCATGATGGAGTATTTGAGTCCTTGGATGATCGCAAAAAGACGAATCTACTTGGTGTAATTAGACGGTATGCACAGCTTGGACTACAACCAATAATTACGTTAATTGACTCTGATTTACCACCCACAAATATAGATAATGAACATGTTTTTAAAGAATCTGAAATTATTACTGTTCTTCATGATGAAAACGAACAAGGTCTTTTATTTAGAATAAATTCATGGTAATGTCATAAAAAATTATTCGTTATCATACTACGACAATACTATACTTATTAAGGAATTATAAATGAAGTATCATGTCATTGCGCACGGCGGGACCACCGATGATTTTGAAAAAGGTCTTAAAAAATCACTTCGTCTCGCAATGGATGGAGAATCGAAAGAACTATTAATAAAGGTCTGCCAACTCGCAAATACACGTGGGATTATGAGCAATGTCATGGGAGAAAAACTTATAAATCAACTTATAAAATCAAGGCAGATCTCTATAAAAACACCAGAGTGCACTATTCATATTTTTTTAGAAACTAAACGCGCGAATCATTCAAATTTCACAACTGGAACCGTATTTGCGCCTTGGCTAACCCTTCCTTCGCTTGAAGAGACAATGAACGATTTTAGGACGGTCAACTCAGTTTATGTGCCGTGGCAGGAAAAAGAACTTGAGGATTATATTGCCGTTAATCCAACCTCGACTGCAATTTGAAGCGCTCCCGGCGCGGGCCTTATTCTTTCTCGCAGTCCTTAGCTGGTAATATACCGGCCCTGGGAACCACCCCCAGCCGCCTCCTCCGTCTGTGATTAGTAGACCGCAAACACACTCAACCAATTAATTATTCATCACTCACAGCCTCCATGATCTCCTCATTCATTAGCGCCTGCAACCTCATCTGAAGTTCCGCGTGAGGGAGCTTTTCCAGCGCCAGGGTCTCGCGGTACTCAGCCGCCTGGGCCAACAGAGTGAAACTCGCGGTGACTCCCATTTCACGCGCTGCTTCTCGCACATCCGCAAGCCCAAGACGAAAAAATTCTTTTCTTGAATTAACCTTGTTCACGCGCAATTCATTGAACTTTTTATGAAGCGACGTCTCCAGCGTCGGAGCATCCTCGCTATAGATCATGGCGTGAACATCGAAAGGGAATGGCACTGAAGCATCCCCGAGTTCCCGGATGCGATCCTGGGGTTCAAGGCGTCGTGTCATGCCGATTTTGAATACATCGCAACCGAATGAACCGAAATTGGAAATGACATACACATGCCCAGAGCGTGTTTGCTGCGCCATGGACAGCGCCCGCTGCGCTCTGGCCTCGGCTTCCCGAAGTTTTTCCGTGAGTTCCGCCAGTTGCAGTTCGTATTTCGCCTTCTGACTTTCAGACGCATGGGCCATTTCCATACGGGCTTTTTCCAGCGCGGCTTGGATTTTCGATTCATCCCTGGCGGCATCGCGAATGGCCCGCTCGTACTCCTTGCGGGCACGCTCCTCTTCACGGAGTTGTTCCTTGATGGCTCTCTGCTCCTCTCGCTCCAATTCCCGCAATTCCACGACAACCGCGCCCCATCGCAACTCTGCCAATCGGGCATCCCTGAACGCTTCCAAAATTCTGGCGCTACGAAACGCCTGCCCGTTCTTGTTCACGAGAGCGTATGCGTCGAGTATTTCCTGACGAAGCTTGCCTATGTTGTCAGCCTTGGTTTTGGCGAGAACGGAATCAACCTTACCGTTGAAAGCATCAGTGACAAACGCGATCGCTGTCTTACGCCGTACATCCTCGACATAGTCACAGGTGGCAGCCAGTCCCTGCTTGATCATATTCCGAGACGTCAAGCGCGCCTCTTTCAGTTTCTCACCGGCTTCAGTGAAGCCATAGTCTTCGGCGAGACCGTCCAGCACGCTGCTGGATGGGACGATATAGTCATCGCCATAGCCGTCGATGATATTCTTGAGTGCAATTACGACTTTCTGGTATTCATCGGCTCTGTCACGGACGGCCAAAGCGTCCTCGGCAATCTCAAGGGCATTACTCTTCGCATCAATTATGAGTTGGTCCGCTTGCTGCTGAGCCTGCTTCAACATGGAGTTCGACTTGGCCAGAGCTTCTTGAAGAGAATTTTGTGCTTTTGAATCAGCTGCGCCGATTGTCTGTGTAGCCTTCTGTTGCGCCTGATCCAGGATCGCCCGGGCTTGAGCGAGAGAATTTTGAGCATGGGACATGATTTCAGCAGCCTTTCCCTCCACATCAATGACTGGACGATAACGTTCCAGCTGCGAACTGGCTTTATCAAGCGCGACCTGAGTGGCGTGGAGGTTCTCTTCAAGGGTGGAAATCCTGTATTCTTTCTCACCGCAGCGCGTAGCCAGATCGTGATTTTCTGATTTGAGCCGCTTCGCTTTTTGAGCCGCTAAGAACCAGATGACTAAGGTAATGACTGTAACGGAAAAAGCGCATACAACAAGAAAAGGTGCTATCGTCGTAAAATCCATGTTTCCTCCAAAACTGCATCTTTTCATGAGAATATTGCACTTTCTTCACATTTATGCAATCTGAAGTCATGGTCCTACATATTGTCATACAGTCATACATATTCCTTCAGTTAGAGTCTGATCACGCGCTGTTCTGTGAACAATATATCAGATCAAACTGCACAAAATTTGATCAGCTTTGAGATCACGCCCTAAAGGCACGCTCGCAGTTTGCCCCTTATGGATTGATTTATGTCAAATGAAACCCTATTTCCTGCATATGAAATGGCAAACTGAAGGCAAGCCGCCCACTGGAAAATGGTGCATCTTGAATGTCCGCGAAACAAGGCGGCTCCAATTTTTTCTTGGCCCCGTCGTTGGCAGCTGGGATGGAACTCGCTGGATGATCCGGTCATATGACCCTGCGGCCGAGGACACATGTTTGGTGGATCGCTGGGCGGGTGGGTCGCTTGAAGTCCTTGCCTGGTGCCTGATCCAGTCACCACCGACGGAGAAATAATATGGAACTAGAGATAATTTTTAAAATAATAACTACGATCCTAGGCATACTTGGTGTAGGAAAAATCTTTTATGAAATAACAAATAGCAGCAAAGCCCGCCTTAGAGATGAATACAGATTCTCAAAAGATTTTTTAAATGACATAGCACAAGATAAAAAGCTTCATCCATTTTCTATTGAAAAAGGATACCAAGCTATTGCGGGAACATCAGAAATTTCAAAAAAAGAAGTATCATATCTTCTTTCTCTTGAAAATCCATGTCGTTGTGTCAGCGACTATGTTTTCGCCAGAGATTATCTTGAACACATAGAAACAGATGAAAAATCTCAGATCATATTTGCAAATAATTATAAAAATAAGTTTTATAGAATATTTTTAATATCATTTAATATTGCAAAATACTTCATTTGCGCATTTTTAGCTCTTTCTCCATTTTTATTTCCAAATTTTTTCGGATCAAGTTTATACCATTCAACTACATACTTTATAATTACATTGCCTTTTTTTGGATATTTTGCATTTACATCAGTTCAATCTTTCTCAAAATTGATCCGAAGTGAAAAACTGGTTAAAAACCAAAATAAACATACGAAACTTATCATCAGCAAATGACACAATTGAACTTCAAAGCCGATCATATCCCAAGAACCGCCCAGCGCGGGCCCTTTTCTTTCCGCCCCTGCCCTCGCTGATAAAATACCACCCCTGGTAACCGCTCCTTTGCCCTCCCCCACTTCGTCTGTGATCTGTAGCCCGGACACGCCCCTCAATCGCAACAGAGACTTGACTGATAACGAATTTTATTTTCTTGGCGCGCGATATGTGTTAAATTTACCATACATAATAGATGAAGTTTCAATGTAATTATGAAATCCGTCACTTCCCGAAAGCGCCACAGAAAATGTATCATAAACGTCATTCAGTACTATATGCGCATCTCCAGTTCCAAATTCATCTGAAATCATATACTCTGTTTCATTTCCACTTATCAAAACGTATTTTGAACGCATATCTTTATAATAAGGATTTACTTTTTGAATAGTTTCTATAAGAACTGTGTCAACTTCTTCTCCAGATTTAAATGCAACAATCGCTCCTTTTTCTGAAGGAATATCAAGTGTATTACCACCTACAACAATATAAAACCCATTATGCTCTATCACATCACCAAATTTTGCATGAATGACATTAGAGGAATTAAAGCATGGATCAACCATATAACTTAATACTTCTTCTTCATTAAGAGTTTGCCGGAAAAGTTCTTTTCTAGGAAAAAAATAATACTCTTCATCTAAAACAAAGTTAGCAAATTTTCCTATTTTCTGAATCACATTGTCATTCGTGTTACGCATAAAAACAACGTGCCTGTCTTTGTCGTCAAGAACAGATTCATACTGGACATAAAATTCAAATTTTTCATCTATGTACGGAGAGAACTCTCCGCTGATAATCGCCCTTGCCTCACATGTGTATGTTTTTATATCTTTATTATACCCAGTTGGTCTTATATATTCAAATGAAATAGACTTTTTTACGTCAGAAATGTCATATCTAAGAAGCGATTCATCATTTTGTCGTACTATTTCTAATAGCTGTTTTATCGTTTTATCGTCTGAGCACTTAGGAACATCTTGAAAACATCCTGCAGTAAACAAAACACATAAGATTATTAAAAAAATTTTCATGAAAATATCTTATTGTAAAAGTTAATTAAAAAAACAAAATAAACAATAAATCAGATCAAAAAATATTTACGCTCTCTTATATACATTTCGATTCATATAAATAAACATACAAAGCTAAATCCATATAAATGAAGATGTGGCAATCTTTATTTAAAATATTCAATTACTTTCGATATATTTTTATTATTTTTGCAAACCGCTATCAAAATATAGTTTTTTCAGTCAACGAGAAATGTTGTCATACATGATTTTACAGGTCGCTAAAATAACGTTCTCACACCCTCGCCAGTAAAATACCAATCCTGGTAACCGCTCCATTGCCCTCCCCCGCCCCGTCTGTGATCTGTAGCCCGGAAACTCCCCTTAATCGTAACAGGGACCGGGCATGGCCACTCTTGAATCTCTCCGGGACACACTCGCCAAATACGAGGCCGAGCGCGACCGCATCCTGACCACGGGTGCGAGTTTCGGCGTGGACGGCGCGACGCGCGAGGCCGCCCGGCTGGAGACGATCAACAGCGAGATCGCCTCCATTGAGGCCCGCATCGCCGTCCTGTCCGGATCGACCGTCATGCACAGGTCCGCCCTGTTTGGGGGGCGCGGATGAGTGATGCCTACACCCGCATCATGGCCCGCGTCATCGGGGCCGTGGCTCCCAGGGCCGCCCTGCGCTGGGCAGCCGGCCGCGCGGCCCTGTCCTCGTACATCGGCGCGGGCGGCAGCGACCACAACGCCAACTGGCGGCCCACCCGCAAGTCCGCCGACGCCATCCTGCGCACGGACGCGGCCGGACTGGTCGCGCGCGCACGCTCGCTCGACCGCAACAACGTCAACGTCTCCGGCGCGCTGCGCAAGATCGTCTCCAACGTCGTCCACACCGGCATCCGCCCCCAGTTCACCCACTCGCGCACCCGTGCCCCGCTGAACGACCTCGAAGGATCGTTCAATGCGTGGGCCAAACACAACAAGTTCTACGTCTGGCAGCAGGGCCTGGCCCTGCGCCACTGGTGGGTGGACGGCGAGATCCTCGGCAACCTCTGGATCGATCCGCGCCGTCTGCTCGTCGGAATCAACCCCCTGCGCGTGGAAATGCTGGAGCAGGACCTCATCGACTCAAACAAGAACGGCGTGCTGGCCAACGGCCACACCATGCGCCGGGGCATGGAACTGGACCGGCACGGCGACCCCGTCGCCTGCTGGATCCTGTCCGCCCATCCCGGCGACTATCTCTATGGCACCGGCCTCGAATCCGCGCGGGTGGAATTGTCCCGCCTCGTGCACCTGTGGCTGCCCCTGCGCGCTTCACAGACGAGGGGCGTCTCGCTCATGGCACCCATCGTCGAGGAGATTCGCGACCTCGGCGAGTACAAGGCCTCGGAACGCATCGCCGCCCGCCTGGCCGCGGCTTTCGGCCTCTTCATCAAGACCCAGCACCCCGAACTGGGCGCGGCGATGATGCCCGGCGGCACGCAGAGCCAGGCGCCAACGGTCGGCGACTACCTCGAGACGGGCCGCATCCAGACCCTGCCCGCCGGGACCGAGATCCAGGTGGCCGAGGCCTCCAGGCCTTCCAGCCCCTACGCGGACTACGTCAGGAGCGCCAACAAGGACGCCAGCGTCGGCTTCGGGCTGCGCTACGGCAACTATTCCCACGACTACACCGAATCGTCCTTCTCTTCCGAGCGCTCCGCCGCCCTGGACGAGCGCCGCGGCTGGATCGGCCAGCAGGAATTTTTGACCGACGGCTGGTGCGAACCCATCGCCAGGCGCTGGCTTGAGATCGAGGCCGCCACCGGGCGCACGGACCTGAGACCCGAAGATGTCGGCATCAATTGGCAGGCCCCCGGCTGGCCCTGGGTGGATCCGGTCAAGGACGCCACGGCCAACGAGAAGAAGCTGGCCATGCGCGTGACCACTCGACGCACCATCTGCGCCGAGATGGGCACCGATTTCGACGAGACCCTGGAGCAGCTCGCGCGCGAAGAGGCCGAGATCGCGTCCAGGGTGCCCCAAACCCAGGGAGAGCAGAATGCCCCGAAAAAATAGAGCTCAAGGCCCGGCCGAGTCCAAGCAGGATTTTCTCAAGCGCTGCGCCGCCGAGGCCGCAGGCGCCGGAGCCGATGAGGCCGGGGCCATGTCCGGCTGCGTGGCCAGGTGGAACAGGGAGCGGCTCTCCGCCCTGATCGACGAGGACCGCTTCACCCTCTCGGCTTCCGTTGAATTGGCCAGCCAGGACGAGGACGAGTCCGGACCCCGCCGCTTCGGCATCCTGGCCTACACCGGCAAGCTCATCGACTGGGGCTACTGGGGACGCTTCATCATCGACCTTGCGGGCATGCGCCTGGCCAAGGCCAAGGTGCCCGCTCTCCTGAACCACGATCGCCGACAGATCGTCGGCACCATCGACCGGGCCTCCGCCGACGCCAACGGCTTCCATGTGACCGGGGCGTTCAGCTCCGTGACCGATGCCGCCAAAGAGGTGCTTGGCCTCGCCGACGAAAATTTTCCCTGGCAGGCGTCCATCGGCGTGCAGGCCCTGAAGATCGTGCAGCTGGCCCGGGATGCGACCATGGAGGTCAACGGCCAGCTCGTGACCGGGCCGTGCGATGTCTGGACCGAGTCCAGCGTGTTTGAAACCAGCTTCTGCCCGTTCGGGGCAGATGACGATACCGCCGCGATCTCCATGACGGCGGACAACAATGCCCCGAAAGGGCCGGAGGTACGCATGAACGAAAAATTGAGAAAGCTCCTGGAGAGGCTGGGCCTGGACCCGTCAGCCGGCGAGCAGGAGGCCCTGGCCTTCATGGCCGGGATCGACCCCGACAGAATCACGAGCGCGCCCGGCACGCCCGCCCTGGCGGTGCCCGATGCCGCCGCCTTGTCCGGCGTGGACGTGGTCACGCTCATGGAGCGCGGCACGAAGCTCGGCGTGGCCGAGGACAAGGTCAAAGAGCTGGCCCTGTCCTGCGGCAGTCTGGCCGACGCCACCTGCAGGCTCGTGGATCTTGCGGCCGCGGCCAATCCGCCCGTCGGCGGCGGCCGCATGGAGTCCGGCAGGACCGAACTGGAAAAATTCACCCTCGCCGCCGAGGACGCCCTGTGCCTGCGCAGCAGCCTCGGCCTCGAAAAGCCCGCCCCGGGCGCGGCCGAACTGCGCGGCCGGACCCTGCGCGAGCTGGCCCGCGAATACCTCGAGCGCGCCGGCGTCTCCACGCGCATGATGAACAACCAGCAGCTGGCCGGCGCGGCCCTGGGCGTCGTCCGCCTCACCGGCATGCACACCTTCAGCGACTTCGGCGCCATCATGTCCAATGTCGCGCAGAAGGTCATGCAGAAGGCTTACGCCGAGGCCCCGAGTACATGGCAGGCCTGGTGCTCCGTGTCCGAGGCCACGGATTTCAAGGTGTCCGAACGCCCCCAGATGTCCGAGGCGCCGAGCCTGGAGCTGATCAACGAGCATGGCGAGTACACCGCCGGTTCCTTCACCGACTTCAAGGAGAGCAACCAGCTCCGGACCTACGGGCGCAAGTTCACGGTCACCCGCAAGACCATCATCAACGACGACCTCAGCACCCTGCTGCGCATCCCCAGGGCCTTCGGGTCCGCCGGAGCGCGGCGGATCAACGACCTCGTCTACTTCATCCTGACCGGCAATCAGGTCATGGCGTACGATGCCCGGGCCCTGTTCCATTCAAGCCACACCAACCTCGCCGCGCTGGCTCTGGGTTCCGACGGCCTGTCCAAGGGGCGCGAAGGCATGCGCACCCAGACCGGCCCCGGCGGCGCGGTCCTGAACATCGTGCCCCGCTACCTGCTCGTGCCCGCCGCCCTGGAGACCGCCGCCGACGTGCTGATGCGGTCCGTGGCCAGCACGGACGCCGACAAGAACGCCGGAGTGCACAACCCCTGGCAGAATTCCCTGGTTCCGGTCGTCGAGTCGCGTCTCGACGCCAACTCCAAGACGGCCTGGTACCTGATCGCGGACTCCGCCCAGATCGACACCGTGGAGGTCATGTTCCTGGACGGCGTCCAGGAGCCGGTCATCGAGGAGGTCGAGATCCCCGATGTCGACGGGCGCGCCTACTACGTGCGCCTCGATGTCGGCGCCCGCGCCCTCGACCACCGCGGCATGCGCAAGAGCGCCGGAACAGGGGTCTGACCCCGCCCCCAGGAACAGAATCGCATTGAATGAGGATACCGACATGTCTCGTAATTTCGTCCAGGAAGGAACCATCATAGACTACACCCCGCCCGCGACGATTCTGGGCGGAGCCGTGGCCGTCATCGGAAGCCTCGTCGGGGTCGCCACGACGAATATCGGAGCCGGCACGGCCGGTGCCGTCGCCGTCGAAGGGGTGTTCACGCTCCCGGCCGACAACACCCTGACCATCGCCCAGGGCGCGCAGCTCTACTGGGACCCCGTCGCACGCAAAATGACCACGGTCTCCGTGAACAACATCCCGGCCGGCAAGGCCTGGGCCACGAAGCTCCTGGCCGGAACCACCGTGAACGTGAAGCTCAACGCCTAGCGCCGCAGGAGGCCCGGCCGGCCCCCTCCTGGCCGGCCGGGCCCATCACCGGAAAACATGCGGCCGGATAACCGGCGCAAGAGGCCACGCATGACACTGACGCAACTCGAGATCCTCCTGGCGACAATCTTCCTCAGCTGCATCTCGAGCCTCATCACCTGGGCGGTCACGTCCAGCCGCTGCCAGAGCAGGGCGGCCTGCGACGAGCGCCACAAGATGCTCGCCCAGGACGCAGCCAAGCACGAAAAGGACATGCAGGAGCTGCGCGACAAGCAGTCCCGCGACAACGGCATGATCCTGCGCATGCTGCGCGCCGTGATCATGCACCTGCCCATCGACAACGACACCCGCGAAGAGATCATCAACGACAGGAGAAGCTCATGAAGATCCGCATCCGCATGTTCTGGTGCATACTGCTCGCCGCCCTGCTGCTGACCATGGTCTGGGCTGTCGCGCCCGAGCAGGGGCCGGTCATCCTCTACAAGCAGGCCATCGTCCTTTTGGCCGCGTTCTGCGGCTACTGGATCGACCGCTGGGCCTTCCCCTACGCCCGGCCCGACCGTTTCCTGACCGGGGCCGGCGACGCCAGGAGCGGCCACAGGCGCGTCTTCGCTGCGGCGGGACTGCGCCGGGCGATCATCATGGGCTCGACCATGCTGGCCGTGGGGCTCGGGCTGTGAGGAACCTGCTGGGCCTGCTCGTCATGGCGGCCTTTGGGCTCGTGGTCCTGCCCTGCGTCGCGACGCACGCCGCGCGGATTCCGGACCAGGCGCTGCGCCACCGCGCCCTGCTGACCCGCGAGGCCCGGCACCACTTCGGCCTGTCCGCGCCTGCGGCCACCCTGGCCGCGCAGATCCACCAGGAGAGCCGCTGGGACGCCCGCGCCGTCTCGCCCGCCGGAGCCCAGGGCCTGGCCCAGTTCATGCCGGCCACGGCCCGCTGGCTGCCGCAGGTCGATCCCCGCACCGGGGAGCCCATGCCGTTCTCGCCGGCCTGGGCCATCCGCGCCCTGTGCAGCTACGACCGCTGGCTCCTGGAGCGCGTGCGCGGCGCGACCGAATGCGACCGCTGGCATTTCGCCCTGTCCGCCTACAACGGCGGGCTCGGCTGGGTGCGGCGCGATCAGGCCCTTGCCGCTGAGACGGGCCTGAACCCGCTCGCGTGGGAGCATGTGCGCCTGCTCAATTCCGGGCGCAGTAACGCAGCGTTCCGTGAGAACCGCGCCTATTCCGTCCGGATCCTCGGCGAACTGACAAACCTTTATCAGTCGGCGGACTGGGGCCCGGGAGCCTGCGATGTGGACTAGCATCATCAGGCTTTTCACTGCCGTCAGGCTGTCCTGGGCTCCATGGGCCCTGCTGGCCCTCTGCATCCTCGTCTTCACCCTTTACGGACAGGTTCAGTCCTTGCGTCTGGCTGCGGCGCGCTCTGCCTTCCACGCCGAGGCTGCGGCGCACAACGCAACGCGGACGGTATTGGCCCGGACCCAGGCCGACATCGGCGCCCTGTCTGTGGCACTGGCCGCCTCCGAGCGCGCCACAGCATCCGTCCAGGGCAGCCTCAAGCAAGCCCTGGCCCGTGAGGCCGAAGCCGCAGACGCGGCAACGGCGCGCAAACGGATCCTGGACGCCATGCACAGCAGGCCCCGCACCGAAACCGAAAAACAGGAGGTCGTGGACGATGAAACGCGCCGCGCTGCTGCTGCTCGTATCAATCGCACTCTGTAGCTGCTCGGCGAGGCCCGCACCTGCCGTGGTCACGGTGTCCGTGGCCGAGTGCCCCGCCCCTGCCGCACCGGTCCCGCCGAAACTCGATCCGGCATTGCCCCTGGACCATCCGGCCAATGTCGAGGCGCTCATGATCCGCGACGACGCCATGCGGAGCTACATCCAGGGACTGCGCTCCTGCCTGGATTGCTACAGGGGCCAGCGCTGAAATGATCGGCGCCTTAACGAAAACGCAGGCGCGGACGTGTTCCGCGAGGTGGTGACTCGAATGAGTGTCCGGAAAAGCTTGATCGCGATGGCCGAGGACATGATGCGCATGCATGGCGTTCCGGCGGTCTACCGCGCGGGCGGAGCAGGCGACGGGGTTCCC
>Ga0180017_100278_pt1 | contig 19530 bp, 22 predicted proteins | sample KR46_S_MetaG_FD_129674 | JGI IMG/M metagenome (GOLD analysis project Ga0180017, IMG submission 129674) | Groundwater microbial communities from the Olkiluoto Island deep subsurface site, Finland - KR46_S_MetaG | ecosystem: Environmental > Aquatic > Deep subsurface > Groundwater | place: Finland...
GAAATCATTGCCTCATCAAAACCGGCATCGGCAATAATCTTTATCCGCTCTTCAAAAGGCATAAAGTAACCAAACCAGGAAAACATACTAAATTTCATCGGTGTCCTACCTTCTCTTAGATCATTTAAAATATTGGCCAGAAAACACCTTCATAATCGATCAAGCAATTTTACTCTGCTAATCGGACTATTCGCTAGTCTTCTTGAAAAAATTGGGTTATAATTAAACAAAAATCCTATCAAATTTGAACACTAGAGACAATTTATGAAAAAAAACTACAAGGCTCTGCTTATGGCATCGAGCTTTATCGCCCTGTCGGTGATCCTTTACTTTATCCACTTTTTGATATTCAAAGACGCTCACCATATCTTTATTTATCTGCTTGGTGATATCGCTTTTTTACCGGTGGATGTGTTACTGGTTTCAATTATTTTTCACAAGATCATTAGTGACAAAGATAAGGCTGAACGGCTCAAGAAGGTGAACATGGTCGTCAGTGTCTTCTTTTCTGAGGCCGGGGTCGAATTGATGGGCTTTTTCTGTAAAGAAGATGCCCATTTAAAAGACCTGCAAGCCGTTTTATTAATCGATCCCCAATGGGATAGCCGGGATTACAAAAATGCCATTAGACAAATTAAGAAAATCGACTCCTCTTTAAACTTTCAGGGTCCCTGTTTGTTAAATCTCAGCAGCTTTCTCACCGCTAAACGGGAACTCTTTCTGACCCTGTTAGAAAACCCGATCCTGATTGAACACGAAACCTTTTCCGATCTGATTATGTCGTTAGCTCATGCTGAGCAGGAATTGGCCAATCGCAAGGATCTTAACCAGCTCCCTGAAAAAGACCACGCCCACCTGATGGTCGATATTGAGCGGGTTCAGAAGCTGCTGCTCTTAGAATGGCTGATCTATATGAACCATCTGCGAAAGTCCTACCCTTTTCTATACTCCTTTTCGCTGCGCACCAACCCCTTCGATCCCGACGCCGAAGTCGAGATTAAGTAAAATCTGCTAGGCAGCCTTTGTTTTTTATCCGCGATAACCTAGTACCGACAATTGTTACATCATGTTGTTTGCGTCGGGGCGAACAGGCGGTAGCCTGTCCGATCCCGCAGCAAACAACAGATTAACAATTGGTCGGTACGGTAGTTCCTACTCGCTAATGGTTTCGACCGACTCGATGGTGTACTTTTGTTTGCTGAAGACCAGTTCGATCAGCATTGATAAGTATTTGATGATTACCGCCAGAATCACAAAGACGCCGAAGAAGCCAAAGACGATCACCAGCATCATCGAGGTATAGCCGGAAACAACATCTTCATAGACATAGCTGACCAGGGTATAGATACCGATGCCAAAGGTCGCCACCATCATAAAGACTGCCGCCAACAGGGTCATCTTATAGGCCACGTTGGTAAATAAAATCAGCGAATCAGCGGCCATTTCTTTTCGCTGATTTTTTGTTTCGGCATCGTAGGCCTTGGTGCAGGACAGATCATTGTCGTACTCAATGGTGTCAATTTTTAATCCACAGTTGGCGTAAACCGCCTTGCGGTAGGGGATCGTCTTGCTCATCGAATGGACCCGGTTAATCGCCCGTCTTGACAACACCCGGAAGTTTTCTGTTCGCAGCTGATGGGGACTGTGTGAATAACGGTTAAAGACTGTGTAAAAAAGCCGTGATGTCTTGCGGCCACATTTTTTCGGGGCGGCATTGACGATATCAAAACCAGTCAGGCTGTGATTATATACCGCCATCATCAATTCAGCATCATAATCCATCACCATATTGTCAAATTCAAAAACAAAATCGCCGATCGACAGATCAATGCCGGCATTCATGGCCAGCTCAACGCCCTGGTAAAAACTCATATTAACGACGTTGATGACCGTCCCGGCAATGCTTTTGCCGATCTCGCGAATAACCGCCAGACTGTTATCGTCCGAAGCGTCATTGACGCAGATAATCTGATAGTTGTCAAAATTGGCACTTAAAACCGCATTAATCTTCCCCAGAAAATCCCTGATCCGCTCTTCATCATTATAGATATAGATCACCGCTGAAACAAAGTTTTTTTCTTTATCCCCTACGTCCACTTTATTGACCTGTTTTTTAGTCATCTTTGAGCACCTCATCCAAATCATAAACGGTATTTATTTTTCCCGACAACACCGAAACAAAGGTCGGTTTTTCACTGGCCTTACGGACCACCGTCGGCCGGGAGTCATCGACCTCGGAAGCCTTTAAAATCGGCTTCATCGAAAAAAGCGAGCCGGCATAAGAAAAGCCGTAATCTTCCTTTAGATATTTCTCGGCCATATTAGACATATAGGGCCAGGCCGATGCCGGTTTGGCGAGACAATCATTGCAGTTTCCCAGTTGTTTGGGACTGCAATAACCATCGCTTCTTTTTTGGCAGTTAAACTGGGGCAGGCTGTCAAAAGACGACCGATGGGGAGTAAAGGTCACCGATGTCAGCGAATGGTAGCCGCTTTTACCAAAGGGCATCAGCGAAAAAAAAGGCCCGTCCATCACCGTGATTCCCACCTCAAGCAGCTTTTTTTCCGGCTGGCAGAGAATGATTTCGCAAAGCTCATACTTGATTTTAAAGGGCTCATAACCAGCCAGATCAAGGATCTGATTGGTTGACCCGTAGGTGGCGTTGAGGAGAAAGCCGGTTTCTTCGACCTTCCCATTTTCCAAGGTAATGGCATAGCTCGTTTCCCCTTTTTCAATCCGCTGAATCCGCACCCCATAGCGAATTTCAACATTTTTCCGCTTTTCTAGCTGATCGACAAAATAATGTCCCAGAATGCCAGCATCATAGGTATATTCGCGGGTCAGATAGGCACCATCACAAAGCCCCTTTTTAAAATACTTATGCGGGATAACCTCTTCGCAGGGAATATCTGCCGCCTGACAAAACTGGGTAAACTGTTCGCGGTTGGTCCAACTGAAGCTGTCGCTGGTAGCGTAAACCTGCTCAAATTCACTGTGAATACAAAACTGATAGTCCTTCACGAAGCGGTTAAAATAATGGGCCGACTTAATCGCTGTGGCATAGGACCGCGGGTAATGATAACCCATATGGACGCGCGCCTGATTGATATAGGTAGCCCGCTGAAAAGGCGACGCTTCCCATTCCAGCACCAATACCCGCTGACCCTGATCACCACAGCTTTTGGCGGCATAGAGTCCGTAAAGTCCGGCACCGATAATGATTTTGTCCCAACGGGTTTTGTTTACGGTCATCTTATTGCTCCGGCGCCGGTGGCACAAAGGTATTGATTGCCCCAACAACGGTGTCAATTTCGGTATCGGTCATCCCATAAAACAAGGGCAGTGATAAAACCTGGTCCGCCAGTTTTTCAGTAATCGGCAGACTACCCCGGCCAATCTTCAGATAGGCATAGGCTTCTGACAAATGCGGGGGAATCGGATAATGGATGATGCTGCCGATGCCTGCAGCTTCCAGATAATCCTTCAGCTGGTCCCGATAGGGGGTGGTGATGACAAACTGATGCCAGACCGTGGTTGCCTGATCCCGTAGTTTGGGCAACTCGATCACCGGATTGCTGATCTTGTCAAGATAGGCGGTGCAAACCCGGTTGCGGTCAGCATTGAGCTCATCCAGATAAGCAAGCTTGACGTTAAGCAGCCCCGCCTGAAGCTCATCCAAGCGGGAATTGGTGCCGACGACCTTATTGTAATAGCGCTTTTCACTACCGTAAAAGCGATACATCCGAAAGGCCCGATCCAGTTCTGGGCTGTTGGTAGTAATGGCACCGCCATCACCAAATGCGCCGAGATTTTTGGACGGATAAAAGCTGAAACAGCCGATATCGCCAAAGGAACCGGTCACCTGACCCTGATAAGTGGCGCCATGACTTTGGGCGCAATCCTCGACCAGCCGGAGATTGTGTTTTCTGGCAATCGCCACGATCTTATCCATTTGGCAGCTGGTGCCGTAAAGGTGGACTACCAGAATGGCCTTGGTCTTTTTGGTAATCTTCGCTTCGATTTTATCGGCATCGATACCATGAAAAGCGTCCGGCTCAACAAAGACTGGGGTGGCATCATTGATGGTAATCCCCATCACGCTGGCAATATAGGTGTTGGCCTGAACGATCACCTCGTCGCCGGCGCCAATCCCCAAAACACGAAAAGAAAGCCACAGGGCATCTAAACAGTTGCCCAGGCCGACGCAGTAATTGGTGCCGATATAGCTGGCAAAATCTTTTTCAAAGCGGTCTACTTCATTCCCGAGAATATAGCTGCCGCTTCTTAGAATTTCCAATGCTTTATCTTCGTATTCTTGCTGGTGCTCTTCAAAATGCCGTAGTAAATTATTTGCTGGTACCTTCATCTTGTCTCCTTGCTGTCAGGATTTGTCTGGTGATCTTAATTCAAATTTTTCAATTTATTTTTTTGACGATCTTCTTTAATAAATTCTGACTTTAAAAATTTGATCTGCTTGAGATAGGATACCACAGTTTTAATAACCTTTACCTTAGTATCATAATCATCTTCCCAGATCACCGGAATATCATGGACTGCGATGCCCTGGCGCTCGGCGCGCAGCAGCAGCTCAACGCAATAAAACCAGCCATTGTCCTGGCTGGAAGCAGCAATCAAGTCGTCAAAGGTCTCTTTGCGATAAAAATCAAAGCCGCAGAGAGCATCGGTGAACTGATTTTTAAAGACCACATGCAAGAGCCGATTGAGTCCCCGGGAGGTAAATTCTCTAGCCGGCTTGCGTCCCATCACCGTCGAATTTTTCATCAGCCGCGAACCCTTGATAATTTTTGCATCGGGCTGGTTTTCAAAAATATCCTTGACCTGTCTGAGATGCTCAATATTGGTGGAAAGGTCAATATCCATATAGCCAATCACTTCACAGCGATTGTCCGCCGCGCCAGTTCGCAGGGCGACCCCGACGCCCCGCTCGGGGGTTTTTAGATAATGAACCTCGGGATGCTTTTCGCACAGCCGTCGGCTGATCGCCGCGGTGGCGTCGGTAGACCCATTATCAATGATGGTCAGTTGATAATCAAAGAGCTTGTTTTTTTTGAGGAAAAGCAGGGTTTTTAAAATCCCTTTTTCCAGTCGCCGCTCTTCATCGAGAACGGGAAACAATATATTTACTTTCATGCTTTATCCTTTAGCTTTATTTTTGCTATTCTTTTGCTATTCTTTTGCTATTCTTTTGCTATTATCTTGCTATTCTTTTAGCTTGGGAATATTAATATCATAGGGGGGATAAACGACACCTTTTTCAGTGATGATGGCGGTGACATTCTGGTGGGGGTGACATCAAAGGCCGGGTTTTCCATGGCGACCCCGTCCGGGGCCACCTGAATGCCACCGATATGGCTGATCTCGCGGCAGTCCCGTTGTTCAATGACAATCTCATCCCCGGATTGCATGGCAAAATCAATGGTCGAGGTCGGTGCCGCCACATACATCGGAATGCCATGGGCTTTGGCCAGTACCGACACCGAATAGGTACCGATTTTATTGGCCACATCACCATTAGCAGCAATCCGATCGGCGCCCACAATAACGCCGTCAATCTTGCCCAGTTTCATCATCCAGCCAGCCATGTTATCAGTAATTAACGTTACCGGAATGCCGTCGGCATGAAGTTCGTAAGCGGTCAGTCGGGCACCCTGTAAAAAAGGCCGGGTTTCATCGGCATAGACAGAAATATTTTTGCCGGCTTCATGAGCCGCCCGAATCACCCCCAGGGCGGTGCCGTAATCGGCCGTCGCCAAGGCTCCGGCGTTACAGTGGGTCAAAAGGGTATCGTTTTGATGGATCAGCTCAGCGCCATGCTTGCCCATGTCCCGACACATCTGAATGTCTTCGGCACAGATGGCCTGGGCTTCATCCTTTAATATCTCAACCAATTGCGCCGGTTCTTTATCGGCATTGGCCGCCATCACATCTTCCATCCGCTTAATCGCCCAGAATAGGTTGACGGCGGTGGGACGGGTGGATGCCAGTAAGGCACACACTGCTTTCATTTTATCATAAAAAACGTCTTTTGGCTCATTTTGATATTCCACGGCACCAAAATAAACACCGTAGCCAGCGGTTACCCCGATGGCCGGTGCTCCTCGAACAATCATATCAACAATCGCTTTGGCAATTTCCCGATAATCACTATAAGCATGAATAATAAACTGGGTGGGCAGCTTGGTCTGGTCAATCAGCTTAAGCTCCCCATCTTCAAAATAAAGAGGTTTCAAGCCTACACCTCTAATTTGTCGATCAGCTTAAAGATCAGCGCTTTTACTTTTTCGGTATTTTCATTTAAAACCCGGATGACATCCGCGTTGGTTACCGGTTTAATATCCGGATGATCTTCGAGACCGGCATCATAATCGGTGATCAGGGCAATGTTGACCACCGGGATTTCCTGTTCCAGACAGAGATAGCCTTCGGGATACTGGGTCATGTTAACGACATCGGCACCCATCATCGCAAACATCCGGCTTTCGGCCACGGTTGAGAAACGGGGGCCGTTGATAACCACCACAGTCCCGCCAAAGTGGGCGGTAATCCCACATTCTTTGGCTGCTTCCATGGCCATTACTCTTAGCTTCTGGTCATAGGGATGGGCAGAACTGATGTGATTGACCTTTGGTTTTTCAAAGAAAGTATCCTTACGGCCAGAGGTCATATTGATAAACTGATCGGTTACCACAAAGTCGCCGGGTTTCATCTCAAACTTAAGGCTGCCGACACAGCAGGGCGAGATAATCGCTTTTACACCCAGGCTTTTCAAGGCAAAAATATTGGCCCGGTAATTAATTTCTGAAGGGTTGAGGGTATGTTCTTTTCCGTGGCGCGGCAAAAATGCCACCGTTTTTTCGCCCACCTTGACCAGGCTGATATCATCGGATGGCTTGCCGTAAGGGGTATCCACTTCAATTCTCTTCACGTCGGTACTTAATTCATAGAGACCTGAACCGCCAATAACGCCAATATCTGCTGAATAATACATGATTTTTCTCCTTCTAATTGTTTTATTAAGTATCTCTACATGACCCGCGTCAGCTTTATTATCTGTTGATCGATACGATAACTGCCTTAGCGCAAATTAGATTGTGCCCGAAACGGCAAAATCCCATCCCAAACACAATCTAGATCGTCAGTATTGTTTAATTAATGCACTTTATTCGGGAATCTTGATGGTCGACAGGGTGGACTTTTTAACGATTGGTTCATCCTCATCCAGCGACGCTTTATAACCTAACCATTGATATTTGGAGTCGTCATCTGCTTCGACTGGCTCTGCTTCGACTGGCTTTTCTTCGACCGGTGCTTGTTCGACTTCTTCAACTTTTTCTTCAAGGGCCGCCAAACTTTCGGCCGCTTCAACAGCCGCCTCATTATTGTCTGCCAGTTCCGCTTCGGTTTGATCATAATAGGGGGTGCAATCTTCTTCTGGCGCAACCTCGACACTTTCGGCTACTTGCTGTTCTTCTTCAATCGCCGGAACTTCTTCACCATCTAGAATCAGTTCGGTCATTTTCGGAATCGGCCGTTTGACTATTTCGTCGTCGTCAAGAGACGCCTTATAGCCCAACCATTGATATTTGCTATCATCCTCTTCCGCAGCGATTTCCACTGCTTCTGGCTCAGGACTTTCCTTTACAGTGACGGCTTCTGCTTCTTCCGCTTTAACTTCCGGGGCAGCTTCTGGCTCAGCGATTTTTTGAGTTTCCACTTCTGCCCTTTCCGGAATCGATTCTTCCTGACCTTGCATGGTAACCGTGTAACCCATTTTTATGGCCGCTTCCTCGGGATTTTTATCAGCCTTATAACCGACCCAGCTTTTCTGTGGTCGATAAGCGGGAATCTCATCATCGATGATCTTTGACTTGGCCAAAACTGCAGCACTTCCACCGTGGACGGTTTCTTCTGGTTTAATAACTTTTGAAACATGAAATTCATTCTCTGGCGTTCTGCGAACATCCCGCTCCCAGCTTTTCTTTTTATCGGGAAAATATTTTTTAAGGACTGCTTTGGGAATTTCTTCATTGCAAAGGATCGCCGATACCGAAGTAAGTACCTCCGGCAAGCGGTAGGTATCGCCCCATTTCATGGTCATGCCGACCTCATATTTTAGCAGATCGACGACATTAAAGCCTAACGACTCCAACGAAAAACGCATCATATCCGGATGCCGGCAGGGTTCATTTGTTTTTCTGGCGCACGCCATCCCCTGGGTTTCACAGATCGGGCAATTACCGGGAATAAGACCGATGGCACCATCAACCTCGTTTTCAATTTCTAACAGCGTTTTCCAGGTCATCACCTTAATCTCCTGGAGTTTATCGGTGCTATATTTTTTAACCGCTTCCGGATCACGCACATTTCTTAAATCTTCCCGGGGTACCTCGAACTGTCTGCCAATAATATGGATATATTTAAACTGCTTTAAAAAGATTGCTTCATCAAATGCGTAGGTGGGACAGGACCAGTACTTGGAAAAATTGGGACAAGCCTTACAATAACCCAGTGTTTTTTCGCGATCGAAATACTCTTCCATTAAGTACTCCACTCGTTTTGCTCCCAGGCTAAGTTTGTTTTTTAATTCCATTCGTTTACATCCCTTCTCAATCAATCGTGTGATCAATCAACCAATTCTGTATCATTATATTTAATTTATTATTAAGATAAGTTACCGAACCAAAGATAAAATTCACCTATTTTAGGTTCATGCCCTATTCTACATCGATTTCGCCATTTCTTCAATTAAACTTTTTGTCCAATTCGGGTATTTTTCTCCGCATTTCGAAAATAACAAAATATTACCTGTTTTTTTTGAATTTTAAAGTTTATAATTAAAGGAGTAATATTTTGAAGGGAGCTTAATGAATGGAATATTCACACGAAATTAAAAATATGTGTACCGTTGGAAACAACGCAAATCATGGCTGTGCACCAATCCCCGAGGAGGGCAAATGGGTTCAGGCAAAAGACGTCACCGACATCTCCGGATTAACCCATGGTATTGGCTGGTGTGCCCCACAACAAGGCGCCTGTAAACTGACGCTTAATGTAAAGGATGGCATCATCGAGGAATGTCTGATTGAAACGATTGGATGTTCAGGAATGACGCATTCCGCTTCAATGGCATCTGAAATCATGCCCGGCAAAACGATTTTAGAAGCACTTAACACCGATTTAGTTTGTGATGCAATTAACACCGCAATGCGGGAATTGTTTTTACAGATCGTATATGGCCGTACCCAAACGGCATTCTCCGAAGGCGGACTGCCGATTGGCGCCGGACTTGAAGATTTGGGCAAAGGTTTAAGAAGCCAGGTTGGGACCACCTACGGCACCCTTGCCAAAGGACCGCGCTACCTTGAAATTGCCGAAGGTTATATTCAGAAATTGGCCTTAAACAAAAACGATGAGATTGTTGGTTACTCCTTCGTCCACCTTGGAAAAATGATGGAAAGTATCAATAACGGCGTTGAGCCAGCAGCCGCTTTGGAAAAAGCCTCTGGTAAATACGGACAATTCGACGATGCTGTCAAATACATCGATCCAAGAAAAGAATAGGAGGAAATCACATGGCATTATTTGAAAGTTATGAAAGAAGAATCGCTAAAATTGAAGAAACTTTAGCTGCCAACGGCATTGCCTCTTTAGAAGAAGCAAAGGCTATTTGTGATGAAAAAGGCATTGATGTGGCTGAAATTGTTAGAAGCATTCAACCCATCTGTTTTGACAACGCCTGCTGGGCTTACACCTTAGGTGCTGCGCTGGCCATTAAACGCGGTATTACCAATGCTGCCGATGCATCCGAAGTGATCGGTGAAGGCTTACAGGCTTTCTGTATCCCCGGTTCGGTTGCCGAACAACGTAAGGTTGGTTTAGGTCACGGTAACTTAGGCGCGATGCTGCTGCGCGAAGAAACTGAATGTTTTGCCTTCCTGGCCGGCCATGAATCCTTTGCTGCTGCTGAAGGTGCCATCGGCATCGCCCGCTCAGCCAATAAGGTTCGGGTCAAACCACTGCGGGTTATCTTAAACGGTTTAGGAAAAGACGCTGCCCTGATTATTTCACGTGTCAATGGCTTTACCTATGTCAAAACCGATTATGATTTTGCCACCGGCGAGCTTAACATCGTTTCACGAACACCTTATTCAGACGGCGAACGGGCTGCGGTTAACTGCTACGGCTCCAACGATGTCCAAGAAGGCGTTGCCATCATGCATTTTGAAGGCGTCCATGTTTCCATCACCGGAAACTCCACCAACCCCACCCGTTTCCAACACCCGGTTGCCGGCACCTATAAAAAGGAAGCCCTGGAACAAGGCAAAAAATATTTCTCCGTTGCCTCCGGCGGCGGTACTGGCCGCACCCTCCATCCTGACAACATGGCCGCCGGTCCTGCTTCCTACGGGATGACCGACACCATGGGACGGATGCACTCTGATGCTCAGTTTGCTGGTTCTTCATCTGTTCCCGCCCATGTTGAAATGATGGGACTAATCGGAATGGGTAACAACCCCATGGTTGGCGCGACGGTTTCGGTTGCGGTGGCGATTGAGGAAGCAAGCAAGCAAGTAAGTAAGTAAGTAAGTAAGTAAGTAAGTAAGTAAGTAAGTAAGTAAGTAAGTAGGGTAGACCCATTTATTACGGTATCATGCGATTTTAAGCGAGTTCGACTGAGATTGGTTTTAGTTCGATGACACAATTCATTATTACAACCTAGGTTTAAAAACCTGGGTTGTTTTTATCCCAGTCACTCATACCTGGTTAAAAGTCAGAAAAAAACAACGTGTGTTGGTTAGATTTCATTAGTTTTTCTTGTTCAGTCTACTAAAACTGTTGTTCTATAATATAGTTATCTATCATATCCATAATGTAAGTATTCCAATATTCATACACATCAATATCCATATAATCTTTCAAATTTTTCCCCTCTTTTTTCATCTGTACTTTATCCTTAAAAGATCCTTCAGCAATTTCCTCCACTTCTTGTTCTCCATTCAACCGCCTATTGTTATTCAGATGTTTGATAAGACGGTTCAGGATTTTTAAAATGTTATTATAGTTTTGTTCATTTAATTCAAAAGAAGACCTGTCTTTAATATCAAATGCAAATTCTGGCTTTCCATTTGTGAGGAAAACAGGAATACACCCATAATCAACAGAAATTATACTGTAATCAACGATGGAGCGCGTAGCCCATGCTGCACCGCCTTCAAATAAGCAAAACTGACTTTCTAAAAAGTTTCGTGAAGTAAAAAAAGAATATCGGTATTATGATTGAGTATCATTTCCCTGATCATGCCAGATAGAGGAGTTAATCCAGTAATATCCAAACCATCAGACGAATAAAAAATATCAGTTGTAGTATAATCATTAGTCCATTTAAAACCTCTGTGCTGTAAATAGTGAGAAATAAAATCAGTAAACATTCTGTCTTTTTTTGCATGGGAAATAAATAATTTATAAGAGGTTTTTAGTTCATATTGCCCTTTCAATTTGTTAGCTATTATAGGAGAAACATCATTGGCGATATCAACCGGGACACTTGCCGATATTAAATCGTTGTGTAGTTCTTGTTCAAAAGTTGATTTTTCTTTTGCTCTTATCTGCTCATCTTCCGCTTTTTTTATTTCATTGACTTCATTTGCTAGTTCTTGCCTACGTGCTATTAATTGAGTAGCAATACCTCTTAATAAACTAATCAACAACGTTACTCGTTCATCAATTATTGAAAATTCTTGCCTGTTAGATGTTGCAATATCATCAAAATCATTATCATCTAAAATTTCAAATGAAACTTCACCTTCTAAATAGTTAGCATACGTTCCAACTAAATCAAGTTTTCCTAAAATATTTTCATTAGCCAGTTTATTTCTAACATACACTCTAATTTGATTGGGATTATAAAACTGATTTTTGATATAGCGCTCATCATTTTTTCTTGAAGTTTCATTATCAATTGATGAATGAATCCCTATCCACCCTGTAAGTATATACTCTTTTTCTTTTCCGTAAAATTCTTTAATCCCCTTAATAGAAACTTTTTCTTTTAGAACGCGATTAGTAACTTCTACTGGAAAGTTTTGTTTCTTTCTTTTAAATAATTGAGTTTTATTTGTACTTAATTTATTATTATAGTTCACCTCGAAACTATCTTTGGTAGAATCAATGTAAGTATCTTCTGAACGGTAAATATGTGACATATTATCAAATGCGATACTTTTATAAACATCTTTAAAAACCAATTCATCTATAGCGTTTTTAATAATGCAAACTTTTAGTTTTTTTTCCATCGAATCAAAGAGAAAATAATTAGACAATTTATGCTCTAGAGCGTCTATTGCCGCATCTCCAAGTCTACGTAAGTTTACATCTCGTAGTTGGATCAGAGTTCCATTTTTAAACTCTGTTCCGTTCCATATATCCGCGCACGTCATCTTAATCGATGAAATATCAACTTCCTCCAAACTAGGAGTACTAAGATCATCCATGTTAGTAACATCAACCGACCAAGCTGTAATATCACTACTTTTTTTTGTAATAATATTATAATTGTCTGACAAATATAACGCAGCCAATTTCCCAATGCCTTTACGCCCGGCAGCCATATCCTTTGGATTACTTAACCTACGATTTCTACCAATAATTACATACTTGTTACGTAACTCTCGTTCATCCATGCCCGAGCCATTATCTAAAAGTTCGATAGTCGAGTGCTTTTTATCAATCATATTAATATATAGAAATACTTTGGTCGCTTCAGCGTCAAAACCATTTGCAACTAACTCGGAAATCGCCGCCCAGGCATTAGAATAGAGTTGCCTCCCAAACATCTTCAATGCGTTATAGTTTAACGAAAATGGTATGCTATTTTTCATAACACGACTCCTTTAATAACGTTTTTATGACTTCTATGATAATGTGTTGCAAAACATCAACAACTACGCTATTTCCAAACTGCTGATACGCTTGATTTGGTGTTTCTGCAATCACAAATTTATCGGGGAACCCCATTAATCTAGCACATTCTCGAGGGGTTAGTTTCCTGATTTGGTTGTTAATTAAATAAATACCCGTTCTTCCACCTACCCCCCCACCTGATGCAGAAAGTGTAGTGGCACAACCTTTGATGCTATAAATTCGCTCGCCTTGGCGCCCGAGTCCAATCTCACCAATTCGTATACATGGCTTTTTGCACTCTTTTTCTATTACCTCAAAACTATCTCGAATATGATACTCTCTGTTAATAATGCTTTTACGAGCAGACTCCGAGTTTCCAGCTTCTAATATCGCTTCAACATTACGTTTTAATTTTATATGCTCTGGAAATCTAAATTCGCGAATTTTCATATTTTCTCTAAAAGCTACAATATATAGCCTTTTTCTAGATTGTGGAACATTGTAATCAGCAGCATTTAATGATTGTTTATAAGCACGATATCCTATTTTATGTAATTCACTAATAATTATATCAATTGTTTTCCCATTATCATGAAATTCAATATTTGCAACATTTTCCAACAGTATCAGTTTCGATTTATGATATTCCGCTATTCGGATTATTTCATAGAACAGCCTTCCGGATTTTACATTATTAAAGCCTTGTTGTGAACCGGAAATGCTAAATGCCTGGCAGGGAAACCCTGCACATAAAATATCATGTTTTGGAATATTCACCTCCTTCATATCTCTAATATCTCCTTTAGGTTCAATTCTAAAGTTTGCTCTATAGATCTTTTGCGCTTCCAGATTAATATCAGAAGCAAATACACATTCTGCACCAAAATCTTTTAGTGCTGCGTGAAATCCACCAATTCCACAAAACAAATCCACAAATTTGTATCCAGCTAGAGCTTTTTTATATTCTTTTTTCAGTCGTATCATTAATTATTTTATCCGCCTACAATCATTTTTTTATGTCAAGTGTAGTATAAACAAGCGCATTACTAAGATGAGAAACCGTTTCATTCGGCATATTCCTGCTATCTAAAGGTTTTTTTGCATATTACCAATTTGCGTTTATGTTTAATTGACAGTATCCCATTAGTGTGACCGGTCTTCTATGCGAATCGCCCATCAATAAACGTTCATTATTTTAATTATACGACATCAATATTGAATTGACAATTAAAATAGAGCCGTAAGAAGATAAAAGAGTCATATCCGTGCTACATAGAAGACATTATAAAAACATTGGGGCGTTTTGTCATATTCATACTACACAAAAGGTTCGTTTTTCGTTTCATCCATTTTGGTTTATCACAAACCGACGCTTATTCCATCAGATCAAGCTGATCCTCTATCAAAACTTTAGATATAACCATTGCCTTGATTAAATTCTCAAGTCGCCGATGATGAAAGCTTCCTTCATCGAATTTCACCTGTGCTTTTTCACACTTGCTGATAACTGAAACCACTGGTCTGAGCGATTCTGTTAATCCTTTTTTTGTATGCTGCCCCAGAACACTAGACATTTGTTTCTTTTGGGATCGTTCACTTTCTATCAAAAGCTTTGAAATAACCATCGCTTTAATTCTATTTCTGAGCAGTGAGCATTGGGAGGTCCCTTCGGCAAATTTACCTTGCATTTTTTCACATTTGCTAATCGTTGAAGATACTTCCCGAAGCGCTTGATTTAATTCTTCGTTGGTATACTTATTCATAAGAATGCTCCCTTGCTTTCGGAATAGTCTCATCCGTCCGCCCTTATTCATCATCAACCCCAATGAAGATGGCATTAGACCCAGTGGGGTCGATTTTTTTATTCTGTTTTTCTCAAAAGAACCGTCCCTTAATTATAAAGCCCCGGGCAATTCTTTGATTTCTAAATTTGCCGGGGGCGTGGGTTGATGCATAGTCAAATCGAAACGTGAACCGTCACTTATTCTAATGCATTGATAAAAGGTGTTCCCAATTCTTCAAGCGACCGCAGTTGTCTCGATACAAGTTTCCGTAATTCAATTAACCGATCCGACTAGGCTCACTCCCTGCGCAATTAAAATCGCATTGTAACTCTCCATATTTGCTAAAACCAGTAGCTGCTTTAAGTTTGCCTCGTCGCGAATGTTACCTTTTATCTCTGCCTTAGTCTGTCGCCATTCTTTGGCTGTCATCCCAAACAAAGCCACATTCAGTAGATCGGCTTCGCTGGCATAGGTATAGCTGATCTGACCTGGGGTAAGTTCTGGCAGAATCAATTTCTCTTTAATGGCATCTGTATGGATTCGATAGTTTAATTTTGAAATCTCCCGGTTTAAATTCCAATTCAAAGACAGGCGGCTGTTCTCATCTGATTTCAGCCTTTTGTAATCCTTGATGATATACAATTTAAACTCCGCGGATATCCATGAAGCAAATTCAAAGGCGATATCCGAATGAGCATAAGTCCCTCCATATCGCCCTGATTTTGACACGATCCCAATTGCACCGACAGCTTCGATCCATTTCCTGGGTGACAAGGTAAAAGCATTCAGACCGGCTGCCAGTCCTTACACAGATCAAACCAGCCGACACTGTTGGAATATTTTTCCAGTTCCACGATTGTCAGTTCAATGGCACTATTACTGCTACCGCAGGCCGGAAAGACGGTATCAAATCGTTTCAGTGAATCATCGAGATAGACATCCACATTGCCGTTGACGGCAAAGGGACAGACGCCGCCAATACCATGACCAACAAGGTGCTCGACCTCATCCGGTGAAAGCATTTTTGCCTTGCTTTTAAAATGCGCTTTAAATTTTGAATTGTCGATTCTGGCATCACCGGCCACCACGACGAGCACACATTTTTCTGCCAGTTTAAAGGACAAGGTTTTGGCGATTCGTTCCGGGGCACAACCGACCGCTTGCGCCGCCAGTTCCACCGTTGCCGATGAGGTCTGGAATTCCAGGATTCGGGTTTCAATATGCCATTGTTTGAAATAATCTTTTACTTTTTCGATTGCCATTTAATTTACTCCTGTTCTGATAAAATGGGATTCATTTATTGTCCTTCTAATTCTATCATAAATATTTTTTTATGACATGAGAATGACACGAATCACGCCCCGACTATTATATCCTGAATACATCGGCCATGGATTCGTTCGACCACTCGATCTTATCTGCGATTTTTCATTTCCAACAAACGGGGCCTTTTTTATTTAGGCCCCATTTGTTGGTTATCATTTTGCTTTATCCGTTTATTTATAGTGAAAACGACATTGCACAACTTCAATTTGACCGTCTTTTATTCGGTATACAATACGATTGGTGTCATCAATTCGGCGACTCCAAAAGCCCTGAAATTCATACCTTAATGGTTCCGGTTTGCCAATTCCTTCATAACCATTCCGATCAATATCCTGTAACAGTACATTGATTCGCTTCAATGTCTTTTTATCCTGTCTTTGCCAATACAGGTAATCTTCCCAAGCCTCATCCGTCCAGACCTTATTCATCGTCAGCCTCAATTAGCTCATGAACGGTTCCCTTGCCAGCCTCAAGACTTGCGATGGATTTTCTTAATCTTTCCAGATTTGCTTCACTATAGAAAAAATCATCATTAATTGTCAAATCAAAGGGAATCCCATGCTTACGAACCACCGCTCTTGCAAATACATTGATCGCTGCTGTCATATTTAAGCCCAGTTCTGTACAAATCATATCAAAGTTTTTTTTCAATTCTTCATCCATCCGAATGTTGATATTTGTTTGTGCCATAATGTGTCACCCCTTTTCTTATATCTAAAGACATTATAACCTATCTTATTGACATTGTCCTTAAATATAGTTACGATGTCAATATATATGACAAGGAAACGTTTTGTGATCTGTGAAAAAGTCTTTGTTATTTTACTGAATTCAAAAAATAAAAAAGGCCGGGATTTCCTAACCTTTTTCTTTTGTCTGAAACCCAGTTTTTTAAACCCGGTTAGATTCCCAACTCCGATTCCACCGCATCGATGGTCAGCCAACCCTTTTCACGACCTGCCTGTTCGCCTTTAGATAGCTGTGACATCAGCTTCAGAGAAGCCTTCGATGATTCATATTCATTGATATCAATAATGGCAAACTTGCCTCGACCATTTTTTGTTAAAAAGACTGGTTCGCCCACCGCAACATCCCGCAATACTTCCGTATAGTTTCTTAGATCTGAGATTGGTTTGATATTTTGAAATACCTCCGTTTTCTGATTGTGATTCCTCTGCCATTTGAAATGCCTCAATTGATCATATTTGAAGGACTGCCAGCCTGGTTGACGCATCTGTCCTACCGTTTTTATTCCATGATGATGACCACCACATTTATCGGAGTGATTCTGTCACTGGTTTACAAACCGCGCACCTGGTGCACCATTTGCCCCATTTCAACAATTTCCGGCGAATATATTAAATATACACGTTGACATCATTTGAGCAAACGCAATTTCTTCTTTTTTAGGATCCCCCATTTCAATCAACATCCTGAAAAAGACCATTGATTCACTTTAATGTCTTTTTATGCTTTTTTTTGCCAATGCCGGCACATCCCAGGCCTCGACTGTCCAGACCTTATTAGTTGCCTCCTTTTCTTTATCTGTACATATTACACTCCCTTTTATTGACGTTGTCCTTAAATATAACTATATCGCACCTATTATAAAAGTGTTTCATAATGAAGTGATGTCATTTTCACCCTGTGTATTTTGAGACACCCCCATATTAAAGAAATTAGAATTATTGCCGATAATAGAAACAGATATTGAACATAAAAGACACACTTATTTACAAAAGGGGGCCATGTTTCGATGAAAATAAATTCTGTTGTTAATAATTTCTATAACAGCTACAGTCAAATGACCGAAAAGCAAAAATCGATGGACAAAAGCCAACCATCCAGCCAGGCCGTTTCAAAAAAAACGGATACGCTTGATATTTCAAAAGAAGCCTATAAAACGCCGGTAAGTGACGAGACGATGAGTGCCACATCAGGAAAAGACTCGCTTAGAATTACAAAGGGCGAGAAAGCAAACAGTTATGTGATCCATTTTTCTGATTCAGCGATGGTAAGCAGAACTATTTCGAGGGGCTATCTTACCGTTAACGGTGTCGATATCCCGCTTTCTGATGATTTGAAAAAGCAATTAACTGAAATAGATAAACAGGCACAAGCTGACCGTGAAGCCGCGTTTTATCAATCTACTATGGCGCATGATCTGGCGGTCACCAAACAACAAAGTGAAGCATGGGCAAGTGCCTACAAAGATTTAGCGGAAGCGATTGAAATAGCCGCCAAAATTTCCGCGGGCGTAAAAGTATCCAGTTCTGACCTGAAAAAATTGATGGAGACAAGTCCACAGCTTTATGCGATGGCAATGGCTGCAAAGGCTATGGCTGAAAGTCAAGAAAAACAGACTGAAACTCAAATAACAGGCAATCAAGAAACAAGCAAAAGCAATGCTGCCACTCAAGGCGTTAGCTGGTCAGATTTTGAATGGAAATCTTATGAAACACAGATGAGTGTCACGATAGATGGTACGCCATCCGTTACCGGTGTCGAAAAAGGAGAAACGCAACGATGCGGTCACCATCTGCATCCTCTTAAAACAACAGCCTGAATCGCATCAATAAACCCATGGTTTATTAAAGTGCGCCAAAAAACAAAAGAAACCGAAGCTCTTCTGAAAATTGACCAGAATCTTTTACTTTTTCGATTGCCATTTATTTTTATTCCTATTTCGATAAAATGAGATCTAGCTTTTGTATTTCTAATTCTATCATAGACCTTGTTTTGAGCACAAGGGGATGGTTCTTTTGGGCTATGCTCCACCCCTTGTTTCAATCCTGCCCATCTGGTCATATTTATAAAATTTAAGTTTTACAATCGGCAGCCCTGGGTATTTCTTGCCATTTTCACAGGAACACCGGCCCACACTTTCATGTCCATTTAAATCAACGAGTATCAACCTTCCACAACCATGACATCTTTCACAGTCAACCTCATTAATTTGAACTTCCTGATATACGATCCGTGCCAAAGATAAAATATCACCAGGCTTAGGCTCACGGCTTTCCCCAGATTTTAAATAGTTAATATACGCTCTGTGGCAAGTGTCGTAAGGTACTTTTTCAAGGACTTCCTGCCATGTTGCGATTGTTGTATCTCTGATGCTAATTCGTGGGTAGCATCCCTGCATTTCCGTCAAGAATCTGTCCGTTTCTGCATAATCCAATCTTTTTTTTCTCCTGTCTTTCAAAATTCAATAACTTTTCAATCTTCGCTTTTTCAATGATATCCGCTGGTGTTGGTGGAAACTTCATCACTTTCAGCAGCTTAAACAATGCTTCACTGGCATATTTATAATCAAGTTCCTTGAGCAAGGCATGCCAGGTCGTATTCATAAATCCGGCCTCATCCACCTTGAAATTTGGATATACTGAAGCCATCAAGGGAAGCTTAAAGCAATTGAAATCATCGAGATATTAACCAAGGTTCCGGAATTTGTGATGATGCTCGAAGCGGATCATGAAGACTAATCTAGAAAAACGA
>Ga0180017_100282_pt1 | contig 19453 bp, 16 predicted proteins | sample KR46_S_MetaG_FD_129674 | JGI IMG/M metagenome (GOLD analysis project Ga0180017, IMG submission 129674) | Groundwater microbial communities from the Olkiluoto Island deep subsurface site, Finland - KR46_S_MetaG | ecosystem: Environmental > Aquatic > Deep subsurface > Groundwater | place: Finland...
CTGGATCGCGGGCTGGGTCAGGCCTGAGACGCCGTCCATGCCATTGGGCAGGCGCTGGCCGTGCCAATGGATGCTGGTGTGCTCGGGCAGCCTGTTGGTCACGAAAATGCGCAAGCGGTCGCCTTCCACCACCTCGATGGTCGGCCCCGGACTCTGTCCGTTGTACCCCCACAGATGGGCTTTGAGCCCCGGAGCAAGCTCGCGCACCACGGGCTCGGCCACGAGGTGGAACTCCTTGACGCCCTTGTTCATGCGCCAAGGCAGGGTCCAGCCATTCAAGGTCACGACCGGATTGTAGGGGCACCCCGTCGGAGGGTGCAGAGGCGGCATGGTATCCGGCGAGGTCTGCACCACCGCCTCCGGCAGCCCGGCCAGGGCGACGCGGGACACGGCCGATGCGGCCAGGGCCCCGCCCGCCAGTCCGGCAGCCTGCAAAAATCGTCTTCTGGAATTCATGTTGACCTCGCTGTCTAGTCCGCAAAAAAATCAGTGTCCAGCATCGCCGGCCTCCCCTTGCGGCGCGGGGCCCGCAAGTTCGCCACCGCCCCCAGTGCCCATGATCACGGCCTCAAGGGCCGCGTCCGCCCGCCAGAACTCCTCCAGGGCATCAATGCCGGCCTGCACCACGCGGATTCGCTCCCTGGCGTCTGCCAGCAATTCGAAAATCCCGATGAGCATGGCGTTGTAACGGTACACGTTTTCCTCGGCCATGACCTGCTGCAGGGGGATGATCTCCTCCCGGTAGTGGCGAGCTATGTCGTGGGCGGTGCGGTACGCCGAGTAGCCTTCCCGCAGCCGGGACCCGGACCCGCGCAGGGCGGCCTCGAGCTCATGGCCGGCGGCCAGGGTGCGCGCGTTCATGGCCTCGCGTTTCATGCCGCCCCAATCAAACAGGGGCAGCGTCACGTCCAGCTCGTAACCACGTCCCGTGGCCCTGTCTCCGGAGTCATTGTCAAAGATCGTGTTGCGTCGCAGCCCCGCCTCCACATCGACCAGGCTGGTCACGCGGCCGAGCCCCTGGGCCTTGGCCGCAGCCTCGAATTCGGCCTGCGCCAGGCGCACATCGAGGTTGCCGTCCCGCGCCGCCGAGCTCACGTCCTCCGGTTGGCGTGCAGACTCCGGGAGGTCAGGCAGGCGAGCAGGCAGCATGAGCAGGGGTACCTGGGATTCGGTAAGGCCCAACTGGCGGATAAGCTCCTCCTGCCGGGCGGTCGCCTCGTGCCGGGCCAGGGCGAGCTGCGTGGCCGCGTCGGCATAGAAACCCTGCTGCCTGACCCGCTCGATGGTGTTGAAATTGCCGACCTGCTGCATGCGGCGAGCCAGCTCGGCAGAAGCCTCGGCGGCAGTAAAGACCTGCCGCGCATAGCCGAGGCGCTCGTTTGCGGCCAGGGCCCGCACCCAGGCCCCACGCACCTCGGTGACCTGTCGCACCACATCGCGGGTCAGCCTGTGCTCTTCGGCCGCAACACGCGATTTCGCCACGCCCTGGCGCACCGGAAAGGTCAGCAGATCGAGCAGCCCAATGCTCAGAAGCCGGCCGAACTCGACTTCATCCAGAACATGGAAACGCTCGAAGGAGAAGACAGGGTTTGCCAGGCGTCCCGACTGGGCCGCATCGGCCGAGCTGGCCCAGTTCCGGGCCAGCAGGGCCTGAAACGAGGGGCTGTTCGCCAGGGCCAGCTGCACTGCGGCCGGTTCGCTCAGCGGCCGGGACAGCAACTCGGACGCCCGCAGGGCCATGGCGTCGCGCTGCGCGGCGTCACGGGCCAGCGCGAGCTGACCGTGGGTGAAGCCTGCGGCCTGGGTGTTGGTCCTGGCCACTGACTGATCAAAGTCCACCGTGGCGCAACCGGCGAGGCCCCCCAGCAGGACAAGAAGCGCACATCCTTTGCACAGGGCTGTCATCGCGTTCATGGCGTGCTCCCGTGATCATGCGCCGGTCGCGACGCGTCGGGGTCGGATCGCGGGGGAGCTTCGGGGCCTTCCGGCTCTGCCGCTTCCCGCGCATAGCTGCGCCACCCGCCCACTTCCCGGACGCGTTCGTTGGACTCCTTCCATGGAGCCACGGATTGGTGGCGGTAGGACTGGTAGCCGTCAAAAACCGATTCAAAGCGCAGGGAAGAATTCCGGCTGCCGTCCGCAGCATCCGGCTCCGTCCCCTGACCGGCGTGACCAGGCAAGGTCAGCATGAACAAAAACACAAGCGTGTGCGTGAAGGCGGTCATGGATTCCCCCGGAGTTGCGTTCGGATTGGCCTTCGCCATTATTACTTCTAAAGGGAAAAACCCTGACGTCAAGGCAATCCGCTCGTCCAGTTCAGCTCGATCCGCTCCAGAAGGGCAAGCACGTGGTCCGGCAACGCAAGCCACGCTTCCGCAAAGCACACCGCTGGCGCGTGCGGACTGCAAGAATAATATTTTTCAACTTCGCAGAATTGAAGAAAGACGTTGCGCGGCGAGCAGTTTCGTGCCGGAACTACGCACCTTTCTATCAGAGAACTTAAGGATATGCGCCCCAAGATCAAAAGTGGCTATCCCGTGACCATCCACGGCCACGCGCCTTCACCAAGATGGGAGTCATGTATACGCCATTATTACAACCTCTTTGTTCCAATGAATTGTCCAAAGTTGCAAATTGGCCATGAATTAAGCTGTTTTTTGGCGTCCTGATTTATTTCTGAAAGGCGGAAAATAAAAAAGGATATTAACTAGTTAGCTAATATCCTTTCGCGTGGCACTTGGTGGAGATGAGGAGGATCGAACTCCTGGCCTCTGCATTGCGAACGCAGCGCTCTCCCAGCTGAGCTACATCCCCTGACGTGCGATGCCTGATATGGGGTCCGGGGCTTGTTGTCAACAGGCGGCCTCCCAAAAGGCAGTTTAGACTGCCGCCTCCTGTCAAATCAGGTAGCTTTGCAGGACCATGCCTTTCGGAACCGGGGCCTTGTCCTGGTAGATTTCCCAGTAGGTCTGCCGGGCGCGGCCCAGGGCCTGGTATAAGGGGTGCTCGGTCTGGGCTCGCATTTCAGCGCATGGCGCGTTGTTTTCGTCGACCATGACCAGTCGCTGGGCGCGGTTCAGGATGCCCGCCGTGCCGATGGAGGCGATGGCCGCGATCTCTCCGGCCTCGGCCCGGGCGATGAGCTCGCCGTAGGTCATGTCCCGTTCCTCCACGTTCACCCCCGCTTCGCGCAGGATGGCGCAGATGCCCTGGATGGTCACCGAGGGCAGGATGAGCGGACTTTCGGGGATTTTCACCACCGTGCCATCCGTCAGGGCGATGAGGCAGCAGGAAGAATCCCACTCCGTGACGCGGCGGTCGCGCAGGGGCAGGTCCAGGCGGTCATCCAGGAAAAGGGCCGAGCTGGCTTCGGGCAGGATGCTCCGGGCCTCGTCCACGGCCTTGACGCTCAAGAGATAATTGACACCCAGCTTGAGGTTGCCCGTGCCGTTGGCTCCCACGGCCCGCACCAGATGCGGTACGACCACTCCGCTGAAGGGTTCGCCCATGTAGCGGTCGTAGGTGCAGGTGACCATGCGGATGGACGGGCTCTCGGGAAAGGTCACGCCGATGGAGCGGGATTCGTCCACGGTGAAGGGGCGCAGGTAGCCTTGCCCTCCGGACTCGCCCATGTACTGGATGAATTCCGCCAGTTCCGGGCTGCGCAGGTAGTGCAGGATCATGCCCTCAAGTTCTTCTTCCGAGGGAACCATGGCCTGCTGGGCCGCGCCAAGATTAAAGGAAATGGAGCGGCGGAAGCGCTGCAGATTCTTGTGCAGGTTCAGGAACTGGATATGCAGGCCGCCGTCTTCAGCCGGGCCGACGAAGTAGCGGATGCCTTCGAAGGCCAGGCAAAGCCCGTAATGGATGGAGCGGGACACCGCCGGAACTGTGTCCGCCATGGGGACCATGGCGAGGGACTTGTCGTGGAGCAGGTAGCGCGATTGAAAATCGGCCCATTTGGTGCCTTCAAAACCGGCCATGGGTCCTCCCTTGAGGGTGGTGAATGGTTAACAGCCTGGATATTTGTATTCAACAGTCAGGCATGGAGTTGCGTGTGCAACGGATTGGGGCGTCGGACTTCCCACGCGCTCACGCTTAGCTCCTCTGCGCGGCCTTGGGTCCGGGGCCGCCCGCGGCATAGGTATGCAGGGGCAGCTTGTTGTCCGGGCAGTCGCAGCGGTCGAGGATGGGCGTCAGAAACCCCCAGCACAGTTCCACGGCGTCCTGCCGCCAAAACAGGGTCTGGTCGCCGGTGATGCAGTCCAGCAGGACTTTGGCGTAGTCGTCCAGACGTCCAAGCCCCGAGCCCGCGCCGTAGGAAAATTCCATGGATTGCCCCTGCAGGCAGAGCGAGGAACCCTGCCCCTTGGTCTGCACCTCCAGCCGGACTACCTCGTGGGGGTGAATGCCGATGACCAGCCGATTGGGAGGGACGATGTCGCCTTCGGTCTTGCGGAACATGGAGACCGGCACGCTTTTGAACTGCACCGAGATCTCGGTGTGCTTGGCTTCCAGACGCTTGCCCGAGCAGAGATGAAAAGGGACGCCCTGCCAGCGCCAGTTGTCCAGATAGACCTTGAGCCAGGCAAAGGTCGGCGTGGTCGAGTCCGCAGGCACTCCCGGCTCCTGCAGGTATCCGGGCACGGCCTGTCCGTCTGCCATGCCCGGCCCGTACTGGCCCAGGATCAGTTGCTCATCCAGGCGCTCCAGATCAAGCGGGCGCAGGGCCCGGAACACTTTCGAGCGCTCGTCGCGCACGAGTTCGGCCTTGAACACGGACGGCGGTTCCATGGCGCAAAGAGAGAGGAGCATCATCATGTGGTTCTGGAACATGTCGCGCAGCACGCCGGCCTGGTCGTAGAAGCCCGCGCGATGTCCGATGCCGAGGGTTTCGGCGGCGGTGATGCGGATATGGTCGATGTAGCGACGGTTCCAGACCGGCTCAAAGAGGGCGTTGGCGAAACGCAGCAGCAGCACGTTCTGCACCGTCTCCTTGGCCATGTAGTGGTCGATGCGGAAAATCTGGCGTTCCTTGAAATAGCGGTGCAGGACAGTGTCCAGTTCCTGCGCCGTGGGCAGATCGCGGCCAAAGGGCTTTTCCACGACGATGCTCACACTCCTGTCTTCTTCCTCTCGCCCAAGGCCAGCCTCGCCGAGCATGGTGGCCAGGGGGATGTAGGCGCCTGGAGGCACGGCCAGGTAGAAGAGCCGGTTCTTCGGACTCTCCTCGTCGAGTTCTCCCAGGGCCAGGCTCAGGGCGAGGCCGGATTCGGGATCGTCGGGGTCCAGGCTCAGGTAGCTGATCCGGGGAACAAGGTCGTCCATGCACGCCTGAGGGATGGCTGCGGCCAGTTTTTCGTCCAGGAGACGTGCATACTGCCGGGTGCTGAAATCCTTGCGTCCCACGGCCAGGATGCGTGAGTCCCTGCTGAGCAGTCCGTTTTTGCACAGGGAGGCCAGGGCCGGGTAGATTTTGCGCATGGCCAGATCCCCGGTGGCACCGAAAACAACCAGATTGACCGGCGCGGCCTGGATCGGAGGGGGGCAGGATGATGTCATGGGGCTCCCGGCACGTGAGAGGTTTTGCAGCGCTTAAGAATATCAAGACCAAGCCAAAAGGCAAGTCTCTGGTTCTCCGGGCGCCGCCGGGCCGGGGACTTTAGCAGAAAAAGAGGGCGACTCCGGTCAGAGTGATCAGGGCGCCGACGAGGCTGCGCCGGGAGACCACTTGTCCACACATGACCGCCAGGCCAAGAGCAAAGAGGGGGCTGACCGAAATGAGGGTCTGGGCGATGGCTGCGCCCGTCAGCTTGAGGGCGGCCTGCTGCAGCCAGATGCCCAGGAACGTGCCCAGGAAGACGGCCAGAGTGAAGAAGGCCCATCCGTTTTTGGCAGTGCCGATGGCCCGCCAGGTTTCGCGCCGCAGCACGATGTCGGGCCGCAGCACCGGCAGCACGGTCCACAGCACAAGGCTGGCCGCAGCCAAGCGGATGAGGGCGGCCCACAAGGGGTGATGTCCGTACTGACCATGACCTGCCGGGACATGACCATGCCGGCGGCCTGGCACAGGGCGGCCAGGGTAGCGAAGCCCAGACCCGGCAGGTGCAGGCTCTTTTGTTGAGGGTGATGCTCCGTGACTACCCAGAGGATGCCGCTCATGGTCAGGAAGATGCCGGTCCAGGCCCAGAATCCGATGGCTTCGTGCAGGAAAAAGAGAGCCAGAACGCCGGTCAGCGGCGGGGCCAGGGATTCGACCAGCAGGGTCTGGCTGGGGCCGACGCGCCTTATGGCCGAGAAATAGGCGCTGTCGCCGATGCTGATGCCGACAACCCCGCTGGCCGCCAGCCACAGCCATTGTGAGGTCGTCAGTTCCGGGGGCGCGTCGCCAAGAACCAGGATGGTCACACTGAGCATGGCCACGGCGATGGTGCCTTTGACCAAATTCAAAAACAGGGCCGGGGCCCGGTTGCCGGTGCGGGCGTAGATCATGGTCGCTACGGCCCAGATGAAGGCCGCCGAAAGGGCGGCAATTTCTCCGGCAAAGGGCATGTTCGTCAAGCCTGGGGCAAAAACGAGGTCTGGTTGGCGAAGAAGAATTTCGTGTCAAAGGGCCCCATGCTGCCGGTTTCGGCCATGAGGGTGAAGTACTCCACGCGGCCGTAGCGGCGGGTCAGGTTTTCGCGCACGCCCATGCGCTGGTAGTAGTCAGCCTTGCGCATGGGAAGTTCGCATTCGGTCAGGTCATAGACCGCGTCCTCAACTTCGGCCCAGGCGTGGACCACGTAGCCGCAATCGGCTGGCAACCAGGCATGCACGACCTCAACCAGTTCGCCTTCACTGCAAATTTCCATGGCCGCTGCAAAACACTGTTCCCTGAAATGCATGTTCACTCCTTGCTGGTGGTATCCATGAGGGCCGCGCCCAGTGCGTTGCCGACTTCATAATGTTTGGGAAAGACCGCCGTCGTACCGAGCCTGGCGGCGACTTCCGGCAGCAGGAACGGGGCTGCCGCGCCGATGCCGATGATGCGGGGCCGGACGCGGATCGTGATGTCGAGCAGCGCGTCGGGGTCGGATTGATTCAGCAACCGGGTCAGGGCCGGGCCCACTTCCCGGTTGCCGAGGGCCCCGAGGATGGTCGCGGCGATGGTGTCGTGGGCCTTTTCAAGCACGCGTTCGCAGAAAAGTTCGGTGGTAAGTCCGAGCAACGCGGCCAGCACCTCTGCGCCCTGCATGGCGGGCAGCTTGTCGCCCAGGTGCAGGCGGTCAAGGACGTGCAGTGCGTCGGTGGGCGTGAAGCCGCAAGTGATGACCAGTCGCGCGGCCTGTAGCCTGAGGATGGCCTTGTCAAGGCTCGATTCGGCCAGGGCCAGCTCCTGCCGCAGGCGCGCGGGTGTGGCTGGCCCGTTTTCGGCGAGCCAGTTCAGGATCGCGTCGTCTCCGGCCTCGACTCCGGGAGCAAGCTGCACGCACTGGGCGCAGAGGTCCGCTCCAAGCCAGGCCTGGGGATTGGTCACGGCCGCAAGGGCTGGTCCTTCAAGGTAAAGATGGGCCTGGGACAGGGGTACAACCCGGGTGGGCCCCAGGGACAGCCTGCCGCTTTCGACGCGGACCAGACTGTCGCCGCCAAGGCCGACGGTGTACATCTCCACGGCCCGCACGTGGGTGCGCCAGGAGCCGATGGTCATGCCTTCCTCGCGAACCACGGGGTGGCCGTTTCTGATCAGGGTGATGTCCGTGGTGGTGCCGCCCACATCCACGACCAGCGCGGTCTCGTCCCCGGCGGCATGTCCGCCGAACAGGGCAGTGGCCGCCGGACCGCTGGCCACGGTAGCCGAGGAGTTGCGCACGGCCTCCTGCAGGTTCATGCTTCGGCAATCCCCGCGCACGATGCGCACCGGGCAGGACAGGCCGAGGCGTTCCATGGAACGGGCGATGCTGCGCAGGAAATCCTGCATGACGGGCAGCAGGCGAGCGTTCAGCACGGCCGTGGCGGCGCGTTCTTCCATGCCGGGGCGGGTGCTGGCCTGGTGCGAGCAGAAAACGGGCTTGGGATCGACCAGCTCGATGGCCCTGGCCGCGACCAGTTCGTGGGTCGGGTCCTCGAAGGCGAGCATGGCACAGACGGCGTACGCGTCCACGCGGTCTTTCATGGCGGCGATGCCGTCGACCAGAAAGTTCATGCCCAGTGGCTCGGATTCAACCCCCCTGGCCTTGTGTCCGCCGGGGATGAAGCGCATGTCCGCCGCCGGAACGCGCAGGCGATTGTCGTGGCCGATGACGAAGAGTCCGACCTCCGCGCCTTTGTCTTCGACCAGGGCGTTGGTGGCCAGGGTCGTGGACACGGTGACGAGTTCCACGCTTCCGGGATCTACGGCCGAGGCGCGAAGCGCCATTTCCAGGCTGCGGCCTATGCCTATCGCCGGGTCGTGGGCCGTGGTCGGGGTCTTGACCGCGGCCATGACCTGTCCCGATGAGTGGTCGAGCACAATGGCGTCGGTGTAGGTGCCGCCGGTGTCGATGCCGATGACGAGGGTTGGTGAGGACATGGAGAGTTCCTGTTTACGGATGAGCCTGCTTGCCGCGATTGCCTTAAGGATTTCCGTCGGCCCCGTCCAGTGGCTGGTGCCTTGTCAGGTGGCGCTTTTCCTGTGCGGGGCTTTGTCGGGGCAGGCGTCGATTTTCCGTCCAATCAGCCTTCCGGTGGTTGTCTCCTCCCTCAAAATATGCCAACAGGGAGATGATTAAAATTCATGTCGCACCAACGTCGTGCGCATGCGTAACCAAGGAGACATTCGTGCACAAGGAACTGCATTTAATTATGGGAGGGGAGGCCGGTCAGGGCCTGGATACCGTGTCCGGGCTGCTCGTGAAGGCCGTGGTCCGCTCGGGCAGACATCTGCTTGGGGCCCATCATGTCATGTCCCGGGTGCGGGGCGGACACAACAATTTTCGCCTGCGCATCGGCTCGCGTCCCGTACAGGGACCGCCGGACACTTTTCACCTGCTGGCGGCCATGAGCCAGGAAAGCGTGGATCTGCACAAGGACAAGCTCAAGGATCCGGGCATCATCCTGGTCGACGCGGCCTGGGAACTGCCTGCCCGTCCCGGCATGGTGGCCATCCCCTTTGCGGAGCTCGCGTCGCGTCCTGTGTTCCGCAACGTGGCCTTGCTTGGCGTGATCGGGGCCATGCTTGGCCTTGAGGCGTCCCTGTTCGAGGAGCAGCTAGAGGAAGAGTTCCGTGCCAAGGGGGACAAGATCGTCTCCAGCAACTTGGACGTGCTGTCTTCTTCAATGAAGTGGGCCGCCGAAAACGCGCCGAGCCTGCCCCTGCCCAAAGTCGATGACCCGACCAAAATGCTGAGCATGGACGGCAACCAAGCCATCGTTCTCGGCGCGTTGGCCGCCGGAGTACGTTTTTGCGGGTACTACCCCATGTCACCGGCGACCTCCATCGCTGAAGGCCTGGTGCATGCCGCTGTTGAAATGGGCGTCGTGGTGGAGCAGGCCGAGGATGAGATCGCGGCCGCGAACATGGCGCTTGGCGCGGCTTACGCCGGAGCGCGGAGCATCGTGCCCACCTCGGGCGGCGGGTTCGCCCTGATGACCGAGGCCGTCAGCCTGGCCGGAGTCTCGGAGACGCCGGTGGTCTTTGTCGTGGTGCAGCGCCCCGGCCCGGCCACGGGTCTGGCCACGCGTACGGAGCAGGCGGACCTGGAGCTTGTCCTTTATGCCGGGCATGGCGAATTCCCACGCGCCATCCTCGCCCCGGCCACGCTGGAGGATTGCTTTTATCTGACCCACAAGGCTTTTGATCTGGCCGAAAAGAGCCAGGGGCCGGTGTTTGTGCTCTCGGATCAGTATCTGGCCAGCGCCCCGCGGTCTGTCGCGCCCTTTGATCTGGAGGTGCTTGCGCCCATTGCGGATCCTGACCTGGGCGACACCGACCCGGAGAACTACCGTCGCTACAACTGGGACAATCCCATATCCCCCCGGCGCATTCCCGGGCACGGGAAGAGCCTGGTTCTGGCCGATTCCCATGAACACGACGAGGTCGGACACATCATCGAGGATGGAGGCATCCGCGTGCGCATGCAGGACAAGCGCCTGGCCAAGATGGACGTGATCCTGTCAGAAGTCCTGCCGCCGGAGTTTTCGGGCGACGAAGAGCCGGACCTGCTGCTGGTCGGCTGGGGGTCCACCTGTGAGGTCTTGCGCGAAGTGACCGCAGGTCTGCGCGAAAACGGGGTCAAGGCCGCCTGCCTGTGCTTCACTCAGGTCTGGCCCCTGGTCCCCGAGACCTTCATGCCGCGTCTTGAAGCGGCAGGGACAGTCGTGACAGTGGAAGGCAACAGCACTGCCCAGTTTGCGGGTCTGCTGCGCAAGACAACAGGTTTTCACATTAAAGACACAGTTCTGCGCTATGACGGCCGGACGCTTACGGCCGGGTTCGTCATGGAACGGCTGCAGCCCATTCTGGAGGCTTTATGATCGACACCAAGACCTACGGCGAATTCAAGACCAGCTGGTGTCCCGGCTGCGGCAATCATGACGTGCTTGTGTCCGTCAAGGAAGCCCTGGCCAGTCAGGGCATTTTGCCGCATCAGTTCGTGATGGTCTCCGGCATCGGCCAGGCGGCCAAGATCGTGCATTACCTGAAATGTAACGGCTTCAACGGGCTGCACGGCCGCGCTCTGTCTCCGGCCCAGGCCATCAAGCTGGCCAACCCGGAGATGACCGTGCTGGTGGAGTCGGGTGACGGCTGCACCTACGGCGAAGGCGGCAACCATTTCTTGGCCGCCATCCGCCGCAACGTGAACATCACCCTCATCGTGCATGACAATCAGATCTATGGCCTGACCAAGGGCCAGTCGAGTCCCACGACCATGACCGGGCATGTGACCAAGAACAACCCCCTGGGCGTCTTTGATCAGCCCTTCAATCCCGTGGCCGTGGCCGTGGCCATGCGCGCCTCTTTCGTGGCCCGAACCTTCTCGGGGTTTCATGAGCATGCCACGCAGACCATCGAGCAGGCCATGAAGCATCCTGGCTTTGCCCTGGTGGATATGCATTCGCCCTGCATTTCATTCAACAAGGTCAACACCTTTGCCTGGTACAAGGCCAGGTGCAAGGAAGTGAGCCATGATCCCGAGGACTGGGCCACCGCCATGACCGTGGCCCAGGTTTTCGGAGAAGAAATCCCCATCGGCGTTCTGTTCCGCGAGGAGCGGCCATCCAAGGACACGCAGCTTCCGCAGTGCGCTGACGGCGCTCTGTATCGCAAACCCGTGGACATGGCGGCCGTGAAGCAGCGCATGCTCGCCTACGCCTGACCCGGCCGTCTTGCCAAGCGGCGGGCATACGGGTAGGGCCACAAAAAAAACGAAGGAGAATTCCATGGCCAAAGCACGTGCCCGTCACATTCTGGTGGCAACCGAAGAGGTTTGCCTGGCTCTGAAAAAGAAGATCGCCGAAGAGGGTGGTGATTTCACCGAGCTCGCCCGCAACTATTCACAGTGCCCGTCCGGCAAGCGCGGCGGCGACCTGGGTTCGTTCGGCCCGGGTCAGATGGTGCCCGAATTCGACCACGTCTGCTTCAACGAAGCCGTCGGCGTCGTACACGGACCGGTCAAGACCCAGTTCGGCTACCACCTGGTGGAAGTGACCGAGCGCTCCTAGAAAGCAGGGCGCTGAGCCTGTCTTTAAAAACCGGGCTGCATGTTGGTCCGGTTTTTTGTTGGGGAAGAAAAACCGGACTTATGGGACCTATGGGACGTATAAAGAAACATGTGCCCATATGTCCTATATGTCCCATGCGTCCCATTCTTTTTTACGAGGAACTCCATGGAAGACCACATCCGCTTTGACGCCGAGGCCTGCGCCCTGCTCCTTCTTGACCAGCGCAAACTGCCGCTGATTGAGGAAACCTTTGCCTGTCGCACCGTGGAGGATGTCATCTACGCGCTGCAGACCATGGTCGTGCGCGGGGCCCCGGCCATCGGGGTCAGCGCCGCCTATGGCTGCCGCATCGCGCTTAAGCAGGCCATGGCGGCCGGGGCGTATTGGCGCAACGAGCTGGAGCGGTTGCTGACCCTGCTCGTCCAGGCGCGGCCCACGGCGGTCAACCTGGCCTGGGCCGTGCGGGTCATGCGCGAGGCCGGGGTGGCAATCCCGGACCCGCTGCAGCTGGCCGCGGTCTGGCTGACCCTGGCCAGAGAGATCCACACCGATGACATCGCCATGAACAAGGCCATGGGCCGTTTTGGCGGGGCGCTGCTTGCCGACGGCGACACGGTCATGACCCATTGCAACGCCGGGGCTCTGGCCACGGCCGGGTATGGCACGGCCCTGGGCGTGATCCGGGGCGCGGTGGACATGGGCAAGAAAATTTCCGTCATCGCCAACGAAACCAGGCCCTTTCTGCAGGGCGCGCGGCTGACCGCCTACGAATTGCACAAGGACTCCATCCCGGTCACCGTGGCCTGCGACAACGCCTGTTCGCTGCTCATGCAGCGCGGCCTGGTGAGCAAGGTCGTGGTCGGGGCCGACCGCATCGTGGCCAACGGGGATGTGGCCAACAAGATCGGCACCTCCGGCGTGGCCATCCTGGCCCGGCATTATGGCATCCCTTTTTATGTGGCTGCGCCCAGTTCCACCTTCGATCTGGCTACGCCCGAGGGCAGCCTTATCCCCATCGAGGATCGCACGCCCCTGGAAGTGACCCATGTCGGGGCAACGCAGATCACCCCTGATGGGGTTCCGGTTTTCAATTACGCCTTCGATGTCACGGATCATTCCCTGATCACGGGCATCATCACCGAACGCGGGGTGCTTTCCCCGCCCTACACATCGAGTATCGCCGAGATCATCGGCCAGGACCTAAAATCATGAACCAGCAGCTTCCCATGGTGGCCCTCCTCGGGCGTCCCAACGTGGGCAAATCCACTCTTTTTAACCGTCTCATCAAGAGGCGGGTCTCCATAACCCACGACATGGCCGGCGTGACCCGGGACAGCATCTTCAGCGAGGTGCGCGGCGAAACGCGTACCTACATGCTCATCGACACGGGCGGACTTGTCCCCGATTCCAGCGACGAGATCGAGATCAGCATCTTCGAGCAGGCCCGGGAGGCCATGGCCGGGGCGGATCTTATTCTGTTCATTGTCGATGGCCGGACCGGACTGCATCCCCAGGACGAACAGGTCGGGCAGTACCTGCGCCAGAGCGGCAAGGAGGTGCGCGTCCTCGTCAACAAGGTCGATGGCCCAGAACAGGAAGAGACCCTGGCGGCGGATTTCTACGCCCTGGGTTTTCCCCTTCACTGCGTGTCCGCGGCTCACGGCTTCGGGATGGGTGATCTGCGTGAGATGATCGAGACCGCGTTGCCCACAGCTGAGGACGACGAGGGGGAACAGGCCCAGGGCGGGCTCAAGGTCGCCTTGCTTGGCCGTCCCAACGCCGGCAAATCCTCGACCATCAACGCCCTGCTGGGCAAAAAACGCCTCATGGTCAGCGCCGAGGCCGGCACCACCCGCGATTGCGTGAACGTGACCGTGCAGCGCGGCGGCAAGACCTACACGTTTGTGGACACCGCCGGAGTGCGCCGCAAGTCGAAGGTCATCGATTCCCTGGAATACTTCAGCGTCGTGCACGCCATGCAGGCCGCCAAGCAGGCCGACGTCGTCGTCCTGGTGCTTGACATCATGGACGGCGTGGTCGGGCAGGACAAGCGCCTGCTGTCCTTTCTGGACACGGAGAAGGTCCCCTTTGTCATCGTGGTCAACAAGATCGACCTGTTGACCAAGGATCAGCTCGCCAAGGCCAAAAAGGATCTGGTGGACCAGTTCGCTTTCTGCGCCCATGTGCCGGTGCTCTATTCCTCGTCCGTGTCCATGGCGGGCCTGGGCGGGCTTCTGCCCCTGGTCGAGAAGCTCTGGGAACAGTGCGGTCAGCGCGTGACCACGGGGGAACTCAACCGCCTAGTCAAGATGGTCACCGAGCGTCACCAGCCGCCGGTCATGGGCGGCCGTCGGGGCAAGATCTATTACATGACCCAGGCCGACTCCCGTCCGCCGACCTTTGTCTTCTTCGTCAACGACGAGAAGCTCTTTCACGGCAGCTACGTGCGCTATCTGGAGAATCAGCTGCGCAAGGTTTTTCGCTTGGACAAGACGCCCATACGCATGGTTTTCCGCTCCAGTCACGACAATGAGAAGGGCAGGTAGGACCTCCTTCCCTTGACCGGGACCGGGCCTTGCCCTAGTGTCCGGGGACGCCCCGGAGCACATGTGCCGGGCCCCAATAAAGACGCCCATATGAAGGAGGATGTATGGTTCAGAAAGCTGACAAGATTTGGTTTGACGGCAAGCTCGTGCCCTGGGACGAGGCACAGGTCCACGTCCTGACTCACACCCTGCATTACGGTGTGGGTGTGTTCGAAGGTATCCGCTGTTACGTTTGCTCCGACGGGAGTTCGGCTGTTTTTCGGCTGCAGGAGCATGTGGAGCGGCTCTTTTTGTCCGCCAAGATCAACGAGATGGTCATTCCCTTCACCGAGCAGCAGATTTTCGACGCCATCATCGAGACCCTTAAAGCCAATCGTCAGCCCGAGGGCTATATCCGCCCCTTGTGTTTTATCGGCGCTGGAGTCATGGGCGTTTTCCCCGGTACCAACCCCATCCAGACCATCATCGCCACCTGGCCCTGGGGCGCGTACCTTGGTGCCGAGGCCCTGGAGAAGGGCATCCGCATCAAGACCTCGACCTTCACCCGCCACCACGTCAACGTGATGATGACCAAAGCCAAAACCTGCGGCAACTACGTCAATTCCGTGCTGGCCAAGCGCGAGGCTCTGGCTGACGGCTACCATGAGGCCCTCATGCTCGACGCCGAGGGGTACGTTTCCGAGGCCACGGGCGAGAACATCTTCATGGTCCGTAACGGCGTGGTCAAGACCCCGCCCCTGGGCTCCATTCTGGCCGGTATCACCCGCGAAACGCTCATGATCCTGGCCGAAGACCTCGGCTACACCGTCATCGAGGACCGTTTCACCCGTGACGAACTGTACTGCGCCGACGAAGCCTTCTTCACCGGCACGGCGGCGGAGGTCACGCCCATCCGCGAAATCGACCGCCGGACCATCGGCCAGGGCAGCCGCGGCCCGGTCACCACGGCCTTGCAGGACGCCTACTTCAAGCTGCTGCGCGGGGACAATCCCAAGTACGGCAAGTGGCTGGCCCGCTACACGCTCTAGGCCGCCTGTTTCGTGTACCCATGCCGGGCCCCAGAGGGCCCGGCGTTTCATGAACCTCCGCACCCACCCCCACGCACCATGAGCCAGGAAAGCCTTACCGCCCGATACCGCCCTCAGAGTTTTGCCGAAGTGGCCGGTCAGGACGCTGTCAAGCGCATCCTTTCCCGGGCTGCGTCCATCGGCCGGGTCGCGCCGGCCTATCTGTTCAGCGGCACACGCGGGGTGGGCAAGACTACCCTGGCCCGCATCTTCGCCAAGGCCCTCAACTGCATGAACGGGCCCGCCGCGGAACCCTGCAACCAGTGCCCCATCTGCCGCCAGATCACCCTGGGCGTGGCCGTGGACGTGGCCGAGATCGACGGTGCCTCCAACACCGGCGTCGACAATGTGCGCCGCCTCAAAGAGGACGTGGGCTACGCGCCCCTTGAGTGTCGATACAAGGTCATCATCATCGATGAAGCGCACATGCTCTCCAAGCAGGCCTTCAACGCGCTCCTCAAAACCCTGGAAGAGCCGCCGGGACACGTGACCTTTATCATGGCCACCACGGAGCCTGAGAAATTTCCCCAGACCATCGTCAGCCGCTGCCAGCACTTTGTGTTCAAGCGTCTGCCCCAGGCCGAGCTGGTGCGGCACTTGGACGGCGTGCTATCGCGTGAGGGCGTGCCTGCAGAACCTTCGGCCGTGACCCTCATCGCCCGGCGCGGCGCAGGCTCGGTCCGTGACGGCATGTCGCTTCTGGGCCAGGTCATGGCCCTGGGGTCCGATTCCCTGACCCTGGAGGATGTGCGCGAGGTGCTGGGCCTGGCCGGGAGCGAGGTTTTCGTAAAGCTGATCGAATGCGTGCAATCCCGGGATTTGCAGGGTCTGCACGCACTCTTGATGGAAATCCTGGACCAGGGCGTGGATCTTGGCTTCTTTCTGCGCGAGCTGGCCGGATGCTGGCGCAACCTCTTTTTGCTGCACCAGATGGGCGATGCCGCCCGGAGCATCATCGACCTCCCGGCCGAGGAGGTGGACATCTGGGCCGCTGTCGCGCCCGGCTTTTCCCTTGGGCACCTGCACGCGGCCTGGCAGATGACCATGGACAGCCAGCGCAAGGTGCTGACCAGCATGGAACCGGCCCTGGCCCTGGAGCTTCTGCTCCTCAATCTGGCGTGCCTGCCGGATTTGCTCGCCATGGGCGCCGGACAAGCCCGCCCCGGCGGCGATCCCGGCCAGGGTGAGGCCCCCGGGCGTTCCGCCCCGCCTCGGCCCGTGACCCCGCCCGCTGCGTCCCGTGCGCCGGGCCGCGCCGCGCCGCCGCCGGCTTCAGCGTCTTCCACTCAGGCCAGGCCTGCCGCCCAGGCCGTGCCTGCCGCACAGGTCGAGCCTGCGCGAACAGGTCAGCAGCCTTCCGAATCGTCCAGGGTGCTGTCTCGGTCTGCTGCGACCGGGTCTGCTGCCCAGGCTGTAGCGCCGGGCATGTCGGTGCGGGAAGCACAGGCGGATTTCAAAAGCCGGGGCGATGGCCCGAGCGCCGTTCCGCCCGGATCTGCCACCCAGGTCCCGCCTGCCGTACAGGCCGCGCCTGCCGCACAGGCCGTGCCTGTAGGGCCAAGGGATTGGTCCGGATTCGTGGTTTTTTGCGCCAAGCGGGGCGAGGGGGCAAAGCCCCTGCCCGCCCTGGACAAGGCGCAGGGGGAGTTACAGGGCGCGGAGCTGGTCGTGACCAGTCAGCATATTTTTTTGTGCGATCGTCTGAAGGCCACCATGGGGGCACTCGTGGACGCGGCGCGAGCCTATTTTGGCCCGGGAGTGGCGGTGCGCATCGAGACCCCGGTGGAAGCGGTGCGCAAGACCCGTACCGAACTGCGTGAGATGGCCCAGGCCGACCCCGTGGTGCAGGAGGCCCAGGAAAGATTTCAGGCCCGGATCATGGAGGTCCGTCCTTTTATAAACGGTAATTCCAAGGAGAGCGAAATATGAACGAGCTGATCAGACAGGCGCAGATGATGCAGCAGAAGATGCTGCGCACGCAGGAAGAGATAGGCAAGAAGGAAGTGGAGAGCAGCGTTGGCGGCGGCATGGTCACGGTCAAGGCCAACTGTTCCGGCGAGATTTTGGCAGTGTCCATCGACAAGGCGGTGCTTGAGGACGTGGACATGTTGCAGGACCTGGTCATGTCGGCGGTCAACGAAGTCCTCAAAGAGGGCAAGGACGTCATGCAGGCCGAGATGGCCCAGATCACCGGCGGGATGAAAATTCCCGGTCTTTTCTAAGGATTTTCGGTGCAACGTCTTCCTTTTCCCCTGCAAAAGATTGTAGACCAGTTTTCGGCCCTGCCCGGGGTGGGGCCGAAAAGCGCCCTGCGCATGGCCCTGACTTTACTCAAGTGGCCCGAGGAATCCGTGCGTTCCTTCGGCCGGGACATCGAGGGCCTGCGCAGTGCCTTGCACATCTGTTCACGCTGCTGCGGCCTGGCCGACGCCGATCCCTGTCATCTCTGCACGGACCCCAAACGCACGCCGGAGCAGCTCTGCCTGGTTTCGGAATGGGACAGCCTCATGGTCATGGAGGACTCCGGCATCTTCAAGGGCCGCTATCTGATCCTGGGCGGCCTTTTGTCTCCCCTGGACGGGGTCGATGCGAGGACTCTGGAGCTGGACAAGCTCGAATCCATCCTGCGCGAAGGGCAGGTGATCGAGGTCATCCTGGCTCTGGGCTCGACCATGGAGGCCGAGGCTACGGGCTCCTATGTACACAACCTCATCGCACGCGGATTTCCGGCCGTGTCCGTGACCCGTTTGGCCCAGGGCATTCCGCTGGGCTCGGAGATCAAGTACGTGGACCGCGAAACCCTCAAACAGTCCCTTAAACACCGGCAGTCCCTCTAGCGCCATGCACACCCTAAAGGGCGAAGTCGTCACCGTCGTCTACCACAATCCCGAGAACGGGTATGTCATCGCGCGCGTGGACTCCCCCTCGGAGCCGGGCCAGATAAACGTGGTCGGCCTTCTGGGCGACGTGGCTCCGGGCGAGTCCCTGCGTATGACCGGCGACTGGGTCGAGCACTCCAAGTTTGGCCGGCAGTTCAAGGCCGAGTCCTGTGAGCACCTGATGCCCGCGTCCCTGAACGGCATCCGCCGCTTCCTGGGTTCCGGGGCGGTCAAGGGCATCGGCGAAAAGACCGCCGCCCGGATGATCAGCCGATTCGGCAGCCAGGTTCTCGACATCATGGACTCCGACCCCGAGCGTCTCCTGGAAGTGGAGGGCATCGGCGTGGCCAAGCTGAAGACCATCGTCTCGTCCTGGCAGGAAAAGCGGGAAGTGCGCGGGCTGATGCTCTTTTTGCAGACCCACGGCGTGGCCACGACCTTCGCCCACCGCATCTTCCGTCATTACGGGGTGAGCGCCGTGCAGCGCCTGCGCGCCAATCCCTACGACCTGGCCTATGATATTCACGGCATCGGGTTCCGCACAGCGGACGAAGTGGCCCTCAAGCTCGGGTTTGCCGAGGACGCGCCCCAGCGTCTGGAGGCCGGGGTGGAGTATTGCCTGCGCCAGACCGCCGACGGCGCCGGACACATGTTTCTGCCGCGTCCGGTCCTGGCGGAGGAAGCGGCCAAGCTGCTCGGCTGCCATGACCTGGAACTCATTGAGGAGCAGATCGATGCGCTGGTCGAGCGCAAACGGCTGGTAACGGAGCCGCTGCCGGAAAAGGGCGTGGCCGAGGCCGTGTATCTGAGTTACTTCTACCGCACCGAGCGCGAGATCGCGTCACGGCTGCGGGGGCTCCTCGATCACGTCAGCCGCATCGACCCGGATAAGATATCCAAAGCCGTGGCGCGGGAGGAAGCGCGCCAGTCCCTGACCCTTTCGCAGGAGCAGCGCGAGGCGGTGGAATCGGCCTGCGGACACAAGGTGTCGATTATCACCGGCGGGCCGGGCACCGGCAAGACGACCATCACCCGCGTCGTGGTGCGGGCCCTCAAGGCCCTGGGGCTCAAGATTTCCCTGGCCGCGCCTACGGGCCGCGCAGCCAAGCGTTTGGCCGAGGCCACCGGGTTTACGGCCACGACCCTGCATCGGCTGCTGCGCTACCAACCGGCCACGGGATTCGAGTTCAACGAGGAGAAGAAGCTTTCCGCCGACGTCATGGTCGTGGACGAGGTCTCCATGCTCGACTGTGGCCTGTGCCTGTCACTGCTGCGCGCC
>Ga0180017_100285_pt1 | contig 19124 bp, 26 predicted proteins | sample KR46_S_MetaG_FD_129674 | JGI IMG/M metagenome (GOLD analysis project Ga0180017, IMG submission 129674) | Groundwater microbial communities from the Olkiluoto Island deep subsurface site, Finland - KR46_S_MetaG | ecosystem: Environmental > Aquatic > Deep subsurface > Groundwater | place: Finland...
ATTGCCGCGGCGGCCTGTTATGCCAGCCTGATGCTGACCAATAAGTTCATTAAAAACATGAACGGCATGGCCACCACCTTGCTACAGCTGACCATCGCCACGGTGGTGCTATTTTGCTATGTTAATCTTAGCGGCAGCATCACTTTTTCCGGTCTCACTCCGGTGGCGGTGATGGCCGTGATGGCCTTGGGTCTGGTGCATACCGGACTGGGCTTCTTTCTCTTCTTTACCGGCATGAAAGGGCTTAACGGTCAGAGCATCGCCACCCTCAGCTATATCGACCCGATCACTGCGCTGCTGGCGTCATTTTTGATTTTTGGTGAAGCCATGAACGGGGTCCAGATGCTGGGAGCCGTGCTGTTATTAGGGGCCACTTTCCTGGGGGAATATAAAACCGCGAAGCAGCTGGAACTAGTCGGCGACGAGCAGATTTAATTATCAATCAATCTTTTACCAGAAACGCCATTCAGTTTAGTGAATGGCGTTTCTTTTTTATGGGGAGGGGCGGTTTTGCTAAAGCCTTACTGATAGCGGATGGCTTTCTGGTTGCAGCTTTCCTGACACTTCAGGCAAACCAGGCAATCACTCTGATGAATCTGATGTTTCGTCTGTTTTTCGATGGCTCCCGCCGGACAGGCTTTTTGACAGGCCCCGCAATTGTTGCATTTTTCCGGGTCGATGACCATAGCGTGGCGAGCTTTCATGCTGGAGAGACTTAAGATCGTCCCGTAGGGACATAAAAAGCGATGCCACAACTCGGCCGGAAAGAAAAGAGTCAGGATGATGCCGCCGGCAAAGAGCAGGGGCAGAATCGGCAGTTTTTTACCGGTCAGCATCACAAAGACAAAGACCAGGAAAAACAGCAACAGCACTACCAGGCGCAGCCAGGGTTTTGACAGCCAGTGGGGAATCTTAAAACTCTTTAAATGGATTTTCTTTTTCACAAAGGTGAACCCTTCCATCGCTGTATTGATTGGACAGATCCAGCCACAGTAAAGACGGCTCCAGAACAAAGAAGCCAGCACACCCAACACAAAAATACCCATCCACAACTGCATCTTACCGGTCACCAGCAGGGCCATGAACAAGCCCAGAAAAGCTATCTGGATGACCCGGCGCCACACGGTTGTCATTGCTTGTCCGGATGATAAAAAGCCGGACCGGGGGCTTTGATCACAAAAATTTCCAGAATCTCGGGATCGAGGTTATTGACATTCATTTTGATGTGGTAGGGAATATTGATGATCTGTCCGGCTTCATAACGGTGTGGTTCCTGATCATCCAGCTGCAGGGTAACCGCCCCCTTAATGACGATCATATAGACATTGGAATTGGAATAATGCTCCTTCAAGCCTTCGCCTTCCGGGAAAATCATGTGGTTGATCATCACTGGTTGGTCATCAATAATTTTTTCAATCTTTTTTTCATTGCCATTGGAAAATGTATAAGTTTTTTCTAACATCGTAATCTCCTTTTCGTTCAAGATATAATCTAGTATAATCGATAAATAAAAGAAAAGGTGTTACCATGGTAACACAAGGAGATAAAAAATGAAGAATGATGATCTATTACACTTATTGACCAGTGCATATTTTTTTAATAGCTTTTGTGAAGCTGAGCTGGCAGAAATAATCCGCTCGCCCGAAACGACGGTAAATCATTTCCACAAGGATCAGGTAATCCATTTAAAAAATGAACCCTGTCATCGGATGGACGTGATTCTTTCGGGCCGGGTGGCGGTTTTGAATCTCGATGAAAACGGCAATATGCTCACTGTCAACGTCTTTCGGGTCGGGGAAAGCGTTGGCGAAAATCTGCTCTTTGCAGTCAACAACGGCTATCCAATGACGGTGGTAGCTTTCACCGAGGTGACGCTGCTACAGCTGGAGCGGGAGCTGGTGGTGGCCCTCTGCCAAAAAAATGCTGATTTTCTCAAGGGACTGATGCAGTCCATTTCTCAAAAGACAATGATTCTGACAGATAAGCTGACGGTGATTTCCTTAAAAACAGTTCGCCAGCGGATTAACGATTACCTCAGTCATCAATACCAGTTGCAGAAAACATTGGTGATCACCTTAGGCTGCTCCAAAAAAGAATTGGCGGAACGGCTGGGCGTGCAGCGAACGTCCCTGAGCCGGGAACTGGCCAAAATGAAAAAAGCGGGTTTGCTGGATTATGACGCTAAAACCATTACGATTAAAGCGGCGTTTTTTAGACCCAATTGAAGATGTAGTGTCAGGCACTCAACAGATAAGGCAGTTCCAACCATCAGCAGATGTTGGTTATAGACAGATTTCAAAAATGGTAGTACAATAAGCATACAATAATGATGCTTTAATGCTATCAAATGAGGTGAGTGTGATGATTAATATTAAACCGTCAGCGGCGATTCGTAAAAATTACAATGAAATTGCAGAACTTTGTAAGCAATCAGGAGAACCGGTTTATCTGACCAAAAACGGCGAGGGTGATCTCGTGGTGATGGATATCGAAACCTTTGCCAGAAGGGAGAGCATGCTTCATCTGCGGGAAAATCTGCTTGCTGCTGAGGAAGGCCGAAACAGTGGCAAACCTGGATATTCGGTGGACGAGGTATCGGCGATGATGAAGACGGCCCTTCAGGAGGTATTGGATGGACACCGAAAGTAAGCAATATGAAGTCGTTATTTCAGATGAAGCGACTCAGATGCTGCTGTCCCATGTGCGCTTTCTTGCTCAAGTCAACGAATCGGCAGCGATACGGTTAATCAACGCTTTTCAGGAAAGCGCTTCGTCATTGTCCCAGTTTCCGGAGCGGAATCCGTGGCTGGTTGATCCACTTATGCCAAAGGGTAAATATCGGAAGTTACTGCTAGAGAAACGGTATTTGCTGATTTACCAGATCAAAGGAACGTTTGTGCATGTTGATGCGGTTGTCGATACACGCCAGGAATATGGTTGGTTGCTATAGCATAAAAGAAACTGCTCGGTATCCATTGATCTAAAAATTAAAAGCTATTTCAATCCTGGGCTATCATGATCTGGTCGCCGTGACTTGATTCTTTCTAGGATCCGTGATGTAATAGATTCAAAGAAACTAGGAAATACATCGAAAGTGAGGCGGTTTAGATGTCAAGAGGAACCATTTTAGAACGCAAAACCATTCATATTTCCGGTAAACGGCAAATTACGATCCCTCAAAAATATTTTGAAGCCCTGGGATTTGGTAAAGAGGCAGAATGTATTCTGCAAAAAAATATGATCTTAATCAAACCGGTCCGAGAAAATACCAGTGGAGAGTTTGCTGAGGAGATTTTGGCGGACTTAATAGCCCAGGGGTTTCAGGGTGAATTGCTGCTTCAAAAATTCAAAGAAGAACAGAAAAAAGTCCGGCCCGCAGTTGAAAAAATGTTGGAAATGGCAACTGAAGCGGCAAAAGGAAATGGCGAATTTTTCAGCTATGATGAAATTTTCAGTGAGCAGGAATAATCATGGCGAAACTTATTATCCTGCCACCGGCCGCCCGATTTCTGAAAAAATAAAAGATAAACGGCTCAAACTGGCATTTTTCAGTCCCAGTTAACCACAGTTGTTCAAACGATGAAAATTCACGACCATAAACCGGAATGTCTTTTCAGGCTGATGCTGCCTCGGACGATATCAAAGTACAGCCAGTTGATGATGATCTTTTTGACTTTTGGGAAGAACACTAGCAATAAAAACGAAATAACCGATCAGCTAATACCAGCGAGAGAGCCGGGATTGGCTGCTTTTTTGATGGGGTTATTTTTACTGGCGGTACGCTGGTAGAGATAGCGTTTTAATTCACTTTAATAAAGATCTATTGCGCATTTTTAGTGGATGAGTTAAAATGAATATGTCAGATTTGACAATATAGTCGGTCTGAGCAATGATGAATATTGCAAACAATGCTTGAAAACTTATGCACCCTGACACCAACTTATAAACTTACTTAAGAAAACAACCTTAGTTGGTAGCCCAAGTCAAATCCTGCGGCGAAACTCAGTTTCAGATTAAATCAAGCATGATCAATAATCCAGTCAAGCCGTTGCCGATCGTCAAATTGACCAGCCGCCAGACTGACACTGACATAAATTGGCGATTAGTATTGAAAAAATGGCCGCATCATCTACAGATTAGATCTGATGTGCCAATTAAATTAGTATTTTTTTAATTGAAATAACGATCTAAAGTGATTAACAAAATATTGTTTTTTCCCACTGCTTCGAAAAATCGTTATCATGGACGTTCGGGGGATGCGATGATCCCTTTAAGTCAGGATAAAATTGATGCCATTCGCAACCTACAGCAAATCGACTGGTCGAGTCAGATCATTGAAAAAAGGTGTAGTCCCGTGATTTGTAGTAGAATTATTTCACATTTAAAATGTAATAAAGCGATAAGGTGAACGAACACTATTTATTTTAGGGGTGAGGACAATATGATTATTATAGAGACTACCCGTTTATACTTGCGTAAAATTCAGACTGATGATTATAACGCCATCTGCTCAATTTTGCAGGATATAAATGTCATGTACGCATGGGAACACGCTTTTTCTGATGAAGAAGTATTTGAATGGATTGATGAAAATATTATGAGATATGATAGAGATGGTTATAGTTATTGGGCTGTTATAAAGAAAGACACGAATCAACTTATTGGTGTAACTGGTTTAATTTCAGAGCAGGCAGACGATGAAAAATATGTTGGTATCGGCTATATCTATAACAAATCATCATGGAAGTTTGGTTATGCTCTTGAAGGAGCAGCAGCTTGCGTTGAATATGCTTTTGAAACATTACATCTTGATGAAGTTACTGCTCAAATCAGACCTAACAATTTATCTTCACGCAAGGTCGCTGAAAAACTTGGCATGACAATCAAAAAAGAATTTGTTAGAAATTTCAAGGGTAAGGAGATGAAACATTTTCTTTACAGCCGAACGTTATAACCGTAATGCGAACCTAACACCTTATGTACCTGACACCAGTTTACAAACTTATTCGGATTAAATCAGACGCGATTGATAATCCAATCAAGCAATTGCCGATCATCAATGTGTCCAGCGGCCAGTCCGATACCTAACAATTAGCTGTTACTAATAAGTCATACAACAATTCTCACAACAAAGGAGAAAACCCAATGAAACCTGAAAAACTCAGCGAAATCATCAGCGGTGGCGAAGGCCTGTCCGTGGAATTCAAACAAAGCCGAACCAAATTAAATCGGGATGTGTTCGAAACCGTCGGTGCTTTCTTAAACCGCAACGGCGGTCATCTGTTTCTGGGGGTTGATGATCAGGGTGGGATTGTCGGGATCGAACCTGATGCCATTGAAAAGTTAAAAATGGATTTTGTCACTGCCATGAATAATCCGCTGAAAATTTGCCCGACCTTTTATCTGACCATTGAAGCCATTGAAATGGAAGGCAAAACGATCTTTCATATTCTGGTTCCCGAGAGCTCCCAGGTGCATCGCTGCAATGGCCGGATTTTTGACCGGAACGAAGATGGAGATCTGGATATTACGGACAACACCAATCTGGTGGCTGGTTTGTATAACCGCAAGCAGGGGTCTTACACTGAAAATCGCATCTTTCCTTATGCGGAGCTATCTGAGCTTAACCCCGATTTGCTGATCCGGGCCAGGAAAATGGCAGCCAACGAACGGGCCGATCATCCCTGGAAAACCATGAACGATCTGGAGCTGCTAAAAAGCGCCGGCCTTTATTTAAAAGACCCCCAAAGCGACAAAGAGGGAATTACCCTGGCCGGGATTCTGATCTTCGGGAAACCAGAGCTGATCCTGGCGGCCTTGCCCCATCACCGCACCGATGCCCTGCTGCGCAAAGTCAATCTGGATCGTTACGACGACCGCGATGATATCCGGGTGAATCTGCTGGAGAGTTATGAACGGCTGATGCAGTTTATCAACAAACACCTCAACGACACCTTTTATCTGGAAGGGGATCGGCGGATTAGCCTGCGGGACAAGCTGTTTAGAGAGGTGGTTTCCAACCTGCTGATTCACCGGGAATTTACCAATCCCTTTCCGGCCAAGCTGATCATTGAAAAGGATCGGGTGGTGACAGAAAATAGCAATAAGCCCCACGGCAATGGCATCATTGATCCCGATAATTTTTCGCCCTTCCCCAAGAATCCCACCATTGCCCGGTTGTTTAAGGAGATCGGTCTGGTAGATGAATTGGGATCTGGCATCCGAAACACCTATAAATACAGTAAAATCTATTCCGGCGCCGAGCCGATATTTACGGAGGGGGATGTGTTCCGAACGATTATACCCTTGACCATGCAAGTTAGTGACCAAGCTACCATGCAAGCTACCATGCAAGCTACCATGCAAGCTACCATGCAAGCTACACCTCAAGCTACCATGCAAACTGATGAAGAAATTTATAGACTGTTGGAATATTGCAAAATCCCCCGAACACGAAGTGAAATACAGAAATATTTGAAGTTCAACAACCGCGATCATTTCAGAAAAAACATTCTCAACCCGTTAATCAAAGGTGGCCTTTTAAAATTGACCATTCCAGATAAACCGACCAGTCCCAAACAAAAGTATTTTTCATAAACTAATACTTCGGCCAGTAAACTTATGCACCTGACACCAACTTATGCTTAAGCTGGGAAGTCTGGCGGAAAACTAGAAAAGCCAGATATTCGAGAGTTTCGAATACCTGGCTCAGAATAGGCAGACGTGGCGATGCTTATCAGGTCTAAATTTTCAAATAAAGGTTTCAAGCAAAAAATGATCGTCCTTCAGAATCAACCGGAGGGCGACCAGATCGTCATTGATTATGCCGCGGCGTGATGAAAGTCGATTACTGAAATTTCGCTAGCCAGTGTTTTGGCGGCATTGACAATGGCTTCGAGGGTTTCCATGGTTTGGTCGCTAAAATATTTTTCGCCGCACTGTTCGCATTCCTGACAGGGAACATTTTTGATAATGATCAGACAGTCTTTATAATTGACGACATGGGTCGTCGTGCTGTCAAAAAAATCACCTTTGCAATAAAAGCACATGTTATGACTCCTTTCTGGTTTTCAAATCAGCTTCAAATTTCAGGATGTTGCGATAATAAGCGGTTATTATATAGATAAATTCAAAATCGTAACCGACGACGAGATGTAGCGTCGCGCCGTTGATCGTTGAGCCGAAGACAAGGCAACTTGGATGGGGATAGTCCTCCGGATAATCTTCAATGATTTCACCGGTGCGGATGCAATTCAGCACATCATGGCGGCTGATATCGCGCTCCTGGATACGCTGTGCGACATGAGCAGTCCATTGAATTTTACGTTTTAGAACACAATTATTTAACTCGATAATATTCATGGCTTCTCATAAAACCTTTCCGAACTTTGTTACTCTGATTATAACAGTAGTTGAGCGGGAAATAAACAATTAATATCACTGAAACTGGCTGAACTCAATCAGGACATAGCGGGGGGCATTGTTTTTTAAAATAATGGCAGCGCCATTTTCATCGACAAGCCGGGCAACCTTGGAAGAATTCTGTTTGGCTTCGGTAATGGATACTAAATTTTTAGTATTGATTTGCATGAAAAGAACCTCCTGGTCTTTGCTTTATTGTGCTACAATTTTAGGATAAATAAAACCTAAAATATAGTGCGTTGGGAGTCCAGAAGCCGATGCTAATTTACACCTTGCCTTGGCGAAGATTTGCACAGGAGTATATGAAGAAAATATTTATGGCTGATGAATTAGAGGAAGCCTCAGTTATCCGGAATTTTCGGATAACTGCATCAGACGTAAAAAACTACAATACCAAGCATCATATACTTATCGGCGATTAATGCGGTTGGTTATAAAGTGAATTCTGAATAGGCCGTTCAATTTCGGAAATGGGCGACTGAAATCGTTAAGGAATTTACCATCAAAGCTTATGTGATGGCCGATGAGCAGAATGATTAAGTGGAGGAGAAAAGGAGTATCGCGTGTAGGATTGGTGATAGCTGTAACATTGTGGCAGTGTCAGCAATACAAAACTTATTAGTTCTAATTTGAAAGGAGACCGAGAATGAATAAAAATAATCCGCTTGAGAATGCTGAGCTGACAAGCCTGCCAAACATTGGAAAAGAAATGAAAAAGCAGCTTAATGCGATTGGGATCAATACGCCCGAGGATCTGGTTGCAACAGGAAGCCGGGAAGCCTGGCTAAGGATCAGAGTCATTGATTCATCGGCCTGTTATAATCGACTTTGCGGGTTAGAGGGAGCAATTCAGGGAATTCGCTGGCATTATTTAGATGACAATCTGAAAAGAGAATTGAAATCTTTTTATGAAGCCAATCGTTAACTGAAAAGTTGATGAAACCCTGTGCTTAACACAAAGTATTGCAAACATTGAAACAAAGGACAAAGCGATGAGTAAACTCGTCGTCATTGATACGGAAACGACTTGGGGTGATGCGGTTATGTCGGTTGGAATTGTCATCGCCGATGCTGTGACCTTCGAGTTGATTGACAAATGATATTACATTCTCACACCCTTCAAGGATCATGGCGGGATGTACACATAGGCACTGTTTAAAATCAAAATCATAAATCGATAGATTAAAAATGATAATCAAAAAGGGGAAACAAAAAATGTCAAAAATTAAAAAGTCTAGTAAACACATACCAGGGAAAGAAGCCGTTGTATTGTCGCTGATACTGCTAGCTTTATTTGTATTTTCAGGTTGTAGTGCACTTGGTGTCCTAAATAAACCGGATTTTGAAGGATATACTTGGATTGAAGTCGATGGTGGCGATCTGTCGGGTCATCGAGAGCCCAATGTTGTCGTTGATATTGGTTTTGGTGATCGCGAGTATTATGCTTTTACCAATGAATATGGGCAATTGATTAAGGTCACGGCGGCAAAAATTATTTTGCAGGATGAGGATAAGGAACCAGTCCTGGCAACAGGACGATATTATCCTGATGAGGCAAAGGTTCCCGGTACTGAAAGTCCAACCCTTGATGAGGGTCATATCATCGCTGATTCGCTTGGCGGAGTTGCCAATGCTTATAATATCACACCGCAAGATAGCACCCTGAATCGACATGGTGATCAAGCATATATGGAAAAGGTGATTCGCGATGCCGGTGGTTGCAGCAATTTTACGGCGGTGATCACCTATCCGTCGACCACAACCCAGATCCCCAGTCATTATAGTTATACCTACACCTTGATGGGGAAGGTGATTAATGATGAATTTGATAATGTTAATCCCGATGAAGTGAATCAATCACTTGGGCTTACCACTCCAAATGGACAGGACAGCGCTGGTGTCAGTATTAGCGCACTGGATAAAAAAGCCGAATATATTATCATTAAAAATTCGAGTGCAAAAGCGGTTGACCTTTCCGGATGGAAAATTGTCTCGGTTTTAGGTAATCAGTCGTTTACCTTTCCAGCCTTTAGTCTGGCGGCAGGTGCCACGGTTAAGGTTGGCGATTCAGCAAATAATTCAGGTATTAATTTTCATTGGCTTGATGGCGGCGGTACCTGGAACAACAGCAAGAGTGATCCGGCGGAGTTGTATGATAGCGCTGGCAAACTTGTTGATGTCTATAATGATTAAATAGACCTTGGTGAGGATATCAACAAGCAGGAAAACAATCAAACCAATGTCTGATACGAAGTATAAGCAATATAAATTGTAAAATAAAATTAGATCGAAAGAAGGTGTGGCTATGCGAGAAACACATTTAATTCAAAACCGGCAGACTTGTAAGCTCGGATTGATCATTGTCATTCGGCAGCTTTTTCCGCAAGAATTACTTAAAACCGCTTATTCAATTATGGAAGGCGTGTTTTGCCGCTTTGCTGATTCCGCAATTTCAATCAGAGAAGTCTATCAGATTGAAAAGAAACTAAAAGAATGGATTATGAGAAATCCTGATATTGACTTTTTGAAGCATGAGGGCGGCTACTACTTTTATCGGGTTGATGACTATGTTGTTAAAATGATTTATCCCTGTGAAACAAACGTTAAAAATATCGATCCTTTCTGTGTGATGCCTTATGCAGACGGTTTTATTGTTGACTTTGGAGACATTGATCGCGATTGTAGCACCTCGTTGATACCGCCGGATAAACTCTCGGCCATGTATGAGAAGACGCAAAAGTGGTTAAAAAATATAAATGTCGAGTTGCTTAATGATGTTAATGACTTTGTCATCAGCAGTGCCAGCCTGAAGCTGCTGGGGATGGCCGAAGCCCTGCATGAAAAGGAAATATCCGATATTGCCGTGATGATTCTGCAACAGCAGCGGTCGCTACGGGTACTGTTGATTTCAGGGCCATCTTCTTCAGGGAAGACGACGTTTGCGCAACGGTTATCAACTCAGTTGAGTGTGAACGGATTAAAGCCGGTTACGCTTTCCATGGATGATTATTTTGTGAACATTGAAGTGACGCCACTGACTGAGGACGGCAAGCCAGATTTCGACTGCCTGGAAGCTTTGGATCTTCCCTATTTGCAGCAGCAGCTCGTCGATCTAATCAATGGAAAAACGATTGAAACGCCGATCTATGATTTTAAAACCGGCCATCGTTCCAACCAAACAAGGCGAATGCGCGTTGGACACGATGAAATACTTGTCGTCGAAGGAATCCATGCTTTGAATCCGGTATTGTTTTTGGGTATCAACCGGAACATGCTGTTTAAAGTCTACCTCAGCTCACTGTTTCAATTAAATTTCAACTTGGAAAACAGAGTGCCGAGTTCTGAAGTACGGCTGATCAGACGAATCGTCAGAGGCGATCAGTTCCGCGGTACCCACCCCGAAGATACCCTGGATCAGTGGGAAAATGTTCGCCGCGGGGAGTATAAAAACGTGTTTAAATTCCAGGAAGAATCGGACGTGATGTTTAATTCGAGCCTTCTTTACGAATTAAATGCCATGAGGCCTTTGGCTGAAGCATCCTTAAATAAAATTGATGATCACAGCCCCTATGCCAAGACAAGGGATCGGCTGCTTAATATTTTATCCTTCTGTGAGCCAATGAATACAGAGAAAGTCCCTTTTAATTCAATACTGCGTGAATTCATCGGCGGCAGCATCTATTTTGACTAATGGCATTGTAAAACCACAAAAACCATCTAAAGGGAGAAGAGTAATGATGAATGTAATTGTTTTTTTAGTAGCAGGATTTGAAGAAGTGGAAGCCTTAACGGTTGTCGATTATTTGCGAAGAATCAAGTCGATTCGGGTTGATATGGTGGCCATCGGCGACAGTCTGATGGTTTCAGGAAGCCATCAGATCGCGGTAAAAGCGGATCACCACATTGATGATCTGCAAAACCTTGACGCCTACGCGGCGGTTGTTATTCCTGGTGGGATGCCCGGAGCAGCGAATCTAAGAGACGATCCTCGGGTTATTAAAATTGTCAAGGACATGGCTGCCGCCGGGAAATTGGTGGCGGCGATCTGTGCCGGACCGATTGTTCTAGCCAAAGCCGAGCTCATCGCTGGCAAAAAAGTGACTTCTTACCCCGGTTTTGAAGCGGATCTTGTTGATTCGACTTATCTACAAGATGCGGTCGTTCGGGATGGCAACCTGATCACCTCCCGGGGTCCAGGAAAAGCAGTCGATTTTGCCCTGGAACTGGTGACGGTTTTAGCCGGCGCGAAAGAGGCCGAGACACTGCGCAAAAATATCCTCTATGACAAACTCACGTAGCTTAAAAATAACTTAAAAGGCTTCAATTGGAGTATTGACAATTGGCTGAAAAGGTGGTATAAAATAACCATAGTTAGCACTCGATAGATGAGAGTGCTAACAAAATTATAAGATGTAAAGGAGTGGTTTATGATGACAGCACTGATTCCGTTTAACAGAAAAAGAAATGATTTGATGAATACCGGTTTTGATGATTTTCAAAATATGCTTGACGACTTTTTTGCAGAAGGGTGGCCAATGCGAAGAAGTTTAGCTGGTGATACCTTCAAAATTGATCTTCAGGATAATGAAAAAGAATATATCGTTGAAGCAGAACTCCCGGGTATTCAGAAGGATGAGATCAATCTTTCTTTAGACGAAGGACGACTGCAGATAACCGTCAAGAAGGAAGAAACGAAAGAAGAAAAAGAAAGAAATTACGTTCATCGGGAGCGTAAATTCTCAGCAATGACCCGGAATATCTTTTTAGCCGACGCCGCATCGGACGACATTAAAGCCAAGCTGAACGAGGGGGTTCTGACCATCACTGTACCTAAACAGGTAAAACCGGAACTGACTAAACAAATTGAAATTGAGTAAATCGGTCAATAATTATTAACCTCAAAGGCCGATGAGGCGACAGAAAGGGATGATGCATTTAGAATCATTTCAAGCAATTAAAAATATATAAAATCATAAATAGGAACACCCTTTTTGTAGCAGTCGATGAAGCTATGAAAGGGGTGTTTTTAACGACTTCAGTAACTAAACCAGTTGAATTTTTGTTTAAAGGTTGCGACTGTCATAAGCCCAGTGCAGCAGCGCCTGACGCTGTTTTTTGCGACAGTTTTGATCCCTTTGTTGGCAATTCTTTTTAATCGCGCCGATATGACGGACCATCGCTTTCCAGCGTTTGATCTGGCGGCGGTCTTCGTCAGGAAGGCGGCGACCATAATAATAGCGGCAATACCATTGAAACCAGCCCCGGGGATCAATCGGATTGATCCAGCCATTAGCCCGCCAGACGCTAAGGGGCTGCGAAGCATCGACTTGATAATAATTGAGGGAAATATCTTTTCGGGCTGGCGAGAGTTTGGCATGTTCATACCAATCCTCAGGAAATTCAGACTGGCAATCGGTCATGTATTTGCCCCCGAAAAGGCCGAGTGCCAACAGTTCTTTTGGGGAAAGCTCCGGTTTAAAATCAGGGTCAAAATTTGCGCCTATTTCTTCACTCAAATAATAACTACCTTGTTGCATGGTATCGTTGATGATTATTTTTTTCACTTTTCCTTGTCATCCTTTCGTTTTAGAACCGAACATCATTTTTAGTCGGCCACTAAGTTGACTGATCTTGGTCTTGTTGGTTCCTTAATCAATGCCATTTAAAATGCGATCAAGGGTTTCAGCAATAACCTGATAGCCGATACTGCTGGGGTGAAACTGATCGGTGGCCAGATAGGTTTGGAGATGATATTTAAATGCCTCATCAGTAGGGATATAGGCCGTCTTATTATCGGCAGCGGCGATTAGCTGGGTTTGATAATTCCATTCAAACAGCTTTTGCGATTTTTGCGGATCTTGATCGGGATACGGATTATATAAACCGATTAGGGCAATTTGGGCCTCGGGATTAAGCGCGCGAATACGGCTGATCGTCGCTTCGAGACTCTCCTGATAGCGGTTAAGGGTTTCCTGAAAGGTCACATCTAAAGACAGGGCATCCTGATACTGGAGGCGGCTTAAATCATTGCCGCCGATCGAGATAATAACTAAGTCAGCAGCGGAAATAAAGGCGGCATTTTCCGGGGCGGCGACCAGGGCGGCCAGGTCAGCACTGATTGCTCCAGACACCGACAGATTTGCCACCGTGATGGTATTGTCGGGATCGATTAGCGCCGCATAGCGTTTGCCGATACCCTTATCCGGTTCATCACCGACGCCAAAACCGATCGAATCGCCCAGCACCAGAATACTGTTAGCGGCGCTAACCGGTTCAGTTTCAATGGTCTCAGCCGGATTGGGTAGGGTTTCCGGATTTTTGTCGCCGCCGTTGGTGATGGCGATCGCGATGATTAGGCCGGTCACAAAAACCAGTATCAGGGCGACCGATACGATTAAGATCAGCGGCCATATTTTTTTGATCATGATTGCCTCCTTTTAGACTAGCACATCTTTACGACTAAAAATCTGAAATCCGAGCAGTAGCGCCAGTAAACCCCAGATACCTAGGGTGATGATCGAAAAATTCAGGCTCATCCCCGGAATCGGCTGATAGGAGCCGGTTAAATACCGGGTGAGATCGAGATTGGTAACAAAAAAGAACTTGACGATCGGCCAGTCGGACAGAAAAAACTGCAGAAACTGTCCGCCAATCAGGGCTGCCATTAATACTCCAATCGCTGAGACGGTATTATCAACGATAATCGAAATCAACAGGGTCAGGGCGGCAATCACAATCGCGACGTACCAGGTCAGTGAATAAATGAGGATGGTGTACTCAAAGCGGCTGACCAGAATCACCGCATCAGCGTTTAATTGGCCGTCGATCAGGCGAAAGCCGGTGGCAACGGGTTCATCAAAGCCCCATTGCCCAAAGAAAAGATAGGATATCAGAGTCGCTAGCAGCCCCATGATCAAGACCACCAGGGTGGTCATCAAAAGCAGTGCAATCAACTTACTCAGCAAAATTTTCCAGCGCGGCACTGCCCGAGTTAACAAGACCTTAATGGTTCCGGTTGAAAATTCGCCAGAGACCAGATCGGCCGCAAGGATTACAATGATCAGTGGAATCAGCAACGAAATGCCCTGTTCGACAAAATCGACGCTGAACTTAGCGGCGCTGGGGGTAATCGGGTTAATATCGTTATCGATAAAATATCGTAATTGCTTGATTTCAATTTCGATCGAGGCAATCCCATCGGCGGGAATATAGGGGCTATCGAGGCGCTTTTCCAGATCATTCAACCGCTGGCTAGCCAGGCTTTTCCAATCATAAGTGCCGGCGCCGGACAGGTTTTCAAAACGGTCGATATTTTTTTCATAGGTATATTGCTGGCCATAGGAAAGCAAGGTAATGAAAATAATCAGCAAGCCGATAATCAGGATCAGTTTTTTCTTTAACAGCAGTTTGGTGACTTCATTGCGAATGAGGTTTAACATCATCGTATCCTTTCTAATGTTTTTCTATTGAATGGTTTTCTGGTTGGTCAGGCTGAGGAAGAGCTCTTCCAGGGTGGTGTTTTTAGTCGTGACGGTTTTCAGTTCGAGGCCAGAGCTGATTAAGGCAGCATTAATTATCGGCAGAATTTCCAGATCGGTGGCGGCAATCAGTTCGTTTTGTGCGGTGATTCGGGCGTCAAGCTGAAACTGCTCGCTGAGGATTTTTTGGCCATGGTAGGGATTGTTTAAAACCCACACGATTTCACCGGTCGATAGCATCTCCGTCACCGCGCCGTCGCGGACGATGATCCCCTGGTTGATAATGCGGACCCGGTCGCACATCAATTGGACTTCACTGATTAAATGCGAAGAAATGAGCACTGAAATCCCGGTATCTTTGGCCAGCGATTTGACAATTTCCCGAAATTCATGGATGCCCTGGGGATCAAGGCCGTTGGTGGGTTCATCAAGAATCAGTAAATCGGGTTGATGAATCAGTGCCTGGGCTAAACCGATCCGCTGTTTCATGCCCATCGAATAAATGCTCACCTTATCGTGGATGCGCTTTTCCATGCCGACCAGGGCGATGGCCTCATCAATGGCTGCCCTGGTGACCTGCGGGGACATGGCGCCTAAGAGCTCCAGGTTTTTATAGCCGCTCAGATACTCGTACAGATCCGGGCCTTCGATGATGCAGCCGACATGGGACATGGCCTGGACGAAATCATCACCAATCCCATGTCCGCAGATTGAAATGGTGCCGGCGCTGGGCCGTGACAGGCCGACCAGCATTCGTAACGTCGTCGATTTACCGGCGCCATTGGGTCCTAAAAAGCCCAACACTTCCCCCTTGTTAAGCTGAAAGCTGATGTCTTTAATAATTTCTTTCTTTTTAATGGTCTTGGACAGGTTGGTAACCTTTAAAACTGGCGTTTCCATAAAATCCTCGCTTAAACGATAATTGGAATCTTTCTAATTAACTATATGCCCGGAAAGCCGGTATTCAAACAAAGAATTTAAAAGACGGGAGCTGTAAAAATAAAAAGACACGGTGAAAAATGGAAGTTAAGACCATTTGCACCGTGTCTTTTATTTCTGGATCAGAAGTGATCAGCGGAGCTGCGACGCATCAATGACCACGTAGGTACCATCGGCCCACTGATCCAGCGCGATTTGGATCACCGGCGCACCGTCCGTATCGATAAAGGCCTGGACAATTTCGTCATCCATTTGCGATTCAATGGCGACTTCAGTGACCCCATTAAAAGAAAACCCCTCGAATGCTTTGATAATGTCCCGCCAGATATCCCGGGAACCATCAATTTTTTTCAGGTTTTTGATGACTTGATCAATGTTCATTTTCTCTTACCTCCCCAATATGATTTCGGTTATTAAATGAATACCCCTTTGCATTCGCTTTAAAAATAATAACATGTAATTTTAATAATATGTATCGATCGAGAAGAATCGGCATTCAGCCCATACTATTTTCAAAAACATAAAAAACCCGTCATAGCCCTTGAAAGCTATGCTTTAAGCCATTTCAAAGTGGCCGGCCGCTGATATTTTCGGGGCATTATCCTGAAAATAGTTTTTGTGTGATGCATTTTCACGAATTATCAGGGTTTATGAATAATTAAGGTTAAATTAAAATTATTTTAGCAGTTGACAAAACGATTACAAAGGTTTATATTATATCCATACTTACTTGTACGTATAAGTTAGATAAGGAGACATACTATGGATCAACCCAAATTAGTACTGTTCACTGGTTTTCTCGGTTCCGGGAAGACATCATTACTTTTAAAATGTGCAGAACATCTGGCCGGGAATAAAAAGAAATGTGCCATTATCATCAATGAGATTGGTGAAATCGGCATCGACAATTTACAGATGAAAAAATTGGGTTATGATGTTTGGGAAATATTCGGCGGCTGTATCTGCTGTACGCTGGCGATCAGTCTGGAAGACACCATTCGTCAACTGCAGGAGAAATATGAAACTGAATACATCCTGATGGAGCCTTCGGGAGCGGCTGATCCGTCAGCCCTGTATCCAACTTTGGCACACTGCGGGTTCACACAACAAAAAATCAAAAATGTGATGATCATGGATCCGACCCGGGTGGAAATGCTGGTTGCGGTGCTGGAACCTTATCTGGAAGCAGCCATTCCACTTGCGGATCTGGCGGTGATTAATAAAATTGATGTGGCGACCGCAGCGGAAATCGAGCAATCCGAACAGGTAATCAGGCAGTACAACCCGGGCGTTTCAATTGCACAAATCGATGTGAATGAACTGACCGCGAACCAGATCAAAGACATGCTTAAATAAATTAGAACGGAGTGAGAACAATGTATCAGAATGTTTTTCAAACCCTGGCAATCGAGACAAAATTGTTATCGAGACAAGCATTGCAGAATGAAAAATGGCAGGAAATCGGTTGCTTTTTTATTCAGAATTATGTGGAGCAATTAAGCAAAGCAGAAAAGATAACCATTGGTCATATCAAGGGGCTGATTGAACTGGATGAGGGAAATTTCATCAAATTCAGCAGCGTTGCCGCCGACCGGCCGGTAAACGTTGAAATCCTTAATTCGCAAGGCAATAGCCAGGAAGGACGGTTGACCTTTAATGCAATCGTTGCTAATATTTCAAAGGAAACCAATCTCACCTGTTTTCATATGGCTCTGGAAAGAACCTGCAGTGTCTACGGCCTGATGACCGATTATAAAGAGACAATTCACGATGCTGGAGAATCGGCGGAGTCAGAAGAACAGCCCTGTCCGGTCTGTCATGGACACCATCATCAGCATGATGAAACCTGTGGGCATCATCACTAAATGGTAATCACCGATGAAACCATCGGTATTATAAAGTAACTAAATTAAATTTGGAGGTACAATGCATGGTTAAAATAAAAAAAGAGACCCCTTAAAATTCCACAGGTACAGGCATTGCGGGCCATAACGTACACGGGAAGCGCTAAAAGGAGTGCTCATCACTGTAATATTAACACAAATCCGAATGGATAATAAAGTTATTTTTCCGTAAACCGGATTAGTTTTAAATATTCTTTAATAACTGATGAGTTTTCCTCTGAAAATATGTGGTTCAAATAAAAAATAATCAATCGAAACAAATGGAGGATAAAAAAATGGCGAAAATTAGTGAATTGCTGGCGAAACTGGAAATGGACGAGCTGATGGAAGCAGTACAGCAAGAACTCGATAACGGTACCGATCCCTTAGAGATTCTTAAAGAAGGGGAAGCCGGGATGATCAAGGTTGGGGAACTCTTCAGTGCCGGCGAATATTTCGTCTCCGATCTGATGATGTCCGGGGAAATGTTCAAAGAAGTGGGCGAAATGCTGGAACCCCACCTGGCCGGAAAAACCGGTGAAATTCTGGGAAAAGTCGTCCTGGGAACCGTTGAAGGGGATATCCACGATATCGGTAAAGATCTGGTCTATGTCATGCTCAAATCCGGCGGATTTGATGTCATTGATGTCGGTGTTGATGCCAAACCGGAAGTATTCGTCAATGCCCTGAAGGAATCAGGCGCACCGATTCTGGCTCTTTCTTGTCTGTTAACGACCTGTTATGATTCAATCCTAAACACAGTAAAAGCGGTCGAAGAAGCCGGATTGAGAGATCAGGTTAAAATTGTGATCGGTGGCGGACCGACCGATGAATCAGTAGTTAAATATACCGGTGCGGATGCAGTTGGCGATGACGCCCAGTCCGCAGTGAGAATATGTAAGGAGATGTTATAAGATGGCAGATTACGATAAATTTAATGCGAATTTAGACTTGGTTTATCAAACGATCCACTGCGAAAATGAACGACCAGTCAGTTGCTACATGGGGATTGCACCTGCTCCTATTCAAATGGGGATGACGTTGGCTGAATTCGTTGCCGATCCTGTTAGAGGTGCCTATGCCCAATACGATTATGTAAAGCGACTGGAAGAAGAAGCAGGTCCGGTTGGGTGTATTGACAGTGATCCAATGGGTTTTAACATTGCAGCATATTTGACATTACTCTGGTTATCAAAGATTCAACGACCCGGTATTGAACTGCCGGAGACCTCGTTATGGCAAGTTCAGGAAAAGAAAATAATGGAAAAAGATGAATATGCCCGTATTATTCACAAAAACATAATAAAACCCGTCAAAGCCCATGAAACCGTAGCTTTCAGCGATTTTTCAATTTCACCCATTGGGTGAGAACAAAAAAATAGAAAAGAACCCCAATTTCTGA
>Ga0180017_100286_pt1 | contig 19052 bp, 23 predicted proteins | sample KR46_S_MetaG_FD_129674 | JGI IMG/M metagenome (GOLD analysis project Ga0180017, IMG submission 129674) | Groundwater microbial communities from the Olkiluoto Island deep subsurface site, Finland - KR46_S_MetaG | ecosystem: Environmental > Aquatic > Deep subsurface > Groundwater | place: Finland...
AAGTCCGGGTGTAAAGACGGCTAGAATTTCGATTTTGGCCGCTTTTTTAGAGGGAGGTTTCATCCGCGCCTTTTGTCGAAATGGGCTTTTGGGCCGTCCTTTAGTGGGAGGTTTCACCCGCGCTTTGTTGTTTTGGATATTTAGCAGGAGGTTTCACCCGCGCCTTTTGGGAGGTTTCGCCCGCGTCTTTTGGGAGGTTTCGCCCGCACCCTTTGGAAGGTTTCGCCCGCGCTTCCGGTGTCTTTCTTCATATAAATTTGATAGTTGAAGCATCTCTCCCTTTTTCCCATAATCCCTTAATCCCTCCCAAGAAACTAAGAAAAAGTAAGGGACTCGAAAAGTTAAGCTTCCAGGAAGTGGGATGGCCGCCCAGCATTCGCCCCCCCTTCCATGACGGCCGCAAAGCGGCCTAAATGAGCCATAAGCACATGGAAAAGGAACCGTCGAAGGCGCGATGTGAAAACTGCCCACGGCGCAGCCTGTGGGCGAAACGCGGCAAAGCCGCGCAAGGCAACCTTGAGGGCGCGAGCGTGAACTCGTGGCGAGCTTGTCACCGCGAGTCACGCGACCGAACTGCGGAGCAGATCCGAAGGATGCTGTAAGAGCTTTAGGGCAACTAAATATAGCTGCTAGCCGGAATAATCCTAAGGATGTCGCCCCTGCTTCCCCCGGGGAGGGCGGGGTCTGGAAGAAGTTGCGCAACCGTCACATCACCCCCTTCTACCTCCATCGCTTGAAATCCTGCATGCTCAGCCTCCAATCAAGGGGGTGCGGGTATGCCGCCGAATCGCAGACGAAGGTCGAGGAAAGAGTCATATTGGCAAGAGCAGGTAGCCAGGTGGAGTAGGAGCGGGTTGAGCCAAGCCGAGTTCAGCAGGCAGGCCAGCAGCCCTGGCTGAAGTACGGCGCCCTGAAGGGATGAGAGCGACCAACCCCTTCGGTAATGAGCTGTTACTCGTAACTCAATTGGTAATAGGTGGGAAAGCTCTCTTCCTTTGCAAGAAGGTGGAGAATGTTATAATGTATTGGTATATAACATTATGACTAAATATTATTAGCGCAGCAGCGTTCATAGCTGGCCTCATTGGCGCGGGCACAGGATCGCGACGATTGCCGGTTTCTTCCAAGGACAAAGGGGGAGGCGATGAAAGTTAACGCAGCAACATCTTGGTTCGGTCTCGGACTGGTTGTCATCGTGTTTATTTGCGGCTTTCTGTATGATCGTTACGGCAGAAGAAAAAAGCCATCCAATAATCTTCATAAAGATTGAGTTTGAATACCTCCGCAAGCCCCAATACACGAGAGGCAGTGGCTGCGTTGATGGAAAGGCCTGAAACCGACCTCAAGCAACATGGCATAAAAACAGACTGCGTCATAAAGAAACACCTAAAAAGGCCCGGCAGATGAATTCGCCGGGTCTTTTTGTTGTTTGAGAGGGGGGGAATCTGAAGTGTTTTCGATGTGTCACTCTCATCCTGGATATGTTTTGTATTAACCTCAATTTTGCCTACTGCAATAGGCAAAGTATGGGCATACTCAAGAGTACGATTTGGAGTTGACGAAATATTCGCTGCAAGCTATATTCATTGCATCAAACATCCTCTTTAGGATTCTGGCTCTTCTGCCAGCCTTATCAGGCCACTCAGTGAAGTCTGATGAGGGAAGAAAAGGTTATGTAAGCTCCTTGAATGTGCGGTTTTCGAGAACGGTCTGTTCTTGTTGATTTGCCATTCGAATAACTTGCCAAACGGAAGTGAAAAGCTTCGAAGTAGGGCGGCCCGTATAGCTGCATCAGTTGAAAAACGTTAACCTGCATAAGTAGAACCAGTGTTTTCCAGCCTCACACGAAACTCGTGGTGGTACGCCAAGGCGGTCCTTTAGAGGGGGCGGCTCCGTAAGGAGCATGGTCCCGTTGGAATTTGAAGCGGACGAGGTATACGGCCTTTACGCTTTTTTCGAGCAAGACAACAGTCTTGTACGCGTTCGGATGAACCCTCCACTCATCCAAACCCGGCATCAGTCGGGGATGAACGTTATCAAACCAAACTATCGGAGAGGGCTGGACTATTGCGTCCGGACTTCTAGCTCTTTTGATCCTTTCTGGCGCACGAGATCCTTTGTCTCGTGCACTCTGGGACGTATTCTTGCGTCCAACACAATCCCATACCTGGGAGAGCATCGCCCCCAAGTATGGGGGAGTGCGTTCCCCTCAATCATTGAGGAGAGCAACATAAAAAAGCATATCTAAAATCGCTTCGTTGGCTTGTTTGGGTATGAGCTTCGGCGCATCAGTTACGAGCCATTGAGCCTCGCAGAAGCCTTCAAGGACAAAGCGTTTCGTAGTGAATTCTACGCGCTTGAAGACACCATCCGCGAGAACGCCATCATCCAATAGAGAGCTGAGTCTGAAGACGCGATGCCGTGCTCGATTCAGCCGATTAACCCACACCATTAAATCTCGGGATGTTCTGCGGAACGTCCTACTATCAGAACATCCGTCCTGGAGGGGGACATACAGGGTGCTCACAACCGTGCGTGTTCCATGTCCACTGTCCGCTAACCTGTCCGGTTAGTTGGGCGGTGTGCATGGGCAAAACTCGCACGGCTCTAAGAGCGAAGCTCACTTTTGTTCGCAGAACAAAAGTGAGCGACCTCTGGCTCAGCTTGTCTGAGCCAATTCCTTATCCGGTCGGTCCCGAAGGGGCAGCTGGTTCATATAAACAGGAGACACCTGGACTCCTGCAAATAAACAGAGGACCACGGAGCCGCACTCCTAAACTGTTCTATCTTAAGAATAATCGCAGCCCCTCGCAGGGCGGGCCGGAGGGATACAGAGAATGAGAGGAAGTATAATTCGTCAATGCGGCGATGCTCTTCAGACAATCACCAGAATTGGGGAGAGCCGCCATGAGGCCAAGGCAGTCGGTGAAGTTGGAATCTATTCTACGAACACGAGGCATATAACAGGGCAGCGCCTGTTACCTTTGCAGGGGTTCTGCAAGGATCATGGAATCAAAGACATTGAAAGGTTAACGACTGCAAACATTAAGGAGTATGTCGAAGCGCGATTGCGACACCACATGGCACAAGGCAATGCTCTGACGACATTCCGGGCAGAGCTTTCAGCATTGGGGAAGCTTGAGCAGGGTTTGAACCGGTATTTTGAGCTGCATCGAGCGGATCGGATTAAATATGATTGGAACCAACAGAGAAAAGAGATTTCACGACAGGCTGGAGAAGTGCTTTCTCGTTCTACCAGCACATACCGGGATCGGGCCTTTAAAGACCCTCAGGCCGTCGTTAACGCCATTTTTGACCCTGTGCACCGGCTTCAGGCGCAAATTCAATTAGAGGCTGGCTGCCGATCAGAAGGCGTCGGTGCCCCCTCTAAGGGCGTAAAAGGGCGCAACAACAATCCCATCACTATGGCCAATTGGTATGAGCCGGGTGGCGGTAAGGCTCTAGGAGTCGTTCGAGATCCGATTTCAGGCCAAAACGTGGCTACTTTCTGGACGAAGGAAAAAGGCGGCAAAGTCGCGTTTCATTTTTGCACGCTGCGGACGAAGGATGCCATCCTGAGTCACATAGAGAAACACGGCAAACTTGAATCCAATTACAAGCAATACCTCGATTCGGTGAATGAGGCGGCAAAAGCTGTTGGGCAGTTCCATCAAGGCCGTGGCACTCACTCTCTACGGCATTGTTTTGCCCAGGGGCGGTATGACCAAGCCGTACGTCGAGGTTACTCCGATGAGCAGGCCAAATATGCGGTGAGCCAAGAAATGAGTCACAATCGAGCTGATATAACGGAGACCTATTTGCGATGAGAGATACGGCCAAAATAAATCGGATAACAGGCATGTCGGTCCAGGAACGGCAAGACGCATTGCGCTGGTATGCTCGGCAGACCGAAGAGTTTAGGGTCAATCTGATGACAAACCGGTTCCGGCTTTTCTGCGATCTCAAAGCCAAACAGGTGGATAAAGATTTGGCCTTGCTTGAGTACGCCGCACTTTGCTTGGTATTGAAGTCAGAAGGATTTTTTGCGGAGAAGCGATACCGCAGCAAAAAGGTATTAGCCGACAGCGAGATCCAGTTGTTGAGGAAACGACGGACGGAAAAGGCCCAGGCAATCCAATTGAGAACTCGGAAGCGCGGCCAGGTCATGGAGCGATTGGCAAAAAAATGGGGAGTTGTCGTTGAGCTACGAGAGAATGGTCTGAGTTTTCGGGATATCGCGGTCTACTTGAAAGAGAATCATCAGTTAAAGGTGTCATGCGGCTACCTGCATGAAAAGTTCGTAGAGTGGGAAAAGAAGGAGTAGCTACAGTTCTCCAGATTCGGTTTGCGCCGGTTAATTGTCGAGCAATGCTTCGACGCCGCCCTCTTCCTTGGCTGCCTGGTATCGGTAAAAGGTGCCCCGCGAAAAGCCCATCAGCCGACAGGCCTTCGAAACGTTGTCGAGCTCTTCCGTCAGATTGAGCAACCCGACCTTGTGTTTTATGACGTTGTGATTGAAGCTGGACATGAGGTTCTCCTTGAGCGCTGGGCTCAGTTTGATGGTCTTCGACATTTCCATCAAAAGGGAGAACCTCTTGATTTTCAAGAGGAACTATCAGATCAAATCGAAACTACTTCACTTAAGCTGCTCTCGGGGAATTTCACACTTTGGTGCCAGCAATTTCACTCGCGACCACCTCTTCACTATTTATAAAAGCGTCATAGTATTCCGAATGCCGTGTAAGCAAAAGTTTCTCCCCTTCTGCATACCTACGGAACTGTTTCCAGAATTTCATGAGAGCTTGGTGGCGCGGGAGAGACTCATAGCCAAAATTATGGTGGACAACAGCATTGGGGCAATGCTCGATTGCCCAGCCCTTTTTGTTGGCTCGGTAGCAAAGCTCGATGTCTTCGGCTGCGGCAAGCGGGAATTGCTCATCAAAACGCATGATCTTGGCGACGTGGGCGCTGATAGCGAGGTTGCATGTGGGGCCGTAGAGGAGCCTGTCGGTCTCTGTGAGTCTGCGCCCGTTGAGTGTCCCATTCCGCTCATGGTACTTCCCAAGCCAGCAACGGTCGTGGGAAAGAGTGATGCCTGACAGCAGATGTACGTATGGAGAATCGATGTAGCCATCATGGAGAGCTTTGAGCCAATCCTTAGAGGGGAGGCAGTCAGAATCTGTGAAGGCTATGAAGTCCGCACCAAGCGCAAGCGCTTTCTCCATCCCCTTGTTTCGAGCTACGGCTGGGCCTGAATTGCTATTCAAGAGCAGGAGCTCGATGTCAGGATAGAGGGGACATGGGATTGGCGACGCATCGTCAACAATTATGATCTGACCGCCAAGCGTTTGATTCTTCAAGCGTGAGACCAAGTCGTTCAGCATTTCCAGATCAGCGGCGGTTTTGAGGTAAGCTGGTACGACGACAGCCGGGGCCGACCTCTGATATATTTCATTAGGTACCAGCTTGAGTGGGAAGTTGACCTTTCCTTCCTTGCGAGCAAGCTTTTTGTTTTGACTGATACTATTTCTGAAGGCCGAGACTTCAATAGCTTTGGTCAGCAAGAAACGAATCCGGTTGGGCTCCCCCTTCAAGGCTTGCCACCAGTAGTCGAATATCTGACCATAGGGGAGGCTGGTAAGACAACTCATGCGGTACCTCCCATACAGGCGCAGTTCGCGCAGTAGGAATGAGCTTTGTTGTTTTCGAGAAACCATCGGCGCTTCTCGCTTTCGAGGATGACACCCAAGCGTTCCTGCAGGATGTTTCCATACTCGTAGGGGTTGAACATGTTGCAAGGTGTAACTGCCCCATTGTGAAGAATACATAGCTCCTCGCGAAGAGCTGGGCATTCTTTTTTGCCGCCGAACGTCTGGTTCGTGCCATTTTCTTGTATGATGATACCTTGGATTGAGTTGGGGAGAAGGCAATTTAATTCCGTCCCATCATACAAAGCATGTATCAACCGATACGCCTCTGCAAGCTCTTCGCGTTTGTTTTGTACCATTTCAATGAATGGCTCAATTCCTTCGTCTCTTCGAATTGTGTTGAAAATTATGTGCATATTCCTATCGATACAGTATCGAGCCATGTCGACCATTCTGTGTAGGTTGGCCTCTTGTATGGTGAAAACTACGTGAGGCCTACGTTTCATTATGGCAAGTCTCTTTATATTCTTTTCGAGGATTGAAAATCGCGCACCTCGGCGAATTGATTCAAGCTCTAGTGCATTCGGGCTATCCATTGAAATGAAAAGCTGTACCTCTTTCTCAGCCAGGGAATAGACCAAGTCCTTGTTAGTCACCATCAGGTTGCTGAATAGATTTATGATAGATTGCGGGTATCGCGACTGAACATGCTCCATCATGGGGATGAACGCAGGGTGGATCGTGCTTTCTCCTCTTCCGTTTAGGCGAACTCGCTCTGGGACGGATGGAACTTGGTCGAGTATGAGATTGAGGGTCTGCCATGTTATGAACCGTTTGGGACTCGCAGGCTTACCTCCAAAACCGCACATGATACAAGCTAGATTACAATTGTGGCTTAGTTCGATGATGAGTTCTTTCATTGTCTATTGGTTGCACTTCAACTTTTTGCAGGGGAGGTTGCATGTCTTCATACAATTAAGCACGTTTGATGAATAGACTGAAGACAACATGGATATTATGGACGCTTCACCGAGTCTCCCGAGCGGTTGGTCGCAGCCATGCATGAGTGGTTGTTGGAAACATGTCAAGACGCTGCCGTCAGGCATGATGGAGAGATTACGCCCTGCGGCTTGGCATCGGTCCGTTGGGACGGGCGCAGAGAGTGATTCGGGGAGTTCTGTCCACTCGCCTTCAAAGCCCTGCTGAATATAATTTTGCACCGAGTGGAAGCGATTCAATTCACGGCAAAATGCCCCAACTGCCTGAACATGCTCCACAGTCTCTTGGGCGAGAACCGACTGGACACTAAGTTGTTCAGGGGCGAGTTGGTTAACGGCATAATGAAAATGCTTCATGACCCGATCGTAAGAGTCCGTCCCTCGAACGTATTTCCAGAAGGTGGGATCGATCGTGTCGAGGGAGAAGATGATATGCAGGTTGAAATCCCGAACGCGGTCAATGAATTGAGGCGTACAAGCTACTCCATTGGTGATGAGGATTGTACGTACAGATGTGTCGGCAATTCCTTCCAACAGGTTGAGAACTCTATTTTTGTAAACGAGTGGCTCGCCTCCAACAATGCAAAGTTCTTGTGCTTTTTCCAGGTCGTGAATTGCGTCGATGACTGCGATCAAGGGCACTTGAAGACCATGATCAGTAAATGTCCAATGAGAGCATTTTGAGCAGCGTTCGTTGCAAAGCAATGACATGAGATAGTAGAGATGGGTCGGAGAAAACATAGATTTTTAGTGTCTGAACGGTGAGTTATGACGGAGTGTTTTTTTAAATAAGAGGTAGAATCGTCGATGAGTTCATTCTAATTCAGGTTGATATAAAGACTTCACATTTTGGAATTATTTCTTCGTCCCTTTTCTCTATGTCCTTGGTGGCGCATGGTGCATCATGAAAAATGCCTTTGGCTGAGGTTTAGTCTTCGTACACAATTAAAGCACTGGCAATCAAGTCACACATGGGTTGTTCGCTCCCGGCCACTCCTTCGATGCATGCGTCCAGCCAGCCGTGTTTGAGCTTTTCCGTGTCAATGTCATACCCTGCGTTGTGGGCCAGCAGGGAAAGATAGTAGCGAGCCGTGCGCCCGTTTCCTTCCCTGAAAGGGTGGGCAACGTTGAGTTCCAGCATATAGTATGCTGCCTGTTCAACGAATTTTTCTGGAGAATTGTTTTTGAGATGGTTTTCCTGTGCCAGTTCGGCGGTCAGGGTCGTAACTGAGTTGGCGATGAAACGCGGATTGCAGAATAGAGTCTCCCCCTTGCTGATGGAAACGGTTCTCTCCTCCCCGGCCCAGTCGTAGACGTCCTGGAACAGGTGACGGTGGATGGCTTTGATGTGCTGGTAGTCGAAGTTGCCGTTGGGCGGGTCTTCAACCATGCGGTTGGCAACTGAGAGGCGCTCGAATTTATCAAGCGCCTCTTGGTCTCTGTGGCCGGCCTTGTTTTTCAGGACGGACGAATTTTCGTATGTGTATGCGTCTTTATGCGCGTATCGCGTAGTCATAATTGGGGAAGCGTTCCTTCAACCGCTTGCTGCGTTCTTCTAGGGTGCATTCCTTGTTGATGCACTCTTCGAAGACGGCAATCTCTTCACTGGTCAGTTGGAATCCTTCGATCTCAAGCGAGGCCTTGGCGTGCATGAAGCGGCGAGTCAAGACTTCGACTTTCGTTTTTGGGCGTTTGGCCTTTGCGAAGGTGTATTTACGACTGCTTTTCATCCATCAAGATTAATCATTCTGGAAGGGAAAAGCAAATATTACGAGTCCGGCAAGTCGATGAAGCTCAAGAGCTAAACCAATCGGAGAGTGCATCCCACTTCGCCCAGTGCCTCCCATATGTCATCCAGCTGGATTCCAAACGGGGAAAGCTCGATTTCGATTTCTCTTGATGGGAATGTGCGTTCGAATATGTCGATTTTCTTTTCATTCTGGAGCCGAGCTGAGGCAATTCGAGCTGTCAAATCAACGATGGGAAGTGGACTCGTTTCAGTGAGGCCGTCCAACGCATATGCCAGCGAGGGTTCGTCTTTGAGGAAATGTTCTGTCGGCAGCAGGGGCATGGTCATCTTCGGTGAGATAGATCGACCTCGTAGTAATCGACATGGGCATAATCGGGATGCCAGAAAAGCCAACCTCTAGCCGGGACATTTCTCCATGCCTTCAGAATCAGGGACGGGCTTCCTTTCATCGAAGCCACAGCGGGGGAGCGTCATAGAAATCGAAGACGACGGCCTTCTCTTGCCTAGCTTCGTCCGGGATGAATGTAGCGAATTCCTCATCTGATATTCCCACGTTGTGCCTGGCGGGCGATTGGGGGATGCCGGTTGTATGCCGGGGCAATTCGGGCGTTGGTCCAAACATCAGTCGGCCCTGACAAATTCACAACAACCTGAAACAGAAAGACAAAATTGGATCCTCAATGTTTCATTCTTGACCAGTAACTGTAGTAATTCTGCAAGAAACCGGTCGCGCACGCCGGGTCGAGAGTGCTCATGAAGGCCAAACCCGCCAGAAATGACCAGGGCAATTTTCTCTACGAGGACCTCATCGATCAACTCAATCCCAAGGATCCTCTGCTCAAGCTCGCGGCGGCCATCTCCTGGGAGCGGTTCGAGCAGGAGTTTCCCGGTCTCTACAGCGAGCATGGCCGACCGGCAAAGCCCATCCGGCTCATGGCCGGCCTCATGATCCTCAAGCGACTCGAAAACCTGAGCGACGAACGCGTCATTGAGGAATGGGTCCGCAATCCCTACTATAGGCCTTCTGCGGCGAAACACATTTTCAATGGAAGTTTCCCTGCGACCCCACAGACTTGGTCTATTTCCGCAAGCGTATCGGCGAGGAAGGCGCACTGCTGATCTTTGAAGCCTCGGTCACATGCACGGTGACGCGCAGAGGTCTCCAGGAAGTAATCGCCCAACCGAGGCCCCTTCTGTCGAATAGCCATACCCTCCTACTTTGAATAAAGAAAGAATAGCATAATAAACCGAATGTTTTAAGAGAAAAGTGTAAGTTTGCCGTGCAGAAGCCTCATAAAAGGTATCGACGTCTATATCGCGTTTGATGTATATGGTTTTCGCATCGTCTGAGTGCCGAAAATTGTCCCTTTCAAGCTGTGGTGAATATGAATCTTGCACTGTTATCTATTCCTTTGGATGCTACGAAAAAAGAATCTGATCGGGCTCTGCCTTTTTCAATTGCTCTTAATTATGGCCTGCTGTCCATAGCAACCTATGTCTCTCAACATGGGTTTAAGGCTGAAGTTTTTGACACCCAACCTCTGCCTCGAGCAGAGGCAGTGGATCGAGCACTTGAGTGGCTCTTAGATGCCAAACCTCATGTTATAGCACTCTCCTGCATCAGCGGTTTTAGCTATAATAATTTAAAAGAATATTCAACTCGCATTCGTGAACAATTTCCGACCACACCAATTGTAGTTGGAGGACAAGATCATGTCGGTAGATTAGGGGAGAGGGTGTTCGATGATATCCCTGAGATCGATGTTGTAGTCTATGGCGAAGCAGAAAAAACAACACTAGCTATACTTCGGCATTGTATTGCTCAAAAGGATTTGGAGCCACTTTGCCGAGAGTATCCGATTTGGGTTAAAAGCCGTGACAACAAAGTATCTACTTTTTCTTCTTGTTCAGAATATAATGTAGAAGAGATCGGAGGGCTAGATTATTCGCTGTATTGCAATGCTAAAGCTTTTCCTGCTTCAATTGAAGTGGCAAGAGGTTGCCCTTTTCATTGCAGGTTTTGTTCAAACATAAAACGTAGATATATAAAGAAATCAGTAGTCAATATTTTAGGTGAAGCAAAGGAACTAGTCAAATTTTATGAAAAAAATGACATCTCGATTTATTTCCAGTCTCCCATTTTTCGGATGGAGAAAGAAGAAATTGAGTTGTTGAAGGCTGAAAGGAATAGGGAAGGACTTTGTTTCAAATGGAGAGCTCAAACTCGTGTAGATACTTTGTCGCCAGACGACATCCCATTGCTTGTTGAGGCCGGGGCGGCGGTTATTGATCTTGGATTCGAAAGCGGAGCTCCCGAAATTTTGTTGGCAATGAAGAAAACTAAAACACCGGAAAGCTATCTTAACGATGCAAAACAAATTTTGTTGGCCGCCCATCAAGCTGGTTTAATTATCAAGCTTAACATCCTTTTTTATGCAGGAGAAAGGGATACTACTTTGCTTGAAACATTTGATTTTTTGTCAAGCAGTGAGCGTTACCTTCATTCAATTTCAGCATATCCATTGTTGGTGTGCCCTGGCACACAACTTGAGGAGTCGATCGAACCAATCCTTCTCAAACATGGTGGTTCAGTTTGCAGATCACCGGAGTGGGCAGAAAGGCACATATTTCCCGTCAATAGTAGTGCGGCATATTCATATGACAGGCTTAAAGAAATCGGCAAGATGTTTGGAAAAGCTTTTCAAACAGTTGACAACTATTATCAAGAAAGGCGTCATGGGTATTATCGCCCTGGACTGACAAAGAGTGAATTTGATGCTCAGTTGAACTCAGGTGTGATAGAGCTATTGCCATGCTCTATTGATAAGAAAAGTATGCTTGAATATCGTAACCGACTACATCAAACAATCATTGAAGGATAGGTTGTTTCAATGAAAATAGCATTAACTGGCCCCTCCTCAACCGGAAAGACTACCCTAATGAACGATTTGTTGGATTGCAGTAGCATGTCGCAGATAGACGCTTCGTGTGCACGAGTGGATATTCGGTCATTGCTTCGCAATCTCGGCCTGAGAGCTGACGGTAAAGGGTGCAATAAAGAGCAGATGAGAAAAATGCAATGGGCTATTCTAGAGGAAAAGCAACGTGTTGAAAAAACGTTGGATAGCTTGGTTACTGACAGGTCTTATTTAGACCTGGCAGCTCACTGGCTTCATAGAGATGGAACTGACGATGAAGAAACAAAAGTATATGTTAATCAATGTGTAGAACTGGCGAGTGCTAACTACGATTGGCACATTTATCTTCCTTTAGGAAGAATTCCATTTGTCCCAGATGGAGAACGTCCTGAGGACATGGGCTTTCAACTGGCCGTCAACACGAGTATTGAGCAGCTTTTAGGGAGATGCGATTCAAACGTGCTAGTTCTTCGTGAAAGTGACCGAAGGGCTAGCATCAAGGAAATACTGCTTAATCTGGGTCTTTAAGAGACTCAACTGGTATGTCGCAATGCTCTTGGAAGTGGTCATTGATTCGAGCTAAAGTCGTATTGATGGCTTCCAACGCTAACTCCTCGGAGGCGAAGGATTGCCATATTGTTGAAGTACTTCCGACAGAATTTTCATCATAATCAAGAAAGTACCTAACTGGGAAAGCTTTCTCTGATCTACTAAAAAAGCTTATAAAAAGAATTCGAACGACGCCTTGAAAAACCTGAGGGAAGATTGCAAAAGGTGTTTCAAATTCATTGTTTTCAAACGGCCTAACCCCTTGGTTCACAATTGCCTTGTGGATGAAGTCGTACACGGAACGTCCACTTATATTACTTGTCTTAAAGACTAGAACTCTTCCGTGTCGCGTTCCCGTTAATCCTTTTTCAGCTATGATTTTTGTGAAATCTGTAGCTTTTGACGTGAAGTGCTTTAGATTATTTTGGATGATGAGAGACATCAGCTGCTCATAATGGTCATCTTCTTTTTTCTCTTGCCCAGAAACCATGATTTCATATCTTATCCCCATGGCAACGTCATGCTCTTCTCTTGTTATACCTGCTACGTGAGGATTGTCGAAGTTGCATAAACCGGCCACTTTCATCCAAAAAAGCGAATTTGAATCGAGCGAGTTGCCCGTGAATAGAGCCCGTTCATCACACAAATAGAGATTGATCCCTGCTGAAATCATCTTTTTTACTTCGATCCCAGTGATCGCGAGCGGAGATGCGAAATGCCAAGAACAATTTGAATTTTCTTGGATTTTCTTAAGAGTGACGTCGAGCAGTGAGGGGGACAAATATAGGTCTAAAAGTGATACCGAGCTGTATTCTCTGAAGTCAAAATCTTGGAATGTTTCCTTCCAAAATGTTGTGGTTGAAAAAGTCTTATTGTGATTGCAAATCGTCGTCACTTCAAAGCCTTGCTGCTCAAGTTGTTTTTTTGTGATTGAAGCAGAAATTAAGCCATGCGCGTTGCAGTAGGCAAATACGATAGCTTTCTTCTTGGATGCGACCTCTAGGCTGCTTTGAGGTAAAGATGGGTGAATGGGGACCAGTTGCACAGGCCAAGAAAATCGAATTCCCAACAGTTCCTCTATCAGTCGGTCAATCTGCAGGCTTGCTAATTTGAAATTCTCAACGAAAAGTTCCAGTTTGGTCCCAATATGATTCACGCGCAACCTAAGAGCTATAATACTAAGCACGCTCAAATGATGTGGAATCTGGTCTTTGTTTATTCTTTCGATGATTTTTTCTCGAGATCCTTGGAAATCGGGACTTCTTCTGTAGTCTAAGTCCATACTGTCAGCAATGCGTATCATTGAGGCCAAAAGGCCCGTCCTAATTTTTAATTGCTCCTCCACTTCATCCGGATCGAAATCTTTTCTATGCCATTTACAAAGGGTGGCAACTACATGGGCTTCTTCGGCGGAGAAAGGGAGTTCTCCAGACTCAGAGAGCTCAAGCACTAAATCATGTGCGACGATGTGGTGATTGTCTCTGTCGTCTGCCATCCCAATGTCATGGAGAAGTGAGGCAGCGAGTAAAAGAGCTTTTTCGTGCGGTGAGATGTCAAAAAGAGAGCAAAGTAACTTGGCATTCATGTACACCCGCTGGGCGTGGAGTGGCCCATGATCGTTCATTTGCAGGGCATTGGCCGTGTCCTTAGCCGCCTCCATAAAGGGCAGGCTCGCTTTATAAACATATATTTCATTTGATAAATCATACATTTAAGCACCATTGACCATAGTGATTCGGTTCAAGAACAACACAATAAGTGGTTCGAAACATAAGAAGATCTATCCACAAACCGTGAAGCAACTCAGCTGCTGTTCTATATTTTTTCGCCCCTTAACTCTAGCACGCTCAGACTCGCCTTTCTGGGAGCAATTCCTATTCACTGCAGATTGAACGATCAAAGCTAGTTTCAAATTCTCAAAGTCCGCCTCTCCGATATCGCTTCGCCTGAAAACCGTGCTTCCCATTTTTGAGTGAGGCTTTCTGCTTTGGCGTGATCATTTGAATCCAAGTGGACTGGCATAATGACCTTTGCGCCTCCACCCATCCTTTGGACCACTGATCGGTCTTTTTAAGGTGGAGCCCGGCGTCCGAGTTTGTGCCTCCGAGGAGGCGGGTCGCCATAGCGTTGTGGAGCGTAGCCCGTCCCCGTAGGGGCGGCCCGAAGGGCCGAGGGCGGAGCGGAGCAACGGCTACGAGCCAAGTCAATGAACATTCAAGTTGCCCCTGTATACGTCAGCGGGAGTTCTTTTGTCCAACGACGAATGACCGCGCTCCTCGTTGTAGTACCGTAAATAGCACGTAAGCCCATGGTATAGCTCGATTCCTTCACAGTACGCCCTGGGGTAAATATCCTCATATTTCACCGTCCACCACAGCCGCTCAATGAAGACGTTGTCGATTGCGCGACCTTTGCCGTCCATGCTGATTGCAATTCCCTTGCTCTGCAGAACTCCGGTAAATTCACGACTCGTGAACTGCGCTCCCTGGTCCGTGTTGAACACCTCCGGCGTAGAGATGCGCAAAGCCTTGTTGAGCGCATCCACGCAGAAAGAACTATCCATCGAGTTCGATAGCTCCCAAGCCAGCACGAAGCGGCTCCACCAGTCTATCACTGCCACCAAGTACAGAAAGCCGCGCTGCATGGGGATGTAGGTGATATCAGCGCTCCAGACTTGATTTTTTTGTTCAATGGCAACTCCTTTCAGCAGATAAGGAAACACGGGATGCTCCGGGTTGGGGACACTCGTATGTGGCCCTGGAGTAATAGCCTGCAAACTCATCATCTGCATCAGTCGCTCAACCCGCTTGTGGTTGACCTGATGCCCTTGTGTCCTCAGCCAATCTGTCATGCGCGGCGAGCCGTAATCAGGCTGACGCAGGTACTGCTCGTCGATCAGACGCATCAGGGCCAAATTTTCATCGGATTCGGCCTCAGGCTTGTAGTAAAATCCCGAACGGGAAATGTCTGCCAGCTTGCATTGCCGCCGGATGGAATACTCCCGATCCGGTTTGATCCACTGGCGGCGCAGCTCAAGCGGCAGGCTTACAATTTTTTTTCAAGCCACTTGATATCCATTTTGAGCCGACCGATCTCCTCAAATAAAGGTGCGGTGATCTCTTCCTGGCCCTTGGCTTTCTTGCCACTGGAAAAGATGCCCTCGGCATTCTCAAGAAGCTGCCGCTTCCACGTGGAAATCTGGTTTGGGTGCACCTTGTGCTCCGCAGCCAGTTGCGCCAGCGTCTTCACGCCACGAATCGCCTCAAGCGCGACCTTGGCCTTGAACTTGTCCGACTGTTTCCGTCTTTTGCTGCTCTTTGTCATACGTCCTTCCTTATCGGTTTAAGGACGCTGATTCCACCTTAACCGGGTGGTCCGAATTTCGGGGGAAAGCGTAGTATGTACCAGCTGAGAAAACGGAAACAATTTGATCAGGCTGTGGGTGGCAGAGGCGCACGCGCGTCCTGACATCCATCGGTGAAGTTGCGAGGTGAAGTCGGGGATATCGTCTTTTGGAAAGAGTTGTGTGAGAAACTCGCAGAAGCAGGGGGCTTGGGTTGTCCCAGACAATATGTCGTTGATGATTTTGCTAGCGCTTGAAGGGGTAATCTTCATTTTTGAGTGCTTTGTTCGGCTCTTGCTTTTGCTTTTTTGAACTCGCCCTGTTGCCAATTTGCCTTTTTGATTTCGTTGATAAAAGGACTGGTCGGGTACACCGTCACCACGTAGTCCACGACCTTCTTCCTACCTCCGGCTTGATAGACCGGCTTTATCTTGTAGCTGGTAAACTTGCAGCGCGGTTTACCTATGTTTGGATTGTCGAGCCGAATTTGTAGGTTCAAAATCTGCCGCCTGATATCTTCGTATCCCGACTTCTCTGCCAACTTTTTCGCATAGGATCTCTCTAGTTCCTTGATCTCTCGTTGGAATTTCTCAGATTCTGTTTTATTCTCCGAAAATCGGGCGTCCAAAGTTATTTGATCCAGTGCGACTCGAAGCTGCCGCAGCGATTCGCGCAACCTTTTACCCACCGCAAACCCTGCACCAGTGAGAAATTGGATAAGTCCAAAACTATAGCCCTTACCGTCGAGCTGCTTATGAGTATGAACAATCCGCTCTAGGAGTTTGCGACCCAAGGTGCTGATCCGGATCGAGGTCTCATAATCAAGAATTCTAAAGTCGCCATCTATGACGGCCGCAGTGGTGAGGGTGTTGAAGCTCACCACCACTTTTTTATTCTTGCCCTCCCCCATCACGCCTAGGCCCAAAATGTATGATTCCTCAAAACTAGTGCCCAGCTCGCTTTTGAGGATAAACGAAGATCTCCGCAGAATTTGAAGGCTCGTTAGAACCTCGACGTGGCTTGCCGTATGCCCCACCCTTCTTAGTTCTCTTCTAATCTCGCGGATCGAAAAAATCACGGTCATATGGCTATCCAGTACAGTGGCTCTTCCTGTGGTTGCCGCCATGTTCTTGAGGACTTCCAGAAGAATTTCTTCCTTTCCGCCTGGGTAGTAGTCCTGCCACTCCCCTTCCTGGTGACCCTTTATGATTTCCACCCTACCGGGCAGGATCGAAACAGAGGCAACTAAGCCATTACACACGCAAAATGTCCTATTCAATACAGGCAAATGGCCACTCTTACTTCGCGGCTGTCGAGTTTGGTAAAAGAATAAAGGCGCCATGTTGATACGGGTTGTGAAAGAATGATTGAACGACGCTTTTATCTGACTAAAGAGGGGTAGCCACTTAGGCCTACTCTCTACCATTGCTGATAGGTCATCATATTTTGTTCGGGTAAGCATAGGCGTCTACCCGAATGTCTCTTTCAACCATTCCAAAAAGCGATCCCGCTGGATCACATCCTTCTTCCCAAAGCGAAGCAAAATGCTTTGCGGGAACTCCCCGCGGGCTTTCATGTTTTGCAGAGTTCGCCAACGCACAGCTCCACCGGTGTATTCATCAACCGTCTTACCTGCAAAAATAGCAGGCATCTCTGCCCTCAGTTGCTCGATAATACTTTCGTTCATTTTATTAACCCTTAAAACAAAAAGGAGAGGACCACGAAAGCCATAGCCATCGTTGTTTCTCTCCTTTTGCTGGCATAACCAGCTTGGGGTTTCCGCTAGGTGGGTTAATCCCTAGCCCCCCGGTGGTCCACTAATGAGCGCATTGCTGCACTCACTAAATCCTGTAACTCAATTTTATTGCTTCTCCAAGCTGTTTTTTAACAACTTATCCCACATCTCCATTACCAACCGCTTCTCAGCCACGTGCTGAGACTTGTCATAGTGTTTTTCGCCCACGCCTTGTTCCCCATGATTAAAATGCCAATTAAGTAAATATGGAGCGCAGCCAGCATCAGACAAATGGGTTCGACACGTCCTGCGAATGTCACTTGGGCGCCAAAGCTCAACTTCCTCATGAGCACAAAACTTTTTCACAATGTCATTAATACTAGTGCAAGGCATAGTTTCCTTGGGACGCCAACGCTTCGGGAAAAGATATTGACTCTCGCCCTTAAGGCTTTTTATAATACTTACAGCGCGTTCAGTAAGCGGTACAACATGCTCCCTCTTATTCTTGGTTCGTTCGCCAGGAATAATCCAAATCATTTCTTCTAGATTGAATTCAGAAAAAGGAGCTTCGAGCACTTCTTTAACTCGCTGGCCACCAACCGCCAGAACAAGCCTAAAAAAAGAAGCAGTCTGGACAGTACAGTATTTATCCATGTTTTCCCATAACAGTTTAATTTCTACATAGCTTAAGAACCGATTTCTAGGTTGATATGCTGCTGCGTTGCGGGGAACAACTGCAACCGGATTTGCTTTCAAATCAAATTTGACGCACTGATTTGGGCGAAAGTAGTCAAATTCCCGCGAGATACCATAAGCAAATGCCCCATGAAGATATGACCTCAGGTGCGCCGCCATGGACGGCGCATCAGCGTGAACCTGCTCTAAAACGCGCTGAATATCCCGACTGCTGATTGTATTTGCCGCCCGATTTCTACCTAAATTGTCTGCAGCAGGAGTTACATTTCGGGAAGTAAGTAAAGAACGCGCAACCTCTTTCCAAGATGTTTTATTTTGGGATCTTAGGTGATCAACATAGCCTTCAAAAAGGTCTTCAACGCTGCCGACGTCCCTCTCCTCTTCAAAAGCATACTGCTTGGCCTCCTTCATTTCGGAGTAGGTTTGAGGCCCCTCACAATTGCGGTGATTTGCTTTGAGTTGTCGAAGAATGTCATCACACTCTTTAGCGCTCACTTTATGCGAAGCCCAGCCAATAGCCTCCGACTTCGTTTTCCCTTTCAATTTGTAGGTTATCGTGAAGTACTGGTCATATTTGACCCCATGTCTTCTTTTCTTGTGTTTTCTATATCTTACGCCAGGAAAATCTGTCTTGTGCCAAACAGTCATTCAGTACAACTCCTGTACAACTTTTCTCTGTGAACTGTTTATATATTCTGTGCACGATTGTGCAGGTTCACAAATTAAACTATTAAATAAAACATCGGACTGTCAACGTGTTAGTGAAGAGCTGTGTACAAATGTGAAGGTTTGATATTTCAAAGAAATACCGATTCGTAATCAGTAGGTCCGGGGTTCAATTCCCCGTTCTGGCTCCAAGGAAATCAAGGGCTGACAAGGGTTTCTACCCAAGTCAGCCCTTTTTCATACTGTCGAAAATTGACGAAAATTGACGACCGAGGGACCCTTGTGCGGGTCCCTCGGTCCTGTTTTTGGGTCCCTAACGGGTCCCTCAAAAATCACTTCTTGTCGGTGGTCAGGTCGAGCGGACCTAGGCGCACGAGATTGACGGCGAGCTGCAAGGCATCATCCGTGACATCCGCGTATGTGTCGGCGGTCACCCTGAACTCGGAGTGGCCAAGCAGTTTTTGCAGGGCCTTCATCCCTCCGCCGGATTCCAGCATGGCCACGGAGAAGGAGTGCCGAAGATCGTGCAGGGAAAGGTGGCCGAAGCCGCCGCGCTCCAGGGCGCGCTTGACCTCGTGGGTGTAGGTGTCGGCGTGGGCGTAGCGGTTGAAGATCCGGCCCTTGCCCCTCGGCATGGACTTGAGCACGGCCAGGAACGAGGCGCTCATCGGGTACGTCTTGCAGAGGTGCCGCTTCTCCTTGGCGATGAAATACTCGCGCCGGTCCCACATGATATCTTCCCACCGCAA
>Ga0180017_100291_pt1 | contig 18892 bp, 22 predicted proteins | sample KR46_S_MetaG_FD_129674 | JGI IMG/M metagenome (GOLD analysis project Ga0180017, IMG submission 129674) | Groundwater microbial communities from the Olkiluoto Island deep subsurface site, Finland - KR46_S_MetaG | ecosystem: Environmental > Aquatic > Deep subsurface > Groundwater | place: Finland...
ATCTATGCTGGCGGTGGAGTGCTTAAATCAAAGGCGCATGAAGAATTGCTGGCCTTTGCCGAAAAAGCCGGAATCCCGGTGGCTAACTCCTTAATGGGATTAGGCGGGATTCCCCGAGATCATGAGCTGTCCCTGGGGATGGTCGGGATGCACGGCTTTCAGGAAACCAATCTGGCCGTTATCAATTCCGATTTGCTGATTGCTATCGGCGCCCGGTTTAGTGATCGGGTCACCGGCAATTGCGATGCCTTTGTCCGCAATAAAACGATCATCCACATCGATGTCGACCCCACCGAATTTGCCAAAAATATTCCCGCTGAAATTCAGATTCAGGGCAACATCAAAGATGTGCTGCCGCTATTGACCCAGGATATCCAAGAAAAAGCTTACCCGGAATGGTACGAAAAAATCAGGAACTGGATCATCCCCTGCCCGGATAAAGGCGATTACCATCCCAAGAGTATTCTCAACACCATTAACGCTGCTTACCCGGAAGCCTTTGTGGTTACTGAGGTTGGGCAACATCAGATGTGGGTGGGTCAATACTGGAATGTCAAGCGGCCAGCCCAATTTATTACCTCCGGCGGTTTAGGTACGATGGGCTACGGTCTGGGAGCGTCGATGGGAGTCAAACTGGCCAATCCCGATGACGATGTCCTGCTAATTGCTGGTGATGGCAGTTTTAGAATGAACTGCCAGGAACTGATTACCGTCAGCAAGTACCAGATTCCCTTAAAAATCTTCCTCTTTGACAACGAATCTCTGGGGATGGTAAGACAATGGCAGAAGCTCTTTAGTGACAAGCGCTATGCCCAAACCGATATTGTCCAATGTACCGACTACATCATGTTGGCGGCTGCCAGCGGCATCCCCGGCTATAAGGTTACGAATATGGCTGAACTGGAAGAAACCCTAGAAGCGATCAAAGATCAGCGCGGACCACTACTGGTTCATGTCAAGATTTCCAATGAAGAAGGGGTTTACCCGATCGTTCCGGCTGGCTGTGCGATTGATGAGATTTATTATGAATAAAAGCAGTTATAAAGAATCCCTTAAAATAACAGAAGGTTAAGAAAAAACTTTGCAGATGGAGTCGATGACTCCGCTGCAAAGTTTTTCTTTTTTGATCATAATCATAAAATAGATAAGCTGTTGGTGCTAATATTAGGCACATGAAGTGTTATAAATGATATGAGAAAATTTAAAAGTGATGGGAAGTAATACGCAATAAATTACATACGATATTGACACGCAATAAATTGCGTATTACAATATAAGTGTAAGCATGAAGAGTTATTCATCGAGGGAAGTGATTAAGATACTCAAGGTTGATGGATGGTTTGAAGTTGGTTGCGATGGTGATCATCACCAATTCAAGCATAAAACTAAACTGGGTAAAGTCACAGTAACCCATCCGAAAAAAGACATGCCGCTCAAAACCTTAAAAAGTATTTCCAATCAATCCGGGGTCGAATTCAAATAGCCCCCTCCTTATTTAAATTTATTACGGAGGTAAACAAAATGAAAAAACGTTATGAATTTATTGCTGTATTCAACTATGCTGACGACGGCATTTCAATCGAATTCCCTGATTTGCCCGGATGTCTGCCTTGTGCCGATACCACCGATGAAGCCATCAAAAATGCCAAAGAAGCCATGGGCTTACATCTCTTTGGAATGGAAAAGGACGGCGACGAAATTCCAAATCCTACTCCACTTGAAAAAATTCATCTTGAAAAGGGCGATATCCCGATTTTAATAGACGTTTTTATGCCAACAGTTAGAGATCGGATGAAAACCCGCTTTGTCAAGAAAACCCTATCCTTGCCTGCATGGCTTGCTGATCAGGCAGATGCGGAGGGGGTTAACTTTTCCAAAGTGTTTCAGAACGCCTTAATTGAATATTTGGATACTCAATCGCATAAAACAGCCTAGCTTACCGGGGCCTTAGACTAGGGGATGTTGCGGAACCTGTGAAAAAGTCAAAAATATTCGTTACATCCCCGGCTCTTTGTGCGCTGATTTTTTTATAACAAGGTTCTTCTCATCTGGACAACCACCCCAAGAATGGCGACGTCAGTTGCGTTCGCCGGATAGGTTTTGGGGGCGTACTCCGGATTATAGGCTTTGAGCGTCAGCGATCCGTCGTCGTTGTGCTGAACCTGTCTTAAGACGGCCTCGGCACCATTGACATAAACAAGGGCATCGCTGCCACTGCGGCAATTCGGAGTGATTCGGACAATCAGGATGTCACCGTCTAAGTAACGGGGATACATGCTGACATCCGTAACCCGCAAAGCAAAATAGTGCTGTCCATTGGCCAGCCAGGCGGCGGGAATTTCTTCATCGCCAATCGCATCGGTAATGGCGTCGATCGGAATGCCAGCCGGCAGCGATCCCAATAGTTTAATTTTGATGGTTTCTTCACCGCCTTCTACCCAGCCGCATTCTTCGTCAATGCCTGCCTCGCTGTCCTCGGCTGCGATGAGTTGATTCATATCCCAGCCGAGCAGATCGGCGGGGCTGCATTTTAGCACCTGAGCCAACTGCAAAATTTTATCGATGCCCATATTCTGAATATCTTTTCGTTCGTAGCGTAACACCGTGGATTCGGCCACGCCCAGTTTGGTTGCGACATCTTTTAGGGTCAGACCCAGTTCCAATCTTCTTTTTTTGATCATTTCATTCATTTCCATGGGGATTGTCCTCTTTCGATAGTGTATTTCATGTTGATCATAGCACTTAAATTGCGTTTAAGCAAGATGAATCGCACAAAATGTGCTGAAATGCAAAAAAAACTAGACTTTTACTTTCGAATAGGGTAAGATAAACATAAAAATTGCAAAAAATGAAATATTGACGGCAGCATTGATCAGGATTACGCCGGATTTGATGGCTATTTATGCTGTCAAATTGCTAATCAGCAAAAAATGCTGCGCCGGAGACTGTACTTTCGCAAGTACCTGAAAAATTATCCAGAAAGGACCGGGGTAAACGACCCCGGATGGGCAATCATGAATTATATAAAGGAGCTTAATGCTTTCGAACGATGGCTCGAAACAAATTACTTGCCTGCAACCTCACAATTGCTGTAGTACAAGCTGGTGGCGCTGTTCAACCGCTGCGGCTGGGCGGAGTGGATTACAGTAGATAACCAGAGATTGATGGTGTTAATCCAGTGTAAATCAGAAAAGACCTTTATCCGTGCCCGTGATAATCTGATTGAAAAGGGTCTGTTTGTTTACCGCAAAGGCAAAAAGGGCAGTCCCAATGCTTACCGGATGGTCAGCTTTGAAACCATCAATCCGGTAAATAATACAGTCAATCTGCCAGTGTTTATGACCGTCGAAACGCCAGTAGATCCGCCAGTCGAAACGACCGACATAGTAAAACAAATAAAAGACCAAACAATACTTCATAAAGATAAAAAGAAAAATCACAACATGGTCGATGGTCAAAATAATCGTACTCAGGATGAGCAGTCGGTCGATTTACCGCTGGTGGGTCAGGTCGTCGATTATCTTAATCACAGCTGTCAAACCGAATTTAAAGCGGTAACGGTGGCAACGAGCCGACTGATAAGCGCCCGGGCGCAGGAAGGCTTTGGGTTTGACGACTTCCGGGCGGTCATTGATACCAAAAGCGCCGAATGGCGCAGTGATCCCAGGATGAATCAGTACTTGCGGCCACAGACGCTGTTCGGGACAAAATTTGAAGGTTACCTCAACCAGAGCCGCAAATTGTTGCCTTCCGAAACCGCTTTGCCAAACGGCTATAATTATGCCGGGAAAGGAGAACGGAGTTTATGAATACGAGCCTAAAAAGCATTGTGAGTCTTTGCCAGCAGCCCCAAGGCGCTGATTCCCGGGATTATCTCAAAGACGGGTTGCTTTTCTGTCATAAGTGTCATACGCCCAAACAGGTGGTGGTCCAGTTTGGCCCCAATGTGCGTACGGAGAATTGTAACTGTGAGTGTGCGAAACTAAAATGGGAGGATCGGAAAAAACAACGGGAGCTTCGGGAACGGCAGCATTATCATGAAAATATGAGAACCCGGGGCATCCAGGATGCGGCCTTGCGGGCGTGCTGCTTTGAGCAGTCCGACGGCAGCAACCCGGACAACATGGCAATCGCCCAAATCTATGCGGCAACCTTCATGGAAGATTTTTATCCCCATGGCAGCGGCCTGCTGCTGTGGGGCGACGTTGGCACCGGCAAGAGCTACGTGGCTGCCTGCATTGCCAATGCCTTGATCAGTCAGGGGATTCCGACCCTGATGACCAGTTTCACCAGGATCTATAACGAATTATTTCCTGAGCTTGATAAGAACAAGTATATCGATGCGATTAATTATAATCGTTTGCTGATTATTGATGATCTGGGGGTTGAGCAACAAAAAAACTTTGCGCTGGAGAATCTCTTCACCGTTATTGATGAGCGCTACAAGAGCAATAAACCGCTGATCATTACCACTAATCTGACCCTGGAGCAGATGGAGCATCCGGCACAAATGGCGCACAAACGGATCTATGACCGGATTCTGGAAAAGTGTACCCCGCTGGCCTTTGACGGCTGCAATAAGCGCCAGGAAAAGCGGCTGGTTAATTTTGCCGCCGCCCGCCAGCAGTTTGCGGTTGCGAAAAGGAAGTGAGTTATGATAAGGGGTCGTTTCGTTTGTCTGAGCCTTGGAGAGATGCTTCTAATGAGATATTTTCTTAGGAAGTGTTAGGGTGGCGGTGCCTGTGAAAGCTCCGAAAAACTAAATGATTTTAAAAAAAGTGAAATATTGCTAACTCATCTTGCAAAATACGCTGAATATTTTGATCGGATTTTGTGAATAAGCTGAATTAACACCCTATTTCATACGAGAACTGAATAATTTTGCAAGTAGCTTTATAGATAATTCATATTATTTTTCAAAGCCGACTTTTTCGGAGGTTTCCCTGTCACTTAACTTATTAGCTGGTCTTATTGAGCTGGAAGGTTTAGAAACAGAGAATAGAGACGATTCGGGTTCTTCGGGACTCGGGTCGTCTTTTCATTTGACGGTGCCTGTGGTGACGTTGCCTGTCACTTAACTCATTCAACTTAAATTATTGAACTGGAAGGTTTAGAAACAGAGACATGAGACGATTCGGGTTCTTCGGAACTTGGATCGTCTTTTCTTTTTTTCTAGTAGTAGGACGTCTGGTTTTCAGGCGGTGTTGGGACAACAGGGGGCACCCTGTTTTTATAAAATTTATTTGGTTTAAATTGACTTCTGGAAAAAGTACGTTATAATGTACGCAAACGGAGGTGTAAAAATGATTAATATTAATGCTACGAATTTACGAAAGAGTCTGTTTGAGTATTTAAATTCAGCAGTTGAGTATAATGACGTGATCAATGTAAACACAAAAAAAGGTAATGCTGTTATTCTCAGTGCGGAGGATTATAATAGTATGCAAGAAACACTCTATCTAATGGGTGTAGCGGGCATGAAAGAGCGTTTAGATGAGGGGTTGACGGTAAAGGTTGAGGATTGTGAGGAGTTTGAATGGTGAACAAGTACCGAATAGTCCTATTAAAATCAGCAGAGAAAGATAAGAATAAGATTAAAGAAAAACCTGCATTAAAGAATAATGTAGACCGCTTGTTAGGGGTGTTACGAGAAAATCCTTATCAGAATCCGCCATCATATGAGAAGCTGAGTGGCCAGTATAAAGATTTTTATTCACGACGAATTAATCAACAACATCGTTTAGTTTATAAGGTTGATGAGGATCAAAAGGTCGTGATTATACTAAGTATATTGATACCTGACACCAACTTATAAACTTTATTACAGAAGTTCAGGGTAGTGTAAGATGCCTGACATCGTCAATTACTCAGGTGGGCTCCGCCATTAAAATAATTTACTATGTGTGCCTGTTCGCACAAGCACTAATACCCTGAGATTTTCTTCTGTTTTATAAATTAGCAACCAGTCAGGTTGAATATGACACTCCCGATAGCCATTCCAATCGCCTGCTAATGCATGATCTTTGTTCTTTTCAGGAAGTGATTCGCCATTCATAAGTGCAGAGATGACGTTTTCTAATAACTCCTGCCTACACCCATTTTTAATTGCAGCTTTGTAATCTTTTTTAAACCTTGATGTGATTACAAGCTCATATTTTTTCAACGGTTTAACTCCTTAAAGAGCTCTTCGGTACTCGTGAAGTGTTTCGTCTTTGGATCATTTAATAATTCTTCTGCTTCTTGAATTGCAGAAATCGTATCCTGATTGGATACTTCAAGTCTAATTTCAAAAGGAATTCGATGCTCTCTGATCGATTGTCTTAAAAAGAGATTCACTGCCGTTGTCATATCCAATCCAAATTCTGCAAACAACTTTTTTGCCTCGTGTTTAATTTCACTATCCATTCGGATGTTCATACTTGTCTTAGGCATGATTAGCCCTCCTTATTTTATTTTATCATTGCACGTCAATCATATCACTTAATGTGCCTATTAGCAACACAAAGGTAAATCTTCTGGTATTGATTTAGAGCACAAGGGACGGTTGTGTGCCACGAAGGCATAAAAGTAGCGGGGCCACTCTCTTAACTTTTTAGCTTAACTTATGAGCTGGTCTTATTGAAAAAGAAGATCAGGAAGTGGCACCATTATTTCAAATAACGCTTTAGTTCTTGATAGAAATTTTCACGTGTTCCGGCCATGATTATGACAACGATATCACCATTTTCTAATTGAGATATGCGGTAGGCGAGTTCATAGTTTGTCCGGTTGTGATACAGGTCAAGGCAATAAAGCCCTTTTAAGTCACCGGTTTTGGCTGCTCCAATATCAGGATTCTCGCGGATGTTCATAATCGCTTTTTTGAAAGCATTTTTGAGCGGCTTATCGTTGAGTTTTTTAAAGAATCTTTCTGCAAGGGGTGTGTAGATCACTGGAAGCATTTTTAAGACTCCAGTTCATCAGTTCCAAAGATTGCATCAGTTGGATCAACATAGTTTTCTGAGCTTAATTTTGCAAGGGCATCGGCTTCTTCGATCATTTTTTCTATCGCCGGACGAATCTGATGTGTTGTTTTTTTAAATTCAGAAAGTAATTTTTCACCAGCATAGCCTTGATCAATTAAATCGGCAAGTATTTCTGCCGAGAAGGTTAGTTCATCTTTTTTAACAGGAGTAAGGATAAGCATGCCATTAGAGTAAATGCAATCAAGTTCCTTTGTTAATCCAAGAGCTTCATAGTATTTGGCTGGAATGGTAATTTGCCGCTTAGAAGAAATGTGGATTCGTTTTTTTTCGAATAATGGATTGTTTTGTTTTATTCGGGAGTTTAACATAAATTTAGGTTCCTTTCTTAAAAAGTGCAAAAGCTTGGTTTCCTTACTTTGATTATACGCTCGTTTGATTAAATCGTCAATAGAAAAAGATGGGAGTCTAGTTAATTTAACGGTGCTACTCTTTGAACGGGTTTGGCTTAGCTTATCCCAATGCATTATCAAGTAGCAGTGCCACTCTCTTAACTTTTGCAGCTTAACTTATTGAAAAATGCCGATTGAATATTATGCAAAATGCCGGTCTCTGATTATTAAATAATTCACTTGAATCCGATTTACAAGCAGTTACAAAGAATCCCTGAAAAAACTGAACGTTAAGAAAATTAATTGGAAAGACTATTGACGCAATGATAGAATTATCATATTATAATGGTAGAATAATTACATGAGGAGATGCATATGATAATTAAATCTTCAACATCACTGAGAAATGATTATGGAACAATCTCAACACTTGCCCATGAAACAGAAGAGCCTATTTATATTACTAAAAATGGTGAAGGCGATATCGTTGTAATGAGCATTGAAGCTTTTGAGAAAAGAGAGCAAATTTTAAAATTGCGCTCAAGAATAATGATTGCAGAAACGTCCAGACTCACAGGTGAACCAACGGTTACATTAGATGAAGCTCGAGAACGTATTGAGAAGAAGTTTAATGTCAAATTGTAAGATAGAAATACTTGCACCGGCAATAAAAGAGCTTGAAGAAATTACAGACTACCATTTATTAATGGTCGGACCAATTTCGGCAAAGAAAATAATTGATAAAATCCTGAATTCATTAGCAAGACTTGAAGAATTTCCATTATCCTGTCCTTATGTCCCAGATACGGAGCTCAAAAACGAAGGTTATAGGATGCGAGTATGTGATAAATATGTGTGTATTTATCGTTTGCTTGGTGACACGGTTTATATTTATCATATAGCTCCTGGAGCAACAGAATATGGGAAACTTATAAAGGGTAGTGGATAAGTTCTCTAGCAGCTAAATTATTAAGATACGCGCAAGAAAATTATAAACGGATGAAAAAAACTTTGCAGATGGAGCCTATCACTTCATGGCAAAGTTTTTTTATTCGATGATTGTATTTAATTATAATTGCCTAGAAATTTGTCACAATGAGCGCCACACGTTGTCTAGGATGCCAATTTATGATAGAATAACAGGAATATTACACAACAAAGAAAATAAATCCGTCAATCGCTGACGGTTATCAAGTAATTAAAATGGTATCAAAGCATCGCAGATCATGACAAAATCAGATCGGCTCAATGAATTAAATGCTAAGAAGGTGAAAAAATGCTATTGCAAAAAGAACGGGAAGACGTGGTTAAGTATTGCCGTATGATGATTAGTACCGGGTTAACTAAAGGCACTGGCGGAAACATTAGTATTCTAAATCGGGAAAGCAGACTGATGGCGATTAGCCCCAGCGGTATTGACTATTTTGAAACCGAGGCAGAAGATGTGGTCGTTATGGATTTAGAAGGAAAAATTGTCGACGGCCACAGAATGCCGTCGAGTGAACATCAACTACATCGAATTTTTTACGTCTGGCGGGATGATATTGCGGCCGTGGTTCACACCCACTCGGTTTATTCCACCGTATTAGCGACGTTGCGGCAGCCGTTGCCAGCAGCGAGTTATCTGGTTGCCTATTCGGGATTGGATGTCCGCTGTGCCGATTACGCCTCCTTTGGCACAATAGAGCTGGCAGAACGAACCTTTGAAGCGATGGTCGATCGCTTTGCGGTTTTAATGGCCAACCATGGTTTGCTAACCGGCAGTAAAGATATTCATCATGCCTTTAATATTGCCCAGCAAATTGAGCATTGCGCTGAGGTCTATGTGAAAGCCCGTGCCATCGGTGACCCGGTGATTCTGGAGCAGGCAGAAATGACAAAAATGATTGATAAATTCGGCAGCGGCTACGGTCAGATAGACACTAAAGCTGAATCGAAAGATTAAGCTAAGCGTTTAGCCGATGATCGGGTCGGCCTTAGTTGACCACCTCCGAAACGGAGTGTGATTAGTTTGACAAAATTTCTGCTATCAATTAACCATTGCATCAGAATTCAGTATAGGAGAGGATTCCATGGAAAAAACAAGAAATATTGCTGATTTGGCAGAACACCATCTTGAAAATAACAAGCTGTTTGGCGCAAGTAAGCATGCGGCACGAATCAAAATCGGCATTTGTCTGCTCTTATATTTTGCCGTTTTGTACCTGCAGGTACGGCTGGCATCATTTAGCAATATTGCTGGCGTTATCGCACAGTTTCATGTGATGTTATCGGTTTATCTGGTGGTTGCAGTCAGGGATAAGGGCTATCAAGTTGCAGTTGCCATCAATTTACTGATATCGCTATTTATTGGGATCAGAGTTGTCTTTTTGACCGGAAATATCGATGCAATCCCGGGCATTATTGTGCCGCTCTGTACGATTCTTATGATCAGCATTATTTCTTTTTATGAAAAAGAGTTTGAAAGCAAATTGGCAGAAGCGACGGCACAAAAAAAAGAGTTGAGTGTTCTTTATGATGAACTGGCCAGCTCGGAAAAAAAGTATTGGAGCAGAATATCAAACTCAAGGAACTTAACCAAAAAATGAAGCAGCGCGAAGTGAGGCTTAATTATCTTGCTTATACCGATGTTTTAACCGGGCTCCCAAATCGTGAAATGCTCATCAATAAGCTTGACTATCTGGTTGAGCGATCTTCGGAAAAACAAGAGCCTTTTGCGGTGGTATTTATCGATCTGGACAATTTTAAGAAGATCAATGACTATAAAGGGCATCATATCGGTGATTTACTGCTGAAATCGATTGCCGACAGAATCAAGAAAATCGTCTTGCAAGAGGACATGTTAGGACGTTTGGGCGGTGATGAATTTACCCTGATTATCCAGCGCAATTTCAGTGAAGTGGAAATATTTGAGTATGTCGAAAAAATCCGGACGGCCTTGTTGGAGACCTTTGTGGTCGAAAACATGGACTTAAATGTTAGTGCCAGCTTCGGTATTGCCCGATATCCCAAGGATGGGCTCACCGCAATTGAGCTGCTGAACTATTCGGATATCGCGATGTACAAAGCTAAGGAATTCGGAAAAAACAGAGTACAATTCATCAATGAAGTGGGATAGAAGCAGATTGACAGGAGGATGCCGTGGGGCTAAAAATTAAAGAAACAACATTGATGACCTTATTGGTGGCCTTGCTGGGCGGCACGATTGGCGGGATCACCTGGGGGCTACTATTTATCATGAATCTCGGCATCAATTTTTTATGGACAGACCTTAGAAATGCGGTCGATCTTACCCTGTATCCGGTAATGGTCTGCGCCGTTGGCGGTCTGCTAATCGGGCTTTGGGAGCAGCGGTTTGGCCCCTATCCCCGGGAAATGGCTGAGATTTTAAAAGATGTTAAACAAGGTGAGCGGATACCTTACAACAATTTGCATATCATTGGCATAGCAGCCCTATTACCGCTGATATTTGGGGGCAGCCTCGGGCCAGAAGCGGGATTGACCGGAGTGATTGTCGGACTATGTTTCTGGTTTTCCAACCGCCTTAAATTTATTTTTCAAGAAATTGCAGAGCTGCCGCAGATCGGTATGGCGGCGACTATTGGGGTGATCTTTGGGGCACCACTGTTTGCCTTTGTCAATCAGATTGAGGATGAAAGCAAACCCGCATTGATCCCCAAAAATATAAAAATACTAATGTATTTTGTTGCGATTCTCAGCGGCTATGGGGTATTAACGGTTCTTCAGAATTTTTTTGGTGGAAGGCTAGGGTTGGGACATTTTCCGGCCATTGAAAAAATAACGGCAGCGGAATGGGCAGCGGCAATACCGTTGGCAGTCGTTGGGGTAGCAGCCGGAATGCTTTATTTTCTGTTTATGAAAATGACCAAAATGGCGGTTAAACCATTGGCGGATAAGATTGTAATTCGCGGTATTCTTGGCGGGGTAATCCTTGGCGGGGTAGGGATTTTTCTGCCCTATACGATGTTTTCCGGCGAACACGAAATGGTTGAGGTGATCAATTCCTGGCCGACCATGGGTTTTGCAGTCCTGGTCCTAACCGGGATTGTCAAATTATTAATGGGCAATATCTGTCACGAAATGGGCTGGCGGGGTGGCAACATTTTTCCCACCATTTTTTCGGGGGTATCGATTGGCTATGCCTGTGCCTTGCTTCTTCCGATTGATCCAATCTTTTGTGTAGCGGTGGTGACGGCGGCCTTAACAGCGACGGTGATGCGAAAACCGCTGGCGGTGATTTTACTGCTATTGATTTGTTTTCCCATTAACGGCATCATTCCAATGACGATTGGGGCAGTGATCGGCGGTGCCGTTCCGGTGCCCCAATGGATGGGCATTTTTGTGGACCATTAAATAAGCAAATAAAAAAAGATCTGAGCATCGTGCTCAGATCTTTTTTATTGACTTATTTGGAGACATTTATCTCAGTCCAGGCGCGGTTATAGATTTCCATCACGTCACTGGGCAGGTCTTTGAAGATCTCACTGTGAGCCAGATCTTCCGAGCTGATATTAAAACCGGCATTGTCTGCCCAGCTTGAATCAAGCAGTGCGAGTGCTGGGGTATTTGGAGACGAATAACCGACATATTGAATATTTTGGGCGGCAATTTCCGGGGTTAGCATGAAATTGATGAATTGTTCGGCCAGTTCGGGGTTCTGAGCATTTTTGGGAATCACGAAATTATCATAATAGGCATTGGAGCCTTCTTTCGGAACCGCAAATCCGAGATGATCGGTTTCGCTCATGATAATCGCTGCATCGCCAGAGTAGACCACGGCCATGGCAGCGTCACCGCTGGCCATCAGGCTTTTGACATTGTCGGTAACATAGGCCATAACCAGGGGCTTCTGGCTAATCAGGGCATCCCGGGCGGCGTTGATGTTGGTTTCGTTGGTTTCATTCATTGAGAAACCCAGCCGTTTCAGCGAGACGCCCATGCTGTCGCGGATGCTGTCGTACATTAAAATTTTAGATGCATATTTATCATTCCAGAGAAGATTCCAGCTGTCAACCGGCTCGGTGACCTGAGCGGTGTTATAGACAATTCCCAGCACCCCATAAAAATATGGCACCGAGTATTGATTGCCGGGATCAAAGGCAAGGTTTTGGGCCGCTGCATCGATGTTAGACAGATTGGGAATATTGTCTTTGGTGATCGGCCGAAGCATCGCTTCACTAATTAGCCGTTCAATCATATAGTCAGAAGGTACCAGCACATCGTAGGTATCTGATGAATTCTTAACCTTGACATACATGTCCTCGTTCGAGGTGTAGGTTTCATAATTGACCCGACAATTATATTCGTCTTCAAACTGGGCAATCACCTCAGGATCCATATAATCGCCCCAGTTATAAACGGTCAGCTGCGCCCGATCATCGGAGCCGCAGCCGCCAGCCAGAAAAGGCAGACATAGTAACGACAAAATTAATAAGATTCTCTTCATTGCATTCTCCTTTTATTTATTGGATATGTTTAATCCCTTTTTCACTACGGATATTGATCAGGATTAATAAGATCATAATACACCCGAACATGATCGTTGACAAGGCATTGATTTTAGGATTGATACCGGCCTTAGCCATCGAGTAGATGGTGATCGATAGATTACTAACGCCGTTGCCGGCAGTAAAAAAGCTGATCACGAAATCATCAATCGACAGGGTAAAGGCTATCAGCGCGCCAGAGGTAACCCCGGGCAAAATTTCCGGAAACAGCACCTTCCAGAAGGCCTGGCGGGGCGTTGCGCCAAGATCCAGGGCGGCCTCAAAAATATTTTCCGGCAAGCGGTTAAAGCGTGGCAGCACCGCCAGAATCACATAGGGAATACAAAAGGTGATGTGGGCAATAATAATGGTGGTTAAACCCATTTTCATGCCAGCAAAAATAAACAATGACATCAGGGTGATCCCCATGACGATATCCGGCACCAGAACGGGGATATTATTTAAAAAGAGGTAGGGTCTCTTTAGCCTCGAGCGCATCCGGTAAATACCGACAGCTGAGACGGTACCGACAATCGTGGAAACAGTGGTAGCGATCACGGCAATAATCAGGGTATAATACAAGGCCTGAAGAATATAGCGATCCTGAAAAAGCATCACATACCATTTGAGGGTAAAGCCAGCCCAGGGCCCCATGATTTTTGAATCATTAAAGGAATAAACAATCAGCACCAGAATCGGTGCGTATAAAAACAGCAAGATCAGGCCAAAAGCCAGGTTTTTAACGATCTTCTTCATAGGATCTGACCTCCAGTATCGAGTTCTTTGCCAGTGATCAGACGGGCAAGACCTAAGACCAGAAAGATAATCGTCATCAGCACCATTGAAAGCGCTGAGCCAAAGTTCCAGTTGTTCAGGGTTAAGAATTGCTGCTCAATCAGATTTCCGATTAACATGTATTTTCCGCCGCCCAATAGGTTGGAAATAACAAAGGTACTTACAGCCGGCATAAAAACCATCATCGATCCAGAGACGATCCCGGGCAGACTGAGTGGCAACTTTATTTTTACAAACATCTGGAAATGGTTGGCGCCCAGATCGGTGGCAGCCCGTAACAGATCGGGATCAATTTTTTTTAAGGATGTGTAAATCGGCAACAGCATGTAGGGGAAAAAGTTATAGACCATCCCCAAAATTACGGCCGACTGGGTATAGAGCAGGGAAACATCGCGGAAACCCAGCAGCCCCAGAAACTGAGCGATCAGGCCGCTGCCACTGAGCAGCACCATCCAGGCGTAGGTGCGTAGCAGGAAATTGACCCACATCGGGATGATCATCAGCACGATCATCAGATTTTGGCGATGAGCGGGCAGGGAGACAATCAGATTTCCGAGTGGATAGGCGATAAAAAAACAAATCAGGGTGGCGATGACCGCATATAAAAACGAGCGGTAGAGAAGCTCCAGGTAGACTGGATCGATAAACTCCTGATAATTGTTCAGCGTAAAGGTGTAGATTCCAGCTTTGAAATCGGGATTCGATAAAAAGCTGAACCAGATCACCACCAGTAGCGGCACGGCAATAAAAATAAGCATCCACAGACCGTAAGGATAGGCAATGTACTCCTTAAATGACTTCATCGTCTGCTTCCTTCTTCATGATATGAATATTATTGGGATCAACCTGGATGCCAATCTGGTCACCTGCAAAAAATTCCCGGGTGGTATGAATCAGCCAGTTAATACCCTGGCAGGTCATGACGATTTCATAGTGCATTCCCAGGAAGGTCACCGATTCGATGATACCATCCAGAAAACCAGTGCCGGGGGGAGGATATCGATATCTTCAGGTCGGATCACAGTAAGCACCGTCTCATTTTCCTCAAAACCCTTGTCCACACAGGGAAACTCGACACCCAGAAGCTTGACCAAACAGTCCTTGACCATAATCGATTCGAGAATATTACTTTCACCAATAAAATCGGCTGCAAAGGCGTTGCGAGGCTCGTTATAAATATCCACCGGCGAGCCGATCTGCTGGATCCGGCCACGGTTCATAATGATAATGGTATCAGACATGGTCATCGCTTCTTCCTGGTCGTGGGTGACATAAATAAAGGTGATGCCAGTTTTTTTCTGAAGATTCTTAAGCTCCAGCTGCATGTTTTTGCGCAGCTTGAGATCCAGAGCACCTAAGGGCTCGTCCAGCAGCAGCACCTGGGGATGATTAACCAGGGCTCTGGCAATGGCGACCCGCTGCTGCTCACCACCACTTAAGGAATTGACATCCCGTTGTTCCTGTCCCTGAAGATTGACCATTCGCAGCATTTCCTGAACCAGGAGGTCTATTTCAGCCTTGGCTTTTTTTTGAATCTTTAACCCAAAGGCCACGTTATCGTAGACATTTAAATGGGGAAACAGGGCATATTTTTGAAAAACGGTATTAATCGGCCGTTTATTGGCGGGAATACTGAGCAGCGATTTGCCTTCAAAAAGAATATCACCGGCATCGGGGCTTTCAAAACCGCCAATCATCCGTAGCAGGGTGGTTTTTCCGCAGCCGCTGGGGCCAAGAATGGTCAGGAATTCATTGGCGCGAATGTGGAAATTAATTTCATCAATGATCGTTTTATCCCCATAATGTTTGACCAGATCTTTAACCTGGATAATTTTTTCGGTATTTTTTTTCAATTCATAAATCCTCCATCTGTATCTCTGTCTGTATCTCTATATCAAAACGATAAATTTAAGCAAAAAAATCCCCAGGCTTTCCCCAGGGTTGATTAAGCGGTTCGTTGCTTTTTAAAAAGCACGATGATAATTATTTCATTTTAACATGGAATGGATCACTTGGCAATGAAATTGGCTATACATGCGTTTTTTTTATTTGCAAAAAAATAGAGTGCTGGTCCATGCCCGGAAACAACACTCTGATAATGGTGTAAATTTTAGGTTCATCGCGTTTAAAAATTAACGATTTTTACAAGATGCTGGTAACCGTGATATTTAGAAAAGCCCGGTCACTCAGGTTGAGTTCAAAAGGCGTAATGTCTTCACCGTCTTTTTTGAAAATCCGAACGCGGGGACGCATCGAGAAACTTTCGTAGTTTTCAATGATAATACCGGTTAGTCGATTGCTGAGTTCCACACAGGTGCCAATCGGATAGGGGGCAATCTTGCGCAGAAAAACATCAACTAGATCCGGATCAAACAGGGTATGGGAGGCACCCATAATATACTCAATAACCTCGGAGGGAATAATGGCTTTGCGGTAAGGTCGGTCGGAGGTCATCGCATCATAAACATCGGCAATGGCAATAATGCGTCCAAATAGCGAAATTTTTTCTTCTTTTAAATTACCGGGATATCCCCCGCCGCCGAACTTTTCGTGGTGATCTAAAATCCCGATTCGGGCGGACATACTGATGCTTGATACTTTTTTAATATAATCATAACCTAGGGTCGAGTGGTTTTGCATTTCACAGGATTCATCATCAGAGAGAACGCCGGCTTTGCAGAGAATGTCCTTTTTGACAAAAACCTTGCCAATGTCATGGAGAATGGCACCGATGCCAAGATCACACAATTGTTCCCGGCCCAGACCCAGGGCTGAACCCAGAACAATCGAAAGAACAGCCACATTTACCGAATGGAAATAGGTATAATCATCAAAAACCTTGAGATCAACCATATTGATTACCATCGAGCTATTTTGCAGAATCTCATCGACAATGCTCTCGATCTGTTTTTGCATATCATTAAAAGTATTCTTTTTAAAAGAACCTTTATTTTCGGTGGTAATAAAAACGTCCTTGATACATTTGACGGTTTCGGCTCGGACGCGATCGTTAATGATATTAATGATTTGGATATCTTTGATCAGATCATCTTCAACATATATGCCATTGTAATTTAATTTTTTTATTCGTTCGATGTAATCCTCAGTAAGAACAGTATCTTTGGCAAGAATTAACTCACCTCGTTCACCCCAAAGATTGTTTCCTAACATCATTCCTTCACGTAGGCAAAATGTTGGTACGTATCTCATTATTTTCCTCCCAATATGATGACCCATTATAAAGTCTTGACTAGGTAATAATTATAACTATAAAAACCCTGTCTTTGCAATGAAAATTTCTGAGGAATTTGCAAAAATAAACTTAAGGCAAAGAAATTTAAGGTTGTATGAGTTTGGTTGTGAGAAAAAAACCTTAAAAGCGATTGAATGAGATAAACTCATCGATGGTTGAATGGCTGGTTGTCATGATCTTTTCCGGCCTATCTGAAAACAGGCAAGATCCCTGATCCAGAAAGGTCAGGTGATTGCAAATGCGAAAAGCCTGACTGAGATTATGGGTGATGATGATGATGGTCAAGCCTTGTTCACGGTTTCTCTTTTGGAGAGCTGCTTCAATAATCTGAATGCTTTTGGGGTCGATATTTGCTGTCGGTTCATCTAAAAAAAGCGCTTTGGGCGAAAAGGATAGCGCCCGAGCTAGCGCTATTTTCTGGGATTCCCCACCAGAAAGGTGGCGGGCACTCTGATCCTTGATGTCATCGATCTCGAATTCTTCGAGCAATTGTGAGACGGTCTGATCGATCGCGTTTTTTTCTTGTTTGCGGATTTTTAAAGGATAGGCAATATTTTGATATACCGATCGCGAAAACAGGGTGGGGGTGTGGGTCGAATAGGTCATTTCAGAAAAGATGTCCTGGCATAATGGCTGGCCGTTGTAAAGAACCGCTCCGCTGCTCGGAGCGATCAGGCCGGCGATGATTTTCATCAGGGTCGTTTTTCCGGAACCGTTGGGGCCGATAATCCCATGAATTTTTCCAGACTCAAATAGTAGATCACTGAATTGACCATCCAGACTGAGCACGGTTTTTTCGTTATATATTTTTTTGATATGACTAGTCTCGATATTCATTCTGATCCCCTAAGATAAAATGGTATAAAAGCGAATTGGTAAAAAACGATATCGACATCAGGATCAGCCCCATGGCAATGGAGACGCTGTATTGTCCCATGTTATTATTCATCGCAATAAAAGTGGTCATTACCCGGGTGAAGCCGCGGATATTGCCCCCGACAATCATGACTGCGCCGACTTCAGAAATAGCCCGTCCAAAACCGGTGACCAGGGCGATCATGATGACCGCTTTTAATTCCAAGACCAGCAAGATCAGAATATCCCATCTTCGGGCACCCAAGGTTTTGCCGGTCTGAACGACCTCATAACCGCTGGTGCTGGCATGGTTAAAGACAATCCCCATAATAACTGGGGTCACCAGAATGGTTTGAGCAATGATCATGGCAGTAGGGGTATACATCAGCTGAAATTGACCAAAAGGCCCTGAGCGGGCTAAAAAAAGAGCAGTGAACAAACCGATGATAACCGGCGGAAAGGACATAAAGGTATATAGAAAACGGGAGACCACTTTTTTGCCTCTGAAATGATGAATTCCCAGAGCAATACCAAGGGGAACCCCGATCAGGGTGCCATAAAGGGTGGCTGAAAAAGAGACAAACAGCGATAACAAAACGATTTGAATGATTTCAGGGTCAAAGGAAAAAATAAGCCGAAAGGCTTCAACAAAACCATTGAGTATGTAATCCATAGAGTTCTCCAAAATGAGATCCTGGAAGATGATATTCCCCCAGGATCCTGGTGATGTTTTTATTTTTTTACGGCATTGGGAATAAACAGCGGATCGCCATTCACTTCATATGAGCCAATTAGTTTCTGGGTTTCAGGTGAGATGATCCAAGTCACAAAGGCTTGCGCGCCATCGGCATTGATCTGGTCATTGATACTGGGCGAAACGGCAATAACCCCATAGGGATTATTTAAAATCTGATCGCCTTCACAGACGATTTCCAGATTAGCCATGGTATCTTTCATGTTGGCGTAGGTCGCCCGGTCTGCTAGCGTATAGCCCAATTTTTCATTGGTAAGCGTCAGGGTTTCACCCATGCCGGTGCCGGTTTTTAAATACCAGTCGCCATCCGGGGTAATGTTGGCGGCTTTCCAGATCGCCAGTTCTTTGGTATGGGTACCGGATTTATCATCGCG
>Ga0180017_100293_pt1 | contig 18872 bp, 23 predicted proteins | sample KR46_S_MetaG_FD_129674 | JGI IMG/M metagenome (GOLD analysis project Ga0180017, IMG submission 129674) | Groundwater microbial communities from the Olkiluoto Island deep subsurface site, Finland - KR46_S_MetaG | ecosystem: Environmental > Aquatic > Deep subsurface > Groundwater | place: Finland...
CACGCTGCTCTATTGGTGCAGATGCGCTCCTTTGGCGTGCCCTTCCTGGCACCGCTCACGCCGATGACCGCTTCTTCCCCCGATTACCTGTGGCGGGGTCCGGTCTGGCAGCAGGAGCGCCGCCCGGATTACCTGGATCCACTGCGATCCCGACGGCAGCCACGGATCAGCCGCGGATGGACCCGGCACAAGCGGAAGGGAGGGGGCGGCGATGGCGGTGGGAAGTAGACACAATCGGGCGCGAAAGACAGTGCTTCTCGTCCTGGTGGGCCTGATGGTATTGGCGACCCTGCCGTTGGGCGGGTGTTGGGACTACCGGGAACCCGACGAAGTATCCTGGATCATGGCCGTGGGAGTGGACCGGGGCCGGGAGAACGATTTGCGCATCTCCTTCCAGATCGCGGTCCCGCTCGCCGCAGGCGGAGGCGGGGAAAGCACCGCCTTCGTAACCGCTATGGATGTGCCTTCCCTGCCGGCGGCCCTAGAAGTTATGAACTCCTTTGTCAGCCGGGAGGGGGATCTCTCCCATACCAAGGCCATCATCTTTTCCCGGGAATTGGCGGAGGAGGATATCAGCGGCACCATCATGCTCCTCAACCGTTTTCGTCAGTTCCGGCCGACCACGGCGCTGCTGATTAGCCAGGAGAAGGCCGAGGAGGTTTTGCGGCAGGCGGAGCCGGTCTTAGAAATCCAACCGGGGAAGTACTGGGAATTAATCACCTCCGGCTGGCGGTACACGGAGTTTATTCCCGTGGGCACCTTCCGTCTGGCGGATCAGGAAATCCGCACCGCCGGTGCTGCGGGGTTGGTTCCGCTGATCGGGCTGGAGCAGGAGGAGCCCGGACCTCCCCACCCGGATCTTCGGCCCAAGGGGCAGGACGTGGCCGGGCAATTGCCCCGGCGCGGCGGGGTGGCCGTGGAACTGTTCGGGTCGGCCGTAATCCGGGAAGGGCGGATGGTGGGCACCCTAAACGGGGATGAGACGGGGATCGTCAAGTTGGTCCGAAATGTGAACTATCGTACCTTCAAGAACCTGCCTGATCCCAATGAGCAAGGGCGTATTATCATTATACAGGCGAGATCCCGGCAGGCACCGCGCATCGAAGTGGATCGCCGGGGCAACGGGCCGTCCCAAATCAGGGCCGACGTGTTCCTGGAGGCAGACATCGTGGGCAAGGAAGGTTTCACCGCCTGGTCTCATCCGGAACGCATTCCGCAGTTGGAGCGTCTCCTGGCCCAGTCTTACAACGAGGACGCCCGAGTTACGGTGCGCCGGGCCCAGGAGCTGGGTGCCGATGTGTTCACCTTTGGGTGGGAGGCCAAAAAGCAGTTCCTTACCTGGCGGGAGTGGGAGGAGTATCGATGGGCGGATCAGTTCCCCAACGCGGACATTGAGATTAGCTTTGACGTACGCATCCGCCGTGTGGGTCTTACTTCCGAAGATATTCCGCTTCGCCGGTTTTGATGGATCAGAGCTAGTGATTAGCCGGAGGAGGTCAGCATGTGGTTAGAGCAGCAACAATGGTGGTTGTACTTATGGTCGCAATCTACACCGCATCCTACGGCCTATGGGCCTGGCGGAAAGGCAACAAACGGGGTGCGATCGGCACCTTCCTCCTGGCCTGGCTCACCCTGATTTCCCCGATCCTGGTCTGGCTCTTCCAAGAACCCTCCTAGGGAAAAAGGGGGACAGGCTACTTTTGTGGATAACTGCTGATTTCTGTGGATAACCCTTTGCATCAGGCTAGACATAAAACAATGCGCTTAATTATCAAAAAGTAGCCTGTCCCCCTTTGTGGATACCCCCTTTGTGGATATTGGGGATAAGTACAGGCTCCCGTTTTAGGGGAGCCTTTCGGATGTCGCATTATGTAGTTTCAGGGACTAGTGGTGGCTGTGTCCGGTTGATTCACCTTTACCAAGGCGGGCGATCGTGTTCAGGACGCCAAAGCCGATGACCGCGAATACGCCGATACAGAAGGCGACGACAAACGGCGGTGCATTGAAGCCCGGAATGGCTGCCAGATAATGATTGAAGTAAATGATGATAAGGGCTGCCGCAAAGGCGAAGAGAATCATTAAAATGGTCATTCCAACGCTCATGTCCTTAGATTCTGCACTTTCATGCTGGTCGTGATGTGACACTGTTTCACCTCTCCCCGCTACTGAAGTATTTGGCTAGTAGGTTAGTATACGCAAACCTTAGACCTCCACTGCACATAGCTTACCAAATATGTGAAAGTTCCGTCAAGCCCTAAAAGCCGATATTGCAGAAATTACTAGCGGTGCGTCGGTCGAAACAGAAGAGGATGGAAGACGATTCTTGTCGAATACTCTCAGATAACAAATCGAATTGCCTGACGGGGTGTTTCGAACGTGAATTTGGGACCGATTACGGTGACCGTTCCTCTGGTGATCGACGTACTGCTTTTAATGTTGATCGCTTACAAAGTGTTTACTTATCTGCGCGGGACCAGGGCAGTCCAGCTGTTGAAGGGACTCCTGGTTCTGGTGGTGTTAACCGGGGTGGCGGAGATTTTCCAGCTTGGTATGCTGAAGTGGACGTTGGAGAAGGTCTGGGTGATGGCGGTGGTGGCTATCCCGATCATCTTCCAGCCCGAACTCCGCAGCATGCTGGAGAAGCTGGGCCGCGGACGTCCGTTTGCCAACCTGATTCAGGCTAATGAACAGTACAAGTGGGTGATCTCCGAGGTGGTTGAGGCCGTCCAGGAGATGAGCAGCAAACGGATCGGGGCTCTGATCGTCCTGGAGCGTGAAACCGGGCTCAAGGAATACGTGGAAACCGGGGTGCCGATGGACGGCCTGGTGTCCCGGTTCCTGTTGATCCAGATCTTCAAGAAGGAGACACCGTTGCACGACGGGGCGGTGATCGTCAGAGCAAACCGGTTACTGGCCGCCAGCTGCTACCTGCCCCTGACCCCGAATCTCCAACTCCCGAAGGATCTCGGCACCAGGCACCGGGCGGCGATCGGAGTGACTGAACAGTCGGATGCGGTGGTGGTCGTGGTTTCCGAGGAGACCGGTGCCATATCTGTGGCCGAGGAAGGAAAACTGACCCGGTTTATGGATCCGGAGGGCTTGGCACGTTTTCTCGAGTCTCGCCTGATGCCGGATACGGGATTTAACTGGAAGTTTAAGGACCGACACAATGGCCGGTTCAAGGGGATGTAACCAAGTGTGGTCTCAGACTCCGACACGTTTATCTATTAGTCTCAATACCCAGGCCAGAACCAGACCATAGACCAAGGAACCGATAAGATCGGATACCGCACTTTCCAAGCTGATTGTCCTCAGTCCGGGCACCTGGAACAGGATGGACAGGGCGTAGGATCCGAACCAGACAAACTGAGCATAGATCACGCCTTTAACAAGGTAGTACCGGCTAGTGACCTGAGGGAGCAGATAGACGAAGAAAATGCCGACCAGGCCGGAGAAGAAGAGTTGACCGACCTGGGCAAACACCGCCTCCGGGAGATTTGTGGGGGTGTGCCCAAAAATGAAAATGCCTGCCCAATCAATGAACCGGAAATGGTCTATGCCAATCACAAAAAACAGAAAATGGTCAATCAGATTCATAGCTACTCCGGCGATTATACCTGCAGAGAATCCTCTGCTGAGCCTGTCGTCCAAGTTTCAAACTCCCCTTTAGATATTCGGAACCTGTTCCATCACAAAAGGACTTACAGTTACCCTGTTCCCTTAGTGTATCCCTATTTCAGACGGATTATTTCGTGCCGTAGTCCTTCTTCACCAGCTGGTCGGTGATCACGCGGGCCTGGGCGGCCGCCAGGCGGGCGATCGGTACCCGGTAGGGGGAGCAGCTCACGTAGTTCATCCCCACCTGGTGGCAGAACTCGATTGAGGAGGGCTCGCCGCCGTGTTCGCCGCAGATCCCGATCAGAAGGTCCGGCCGTGTCGCCCGGCCGCCTGCGATACCGATCTGGATCAGTTTTCCGACGCCCTTGCGGTCGAGTACCACGAAGGGGTTATCCGGCAGGAGCTTCAACTCCAGGTAATGGTGCAGGAACTTACCCTCTGCGTCGTCACGGGAAAAGCCCAGGGTGGTCTGAGTCAGGTCGTTGGTGCCAAACGAGAAAAACTCGGCGGTTTCTGCGATCTCCCCGGCCAAGAGCGCCGCCCGGGGAAGCTCAATCATCGTCCCCACCGCATAGGGGACTTCAACTCCAGTCTCCACACCAACCTCACCAGCCACTGCGTCCACCATTTCCTTAAGATAGTCAAATTCCTTGACGTCGATGATCAGCGGAATTTCCACTTCGGGAATTACCGAACAGCCTTCACTGATCAGTTGGGAAGCGGCATTGAAGATTGCCCGCACCTGCATCCGGTAGACATCAATGAAGACGATGCCCAGGCGGCAACCGCGCAGCCCCAGCATCGGATTGAACTCCGAGAGGGAACGGACCTTGCGCAAGAGATCTTCCTTTTCCTGAATTTCTTCTTTTGCCCCTCCGGTCAGCTTCAGACGGGTAATCTCTACCGCCAGTTCCTCGGCGTTGGGCAGGAACTCGTGCAGTGGCGGATCCAGCAAGCGAATGCAGACCGGCAGCCCTTCCATGGCCTTGAATATGCCGTAAAAGTCGGCCTGTTGCATCGGCAACAGTTCGGCCAAAGCCTCCAGCTTCTCCTCGGCTGTTTCCGCGAGGATCATGCGCTGGACCACGGGTAGACGGTTCTGGCCCATGAACATGTGTTCCGTGCGACACAGCCCGATCCCCTCCGCACCGAAAGAACGGGCCTTGGCGGTGTCTTCGGGGGTATCGGCGTTGGCCCGCACCCCCAGGGTGCGCAGTTCATCGGCCCATTCGAGCAACTGCAGGAAGGCGGGGGACAATTCCGGATCCAGCATCGGGACTTCCCCCATTATTACTCGGCCGGCGGAGCCGTCAATGGATATAGTCTCACCCTCACGCACGGTGATGTCACCGACACGCAGGAGCCGGTTCTCGATGTCGATCTTAACGGACTCGGCACCGCAGACGCATGGTTTACCCATGCCGCGAGCCACCACCGCCGCGTGGCTGGTCATTCCGCCGCGTGAGGTGAGGATGCCTTGGGCGGCGACGATCCCGTGAATATCGTCCGGCGTGGTTTCCATACGTACGAGCAACACCTTCTGTCCCTCGTTGCCCTGTTTTTCAGCCAAGTCGGCATCAAACACCGCCAGCCCGGAAGCAGAGCCCGGGGAGGCGGGAAGTCCGGTGGCGATGACGTTCAGTTGAGCATTAGGGTCAATGCGCTTGTGCAGCAGGTGGTCGAGTTGTTCCGGCTCGACGCGCAGCATTGCCTCTTCCTTAGTGATCAAGCCCTCTTCGACCATCTCCACGGCGATGCGTACGGCTGCGTTCACGGTTCGTTTGCCGTTTCGGGTTTGCAGGATATACAGCTTACCACGTTCAATGGTGAACTCGATGTCCTGCATGTTACGGTAGTGCCGGTCCAGGAGCCGACAGACCCGGGTGAACTCTTCATAGACGGCGGGGAGGTCCTGCGATAGCGCGTCGATGGGTAGCGGCGTCCGGGTTCCGGCGACCACGTCCTCACCCTGGGCGTTGATCAGGTATTCTCCGTAGATTTTATTCTCCCCGGTTGATGGGTTGCGGGTGAAGGCCACACCCGAACCGGAGTCGCTTCCCATATTCCCGAACACCATGGTCTGCACGTTCACGGCGGTGCCCAGGGTATCCGGGATCTTATTGATTTTCCGGTAGGTGATCGCCCGGTCGGTGTTCCAGGAATTGAACACGGCGAAAATGGCCATAAACAGCTGTTCGAACGGATCCTGAGGGAAGGTGCGCCCGGTCTCGTCCTGAATCAGAGTCTTGTAACGGTTGATAACCTCCGCCCAGCCCGCCGCGGTCAGTTCGTGGTCGAAGCTTACCCGACTGCGATCCTTCTGAGCCTGGAGGATTGCTTCAAAATGGTAGTGCTCGACCCCCATCACCACGTCACCGAACATATGAATGAAGCGGCGGTAACAGTCCAGGGCAAACCGCTCGTCACCGGTGGAACGCACCAGCCCCTCCACCGTCCGGTCGTTCAGGCCCAGGTTCAGGACGGTGTCCATCATCCCGGGCATTGATACCGGGGCACCCGACCGTACCGAAACCAGGAGCGGATTTGCTTCGTCACCAAAGGTGCGCCTCAGGCGTCTTGCCAGGACGCTGATATTCTCACGCACTTGATCCTCCATTCCAACCGGGAACCGGTCGCCTGCGGCGGAAAACTCGTTGCAGGCATCGGTAGTCACAATAAAGCCCGGCGGAACCGGCAGGCCGATATTGGTCATCTCGGCGAGGTTGGCCCCTTTACCGCCGAGCAGGTCTTTCATCCCGGCGTTACCTTCCTCAAACAGATATACGTACTTTTCCAACTGTCGCCATCCTTTCGTGCTCATTTGGCACCCATTAGACCCATTAGCGATCACATTTGGTCGGATATCAGCTAATTAATATGTCACGATCGGGTCAATCTAACCACTTACTCTAGCTTTATTCTAGGGGAAGGCCGAAAATCCTTGCTGGAGAACGCACTTTTGTAAAGTCGCGGGCAGGAAAATGGTAGAATAAATTCACTTTCACCGGTCAGGGCCAAAAGCTCCGGATGAACAGGGATTTGGAGCAGGCCTGCGGGCTATAGGGAGTTATCTCGATTATTTGACAAAACAGGGCTCTTAACCGCTCTGAACCTTCATGGTATAATCCAGTTTGAGCAGAATTTTGTTTACAGGAGGAGATGAGCAGAAATCATGAAGCGCGTTGGTATGTTTTTGTTAGTTAACCTGTTGGTGCTGACCACAATCGTGATCGTAACCAGTGTCCTGGGTGTGAACCGATACATTACGGCCTACGGTATTGACTACGGTGCCTTGCTGGTCTTTGCCGCGGTCATCGGCTTCTCCGGTGCCTTTATTTCACTGGCGTTGTCGAAGTGGATGGCGAAGAAAATGATGAACGTCAAGGTGCTCGAACCGCGCGGCAACCTGACCGTGCCGGAGCGGCGCCTCATTGATCAGGTACACGAGATGTCCCGGCGGGCCGGGCTTACCAAGATGCCTGAGGTCGGAATTTATCCATCCCCCGAGGTCAACGCCTTTGCCACCGGACCGTCCAAGAACAACTCCCTGGTGGCGGTGTCCAGCGGGCTCCTGCAGCGTATGGACGCGGATGCGGTAGAGGGAGTTCTGGCGCACGAAGTGGCGCACATTGCCAACGGTGACATGGTGACCATGACCCTGGTTCAGGGCGTGATCAATACCTTTGTGGTCTTCCTGTCGCGCATCATCGCCTACGCCGTTTCCAACATGGTGCGTAGCGAGATGGCCGGGATCGTGCACATCGCTTCGATCATCGTGTTCCAAATCCTGTTCTCAATCCTGGGTAGCATTGCGGTCTTGGCCTACTCCCGTCATCGTGAGTTCCACGCGGATCGGGGAGGTGCTAGCCTTGCCGGTAGGGACAAAATGATCCGGGCGCTGAAGTCATTGAAGCAAAACGTGCAACTGGTAGATAAATCCGAGTCCTCACTGCAAACCCTGAAGATCAGCGGTGGGAAGAAGGGCCTGAGTAGCCTGTTCGCCAGTCATCCCGATCTCGACGAGCGCATCCGCCGCCTGCAGGGCTCCTAGGAGGCCAAGCCACCAACACATTAACTCATTGCAAATGTGCAAGGGCTAATCAATAAATGATTAGCCCTTCATTTTTCTGGCAGGGTTTTTGTAACTAACCCCCGGCCCTTTAACCTTCGGGATACTAGTCCTCCCGGCAAATTCAGGGGGAATCCGGATCTATGCCTTTAGGACTCGGGGAGAGCGGGGGATGATTACGGTGACGCGGGTGCCCTCGGTGAGACTGCTGTCGACGGTGATGGTGCCGTCGTGGCGGTGAATGACGTCTCTGCTGATCGCCAGTCCCAGGCCCACCCCGTCACGGGTTGTAAAGAAGAGGTCGAAGATTTGCGGCATCAGTTCTTCAGGAATCCCTGCTCCGCTGTCGGCCACCTCAATCCGGACCTGCTCGTCGTTTCCGGCAGCCCGAACGGTTACCGTGCCGCCGGCGGGGGTGGCATCGAGGGCATTCTTGGTCAGGTTTATCATTACCTGCCTCAACTGCTGCGGGTTACCCTTAACCGCACCTACTTCCGGTTCGGTTTCGACAACGAGGTTAATCCCCTTCAGAAAAACGTAGCCGTCCATGAGCAGGTTTACATCCTTTAAAACCGAATCAATGTCGACGGTCTGGTCGTTTGACTCATCGGAGGAGGACAAGCTGATAAAACCCTTGATCTGATCGTTGACCCGGTCCACCTCGTCCAGAATGAGCGAGAGGTACCGACGGGTTTGATCCGGATGGCTGGTTCCTTCGAGCAACAACTGCGCGAACCCACGGATGATGGTCAGAGGGTTACGCACCTCGTGGGCGAATCCCCCCATTATTTTCAAGGCCAGGCTCAGGTGGTCGTATTGGTACAGGCTTTCATCAGACGTGAGGCTATCCGGTTGGCGGACTGCGCTGTTTTGGCAACCGTTCACGGGCGCAGCCGAGCAGTCGGGCTCGATCCTATTGAAAGTGCGTCCCAGAGTGGCGGCAATGGCCTCAAGAAACCGGGCTGCCTCCTCGACCATCCCCTCCCCTTGGCTCACAAAAACGCCCAATGCGCCGACTGTTTCCCCGCTTGGCGTGATGATCGGAACACCGGCGGTACTCCAGTCCAGATACGACTGGTTATAGTGTTCAAAACCGTTGAAAACCGAGAGCTGACCGCTGTGTAATGCGGTACCCGCACCGTTATTCCCCATCGCTTCCTCGGCCAGGGAAGAGCCTGGTTGCAGAAAAAACAGTAGCTGACCGGATGCGGCCTCGGGGTTAATGCGTACCGATAAAACACGTCCCGCATTGTTTGTCAGAACGACCGCGCAGGCCGGCCAGTCTTGCGCGAGTTGTTCCATTATGTCCAAATACGGGGATGAGGTGGTAATCAGGTGATGGTGTTGCCGTTGCAACTCTTCGGCTTCTTCAGCGAAGGAAGAAGGCGGTTCGGAGAGACCGAAGGCGGGGGCCCCGAGCTTAACGCACCGCAGCCAAGCGCTGAAGAGGGAGGCCTTTTTGTTCGCGTGCTGACCCTGGTTGTCCACAAAGGACAGAGCCGAAACAACATTCAAAGATATCCCCCCCATGTCAGCCCTAAAACTTAACAACAATGTCGAGTTTTGAGGTATTCTCCTTCTTATTGATTGTACCTAAAAGCAACCAACTATAGGGGCCTATTCGCTCGTATTATTCCTTGATAATCCGACAAAGAACGACCGACCGCAGACCGGAATATGTATATATTAAGCGAGGTGAATGGTTTGCGGTTGCTTGACGATGTCGATTTCCTGGACGTGGTGGCGGCGAGTTTTGGCTTCCTGGTCTTGGGCGGATTGTTGGTCAGTTACTTCCTAGGGTATCCGGAGAATCCGATCACCAAATCTCTCCAGGAATAGTTCTTTGCAATTCTCGGGAATGCAGATCGGATGCAGTCATAGCCGGATTCCCGAAAATAGGACGACCGGCGGCCATTCAGATCCGCCGATCGGGTAATTGGTTAACTCGATACAGGCTGTATTGAATAACTGTATCATGGCACGTCTATCTCCGGCAAACCTCATATACCGGTTTTACTCCCGGCTACCTATGCTGAAGCGGTATGGAGCGGGATATGGTTTGGAGATGTGGCCGATTCCCCCAGAATGATCTCACATCAGGCAGGATTTGCGAGTAATCGAATGGCTACCTGAGTTAGGTTGATCGTACACGAATTCTCGGGAGACACGTCCGGCTTTTCCTTACTCGAAGTCTTTGCCAGCGAGACCTAGGTTAGGATACAATTTATGGGATAGATAGTTGTGTGACCAAATGAATAGCATCCCACAGCTCCTGACCGCGATCAACCAGGCTCTGGCCGACATCAAGGCTGATGGTACCTACCTGGCCATCGCCGAGAAGTACGTCGGTGCCGACATTAGTGGTGACTAAGAAAGACAGGTTCTTCAACACCATCGCGGATGCTTACATCACCGTCATCCGCGGCACCCCGTTGATCGTCCAGATCTTCTGGATTTACTACGGATTGGCTCCGGTTCTGGATGTACCCGCCTTCTGGGCGGCCTCACTGGCGCTGGCCGTTCACAATGGTGCCTATATCGCGGAAATCTTCCGGGGTGGCATTCAGTTCATCAACCGGGGGCAGATGGAAGCAGCGCTTTCAGTGGGGATGATCTACAACTTGGCGATGCGGCGCATTGTTTTGCCGCAGGCCTTCAAACGCAGCATCCCCCCGCTCGGCAACCAGTTTATCATTGGTCTGAAGGATTCTTCGCCGGCCGCCTTTGTGACCATGCCTGAACTCTTTATGACGGCGATGCGACGAGCGGCTAATCAGCTGGGTAACGTGCTCGAGTACTATACCATCGCCGGTCTGTACTACCTGGCGCTGGTGGTCGTGTTTACCTTCCTCGCCAAGAAGCTGGAAAACCGTCTGGATGTCGATAAATAGTGTTCGGAGGAGTCTTTAATGATAAAAGTCAGTAAACTGAACAAACACTTCGGAGCGCTGCATGTACTCAAGGACGTGGATATGGAGGTTCAGGCCGGTGAGGTGGTCTGCCTGATCGGTGCCAGCGGTTCCGGAAAAAGCACTCTGTTGCACTGCATCAACTTCCTGGAGACGGCGGAGAGCGGTGATGTTTTCATCGAGGACCACCTGATCGACCGGAAGAAGGACAATCTGAACAAGATCCGCCAGGAAGTAGGCATGGTTTTTCAGCTCTTCAACCTGTTTCCGCACAAGACCGGGGATACACAGAGAAACGGGAAGCCGTGCATCGGCTCCCCGTTCTTTAGTTGAGAACCCTATAACACCCCCATCTCCTCAGTGACTTGTGCCTGCCAGGCTCTTCTGGTAGACGGCCCCGAACAGAGCCGCGACGACCACGGTAACGTAGAAGTAGGCAAATACCGTCAGGAGCCATCCCAGGTAGGGGACTGCATTAAGAAAGGACACCAGGGCATACAGGGCGATTGCCAGGACAAAGGTGGCAACGTAGCTGGCCGGCGCGGCAACAATGTGCCGGATGATTTCGCCGAACCGGAAAGCGGCGACGAAGTCACCGGTAGCGGCGAACTTGGCGATGGCCATCGGGATCAGGAAGGCCAGGAACATGAACAGGATCATTGAAATCAGGGCGGCGGTTCCCATTCCGGCAATGCCGATGGGGTTAAAACCGGTGGCCATGGTCTGAGCAGAGACGCTGCTCCAGAGTCCGGTAGCGGAGAGAAGCAGGGCCGGTACGATCATGTATAATAGGCCGACCACTCCAATCCCCAAGCCCTTCAGAAACTTTGCGCTCCATCCATCCCAAGCCGGCATTTCATAGTGCGAGCGGCTGGTTCGCTCCATGACCTCCACACAATAGCCCATGCTGAGAAAGTTGATGATCGGGAAGATAGCCAAGACTCCACCCACCAGTACCCTGGACCAGTTGCCGGCCTCAAGCGGCATTTTCACCACACGTTCGATCATTTCCCTTTTCCAAACCTTCTCTCCGTTTAGATATTTGGGTAAGCTAATAGATTATTACGTGCGCCGCTGGCACAATATTGCAAAAACCGGAACCCTGTGAGTTGTAAATATATGGTTATGGTAGGGGCGCATTGGACGCGAGGCAGGCGGAATTGCTAAGATATAGTAAGAACAGTTGAGAGAAGGGATTCGGCGCTATGGACATTACTCAGGTTATCCAAACGTTGCAGGAGAACGGCAGGTACACTGCCTTTCTGAACAGCGTCCTTCAGGCCGCTTTGATCGTCGCCGCCACTTGGTTGCTCATCTTCCTGGGGCAGAAAGTGATCCGCCGCGTCTTTTCGGTAGGGCGTAGCGACCCGCAGAAGAAAGAAACCCTGGTCAGCCTCCTCAGTTCGGTATTGCGTTATGTCCTGTTCGCGGTGTCCGCGCTGTTAATCATTCAGGCCTTTGCCCCAGGCTTCAACATCGCCCCGATCCTGGCCGGAGCCGGCGTGGTCGGTCTGGCGGTGGGGTTTGGCGCGCAGACCCTGATTCGAGATGTGATTACCGGATTTTTCCTGATGTTTGAGGATCAGATTCGGGTGGGGGACTTCGTTTCCATCAACGGTGAGGTCACCGGAACGGTGGAGGAGGTGGGCTTGCGCATGACCACTGTGCGCGAGTGGTCCGGACGCAAGTTCTACATCGCCAACTCGGAGATACGGACGGTCAACAACTTTAACCGACGGGAACTGCGTGTGATCGTCTCGGCCACCTTCCCGTTTGAGGAAAACCCCGCCCGCATCCGGGAGTTCTTGCAGGGGGTGTGCGCCGAGGCCACCGAAACCCTCGGGGAACACCTGATCACCGATGAGGCCGGTACCTATCTGGAACCCCCGCAGATTATCGGTGTCACGGACATTAACGAGGACGAACGCGGCGGTGCATATACGATCATCGCCAAGACCTTCCCCGCCTCCCTCTGGCACGCGGAGCGTACCATTCGCGAAATCATCTGGCGCCGCTCCCTGGACGAGGGAGTCCCCCTAGCCTACCCCCAGCGCATCCAAAAAAAGGGACAGGCTACTTTTATGGATAACTAAGTGAAAATGAGGCCGGAGACCTCACCCTGTGGATATCTTGATTAGATGTAAACGTTGGGGCTCTAAGAGTATAGTCAAACAGGGGGAAGGCTATTTGAAAAAGTAGCCTGTCCCCTTTTGTGGCGTCAGCCCAGCCATCAGAATCCATACTTTCACCGTGTTCATCCCTGAAAATCCCCCGCTCTTCTATAATTTGCTAGGCAACATAATCCTAGAATATCTTTCCCCTTTTCTCCTACAACATATATTTCCCATCTATAAAATAACCTTTTCACGCCCACCCTAAGTGGAGGGTGAAGCAATATGGCCAAAGATAACAAGATGTCGGTTATCGATCGACACTACCTGACCCTGGACAAGATTATTGAGCGCTACGGCGATCGACCGGGAGGCCTGATTCGAGTTCTGGCCAAGGCCCAGGAACTATTCGGCTACCTTTCCCGTGAGGTCCAGATTCACGTGGCCGAAAAGATGTGCCTACCCGTCGGACACATCAACGGAGTGGCCACATTTTACTCCCAGTTTATAACCTCACCGCGTGGAAAATACACCATCAGCGTGTGCCTGGGCACCGCCTGCTACGTCAAGAACGGGCAGAACGTGTACGACCGGTTTAGCAAACTTCTGGGCGTGGAAGAAAACCAGAATACCGAGGATGGGATGTTCACCCTGCGCTCGACGCGGTGTATCGGGGCCTGCAGTCTGGCGCCGCTGATCACCGTCAATGAAGACGTTCACGGTCACCTAACTCTTAATGACGTAGCCCGGATTACCGGTCAGTATCAGGAAAAGGAAGCAGAAGTGGAGGCGGCGGACGTTGGTGCAGAGCCTGTCGGACCTACAGGATATCAAACGCAAGCATCTCCCCCAAATTAACGAGCGACTGCAGAGCGGGGTCATGGCCCCACCGACCCAAATCCTCGTCTGCACGAGCACGGCCTGTGTCGCCTCCGTCGGAGGCGACACTCTGTTCAAGACCCTGCGTAAAGAGGTCAAGGCGCAGGGGTTGAACGTGCGGGTGGTACAGACCGGCTGCTTCGGTTTCTGCGGACTCGGCCCGGTCGTCGTGATGCACCCGGGAGCGGTGTTGTACTGCAAGGTGCGCGATGAACACGTACCTTACATTCTGAAAAAGCACGTTGTGGAACACAAGATCGTGCGGGATCTGCTTTATGAAAATGTGAGCGGCGGCGGGGAAAGGATCAGTTCCATGTACGACCTGCCGTTCTTTGAGAAACAGCACCGTGTCGTACTGGAGAACTCCGGACTGATTGATCCGGAGGACATTAACGAGTACATCGCCCGTGACGGGTATATGGCTCTGGCCGATGTGCTATCCAAATGGACATCATCCCAGGTGGTGGATGCTGTTGACCGGTCCGGATTGCGCGGACGGGGCGGGGCCGGTTTCACCACCGGTAAGAAGTGGTCCTTCGCCGCGGCTGAAGACTCGCCCCAAAAATACGTAATCTGTAACGGTGACGAGGGTGACCCCGGGGCCTTCATGGATCGGAGCCTGCTGGAGGGTAACCCCCACGCCGTTTTGGAAGGCATGGCCATCGCCGCTTATGCCATCGGTGCCAATGAGGGATATGTCTACGTCCGGGCGGAATACCCGCTCGCGATAAAGCGGATCGAACTGGCGATCCGCCAGGCTCGCCGCTTGGGCTTGCTCGGGAAGAACATCATGGGTAGCGACTTTGACTTCGAGGTGGATATCGCCCTTGGGGCCGGAGCTTTTGTCTGCGGCGAGGAGACTGCGCTCTTACGTTCGGCGATGGGTTTTCGCGGTGAACCGCGGGTTCGCCCCCCGTTTCCGGCGCAAAAGGGTTTGTATGATCAGCCCACGATCATCAATAACGTGGAGACGCTGGCCAACATACCGACGATCATCCGGCACGGTCCGGAATGGTTTGCCGCCATGGGTACCGAAAACAGCAAGGGCACGAAGATCTTTTCCCTCGCTGGACAGATCCTGAACACCGGCTTGATCGAGGTGCCGATGGGCATCAGCCTCAAATCCGTAATCTTCGATATCGGCGGCGGCCCGCCTCCGGGACGTCAGGTAAAGGCCGTACAGACCGGAGGCCCTTCCGGAGGGGCGGTACCGACCGCTCTTATGGATGTACCCATTGATTTTGAATCCCTGCAGCGTCTCGGCACGATCATGGGATCGGGGGGCTGATCGTCTTGGACAACACCGACTGTATGGTGGACATTGCGAAGTTCTATATGAAGTTTGCCGCAGAAGAATCTTGCGGGGCCTGCACCCCCTGCCGTGCCGGAGTCGTCCAACTGGTCGGCATCTTAGAGAAGATCACCAACGGCGAGGGGACGATGGAAGACCTGAAAACCCTGAAAGAACTCGCCTACGACGTGAAAGACGCCTCCCTCTGCGGCCTGGGGCAGACCGCCGCGAACCCGGTGCTCTCGACGTTGGAATACTTCCACGACGAATACCTGGCCCATGTGCGTGACCACCGCTGTCCGGCGGGAGTGTGCCAGAAGCTGGTGGTGCACTAACCACGTATGGCAAGATACCGAACATCCTGCCCTGAAAGCAGGATTTTTCTTCATGCATTGACAGCTCTTTGGGGGGATCGTAGTATCTAAATATATGGATATGTAAATATGGGAAGGAGAAATAAAGAATTGACCGAAGGAAAAGACGTCGCTGAAAGGCACAAAGTGACCCTGATCTGTTCCCGGAACACCATCGACGGGGTTTACCCCCCATTGATTTTAGCGTTGCAGGCAGCGCGCAAGGGGGCAGAAGTGTCCATTTTCTTTACCTTCATGGGGATCGAGGCAATCAGACGCGGTGGTGCGGCGAAGGCCAGGTTCTACCCACCGGGATTTATGGGCGCGATTCCGGGGATGTCCCGAATAGCGACCCGCATGATGCTGAAGATGGCCGGGGAAAAGGCGCAGGTTCCCCCGCCGGCGGACCTTCTGGAGATGTGCCGGCATGAGGGGGTTAAGTTCTGGGCCTGTCTCATGACCGTGCAAATGATGAACCTGAAAGAAACCGATTTTGTGGAAGGGGTTACCGTTATTGATGCTGCGGGCTATATGGATATGGCCTTGGCCTCTAAGCTAAACTTGTTCATTTAGCGGTATGTGGTGTTACCCATTCTAATGTCGGCAGAATTCGAGGGGGAGGCTTCATGGAGAACCTGAGGGAGTTCCGTAAGCAGGCCGAGTTTCTGAAAGCACTGGCCCATCCGACGCGGTTGTGTATTGTCAGCGGCCTGTTGCGCGAAGAGGGCTGCAATGTAAACCAGATCAAGGAATGCCTCAACCTGCCTCAGTCTACGGTTTCTCAGCAGTTAGCCATCTTGCGTGCCGCCGGTATCGTGGAGGGTGAGCGTCGAGGTACCGAGGTCTGCTACCGGGTCGTCGATGACCGTGCCCAAAAGCTTGTCAAGGTTCTCATCAAGGACACTGACCACCAAGAAACGCTTTCACAGACCAAGACCTGACCTTGGTTTTTTTCCGGGCTATCTCATACATCCTTGACAAGGAGGCCTTAATTTAGTACGATATTTGTACCGAGGTGATAACGCAATGAATATTAAGGAAGATATTAAGCCTATTTCCTATATTAAGGCCAATGCGGCTGAAATTCTGGAGCAAGTGAACGAGACCCATAGGCCTGTCTATATTACTCAAAACGGAGAGGCTAGGGCGGTTTTGATGGATCCTGAATCCTACGAAAAAATGAAAAAGGCTATCGGTTTGCTAAAACTACTGGCCCAGGGGGAACGTGATATAGTTGATGGCAACGTTTTATCGCAGGAAGAATTATTTTTAGCTATGGATCGTGACTTTGACCATATAGGCCATGACTGATGGTATATATCAGGTCTTCTGGACACAAACTGCTCAGCAGGATTTAATAAGAATACTTGAATACATTGCCGCCGACAGTGAAATTCAAGCAGGAAGAGTTTATCTGGCCATTAGACAAAAAGCCGATAACTTACGGCAAATGCCCTTACAGGGAAGAATTGTTCCGGAATTAAAATATTATGGCATTATAATCTACAGGGAATTGATTAGCCCGCCTTGGCGAATTGTTTATAAGACTGAACAAAATAAAGTATGGGTGCTTGCAGTAATCGATGGAAGACGAAATGTAGAGGACATATTGCTTGATAGGTTCATTTAATTGGACATACCCTGAACCGTGCTGGTACAGTTCCCTCCACGACCGGCACTTTTTTGTCGCCTAAAGAGCGAGGCACCTGCCGCGATCAGCGTCAACTGCCATGGGCTGGATCTTGAATAAAGACCTTTACGATTTGCCCCAGGACCGATTCTGATAGTATAATAATCTTTAGCGTACTGCAAACAGGTGCGCCTTTGGACTCCAAGCCGGAGTGGCGGAATTGGCAGACGCAAGGGACTTAAAATCCCTCGATCGTTCACGATCGTACCGGTTCGACCCCGGTCTCCGGCACCAACAGAAAAATCAAGGTCCGCAGATGTACAAGCGGAAACCACCATACTTGCAAGCACTACCCAAGGTATTCACCAAGTTTTTCTTTGACACCAGGGGTACAGCCCCGGTGTTTGTTTTTCTGTCGGCAATGTGGAAAGATAGCATCAAGTGGTTAAACAATAGGTCTCAATTGAGGGGAGCGACTGTTGTGAGTTGTCCTAGTTTCCCGGTTGGATACCACACTTTGCACAAAATCAAGACGTCCTCATCCTAAGCGGTGCGGAAGACCATTGCATCCCCTTGCAGATGCATTACAAGCAGGTGGCTGCCCTTAAGAACGCGAGGTCGGTCACCGAACGCATCTTCACCCGGGAAGACCAGGGGCAGAATCATTGTCAGATCGGGAATCTCGGACTGGCGCTGGACGTGATGGTGGAATGGATTGAAGAAATCACCATAGAAACGGAAAACCAGGGCTCCTAGGCCCCGGTTTCCAAGACCACTAATGTGCTTGTCTCAGACAATCTTGCCGTCGTGGATGATCCAGGTCCAGTTATGGCCGCTGTTATTGTCCCAGTTGTTGGCGCTGTCCTTGAAACAAAAACTCAGCCGTTCCGCAGTGGCGGGAGCCTCGAGGGTTTTAACCCATCCGTAGGCCGTCTTGGACATCCTTAAATCCCGGATCACCTGCCAGTGATCAGATGGTCCGAATCCGACATGGAGATAGACCTGATCGGCACCGGAGTCAGCCAGCAGGCCATTATAGAATACAGTGGTCTCTTGGCCGGCGGTTATCGGGGTGGGATCAACAACCACACCACCGGGGTAGTCGGCGTGGTCATATCGTTCCAGTTTTCCGGCTCCTGTGCCGAAGTTGGTGGGTTCCATTAGAAATCATCCTCCCAGCCATCGGTATTTGTAGCCTTAGTATGGGCAGGATGAACCTTCCTTTATGTCAGGAAACATATTGCTTACGGGATATCCAAGTTGACCTGGATAACAAACGGAGCTTTTCACTCAGATAAGAAAAGGACTGTTCAACATTGGGAAGGCTTGACTGTCCTCACTGGCTTGCAGGATCACATCTAGGATATCGGCGGCGTCCCGGAGATACTTGGGGCAGATGGTGTCAAAGAGTTTCTGGTCCTTGGCGTACTGATAGCCTTGAGGGGTGCCGAGGTCGCAGCCCAAAAGGTTCTTACAGACTAGGGAACCATTTTGGTCCTTAAACTTAGACATGAATTCCTGGGCTAGCTTGTAGGTCTTTTCCTTAGCGGCGTTGTCCTTGGTGTCAACCGTACCGAATTTTAATCCGATCACCATCAAGGAGCCGGAAACCGCACCGCACATATCACCCGTGCGGCCAACCCCTGCTCCGAAGGCTGCAGCCAGACGCAGGGCGGTCTCCCGGTCTAAGCCTAGGCCGGGGCCGTAAGTGCCGACGATGGATTGCGAACAGTTGAACCCTTTGTCAAAACAAGATACGGCCAGTTCTCCGTTGTCCATAGTTCCTAGTCCTCCCACATCTAGTTGTCTGTACAATCTGGAATGCATACGCTTTTACCAATTCGACATCGGTACCCGGTTACCTCTTGTTTCGGCGAGTGGTGGAAGGGTAGAATCCTGACTTTGACAGCAAAAGAGGAGAAAAAGAGGCCGCAACCCTTGCAAATAAAGGGGTTGCGGCCTTCATATGGTTTCAGAAATATGTAGGGGAATACCTCATTTTTTGCTGTTGG
>Ga0180017_100296_pt1 | contig 18858 bp, 16 predicted proteins | sample KR46_S_MetaG_FD_129674 | JGI IMG/M metagenome (GOLD analysis project Ga0180017, IMG submission 129674) | Groundwater microbial communities from the Olkiluoto Island deep subsurface site, Finland - KR46_S_MetaG | ecosystem: Environmental > Aquatic > Deep subsurface > Groundwater | place: Finland...
CCCAAGGACATCAACGTGGCCGAGGTGCACGACTGCTTCACCATCGCCGAGATGATGGCCTACGAGAACCTGGGCTTCGCCGCTCCTGGCGGCGGCCCGGAGCTTATCCGGGCCAAGGAGACCTACAAGGAGGGCTCCATCCCGGTGAACGTGGACGGCGGGCTTTTATCCAAGGGCCACCCAATCGGCGCCACCGGCGGCAGCCAGGTGCGCACCATTGTATTGCAACTTCGCGGCGAGGCCGGTGACATGCAGGTCAAGGACCCGCAGTTCGGCCTGGTGCACAACATCGGCGGCGTGGGCCTTTACGGCAACGTCACCATCTTTGGGAGGTGAGGCATGCCTAAACCGGAAATGGACACCCGTTTCAGCAAATTCGGCACGGTGAGCTTCACCGCGGTGACCAAGATCAACGATTTCATCGGCTATCTGGAAGAGGGCAAGGTGGCGGGCACCCAGTGCACCAAGTGCGGGCAGAAGTTTTTCCCGCCTCGGGCCGACTGCTTTGCTTGCCCGGGTGAGCCGGTGGAATGGTTCATGGTGGAGGGCGCGGGCAAGTTGATGACTTTCAGCGAGCTTATGTACGCGCCCATCGGCTTTGGCGAGGACCTTCCCTACGCCATCGCGGTGTTGGACTACGGCGACTTCAAGGTCTTCGGGCGCATCGGCGAGGTGCCCTTCGAGGAAGTGCAGATCGGCATGGAGATGGTGACCCGGGTCAACCAACTCCCCAACGGCAACCTGAACTATGTGTTTGAAAAAGCCTAGGCCTCCGGCCAGCTAAAAACCAACGGCCCGCCCCTGCCGCAAGGCGAGGGCGGGCTGTTGCCGTTTTAAGGCATGGTTGCGGCCGCTTTCTTGGCAGCGACGCAAAAATTGGGCGCTTGGAAAATGAAATTTGCTTGACGCCATATTTTCGGACTTAGTAAGATAATCTTACTATCTTACTAACTCGGAAAGATGGAAGGGATAGTAGCTTGGCAGGTATCAAGAAAAAGAAGTTGGCCGACTTTGTCCTGGATGAAATCAAACGCATGATCGAGGCGGGAGAGCTCAAGGAGGGCGACCGGCTGCCCAATCAAACCGAGTTCGCCGCCCGCCTGGGGGTTAGCCGCCCTTCCCTGCGTGAAGCGATGCAGACCCTGGCCATGGTCGGAGCCGTGGAGCAACGGCCGGGCTACGGCTCGGTCATCAAGTCGCTGACCCCGGCCCTGTTCGCCTCCCATCTGGCCACGCCCCTGGTGAATGACGAGGCGGCCACCCGCCAACTGCTGGAAGCCCGCATGTTCATCGAGGGCGGCATCGCCAAACTGGCCGCCCGCAACGCCACCCAGAGCGAGATACGCAAGACCGGCACCATGGTGCGGCAGATGGCCGAGGCCTTGGAAAAGGGGCGGCGGGAGGAATACACCAAGCTGGACACCCGCGTTCACTACCACCTGGCCGTTTGCTCCCACAACGACATCATGCTGCACTTCTTCGTGACCATCCGCAGCATGATGGAGCAGTTCATGGCCGAGGCCTTTTGGCTGCTGCCCGAGCTGCTGGCCCGCTCCATGCGCTTCCACCAGAAAATTTATCAGGGCCTGCGCGACCGTGACGAGGATGCGGCGGCGGCGGCCATGAATGGACACATCGAGGATATCCAACGAACCCTGGAGCAGTTCTACGGCTCCCCTTCAAAAGGCCCCAAAAGTAAAAAATGAACATCGACCAGATCAACACCGTCGCCATTATCGGGGCCGGCACTATGGGCTCGGGCATCAGCCTTTGCGTGGCCGCCGCCGGATACCAAGCCAACCTGTTCGATGTCTCCGACCGCCAGTTGGAAAAGGCCCTGGCCCGAGTGCAAAGCTGCCAGGAGGTCTTGATCCGCGAGGGAATTTCGAGCCATGAGCAGGCGCGGCAATCCCTGGCGCGTATCCACTGCTACACCGACCTGGGGGAAGCGGTGGCCCAGGCCCAGTTCATCATCGAGGCGGTCCCCGAAGAGCTGGAGCTGAAGCGCCGCGTTTTCCGGCAAATCGAGGAGGCCTGCCCCCCGGACGCCATCCGAGTGACCAACACCTCTGGGCTGAGCGTTTCGGAAATAACCCGAGAAAGCCTCAGCCCGGAGCTGAGCGCCGGCATGCACTGGGTCAACCCTCCGGAGCTGGTGCCCCTGGTGGAGATCATTCGCGGCGAGAAATCCTCCGATGAAACCATCGGCCTGATCTACGAGCTGGCGGTGAAGCTGGGCAAAAAGCCGGTGCTGATCCAAAAGGAAGTGCCCGGCATCGGCCTGAACCGGCTGCAATTCGCCCTTTTCCGGGAGGCCCTGGGCATGGTGGAGGAGGGCGTGGTTTCCGCCGAGGACGTGGACCGCATCATGTGCTACGGCCTCGGGTTCCGCTATCCCTGGATCGGTCCCCTGAAGACGGCTGACCTGGGCGGCCTGGACGTGTTTTTTGAAATCTCCAAATACCTTTTCCAGCACCTGAGCGACGCCAAGACGCCTCCGCCCATGCTGGCCGACCTGATCACCGCAGGCCACCTGGGCGTGAAAAGCGGGCAGGGCTTTTACGACTACGGCCAGGATGCCGCCGGGCACATTTTGGACCGCCGGGACAGCTCCTTTATCCGCCAGTGCCGCCTGATGCAGGAAATAGACTCCGAGGATTAAACAAACGTCAGCGAGGCCGCTGAGCCCGCCACTAGGATTCCGATGCAACTGAGAAGCGACCAGATGAAAAAGGGGATCGAGCGGGCCATGAGCCGCTCGCTTTTCTATGCCATGGGCTATACCCGCCGGGAGATGGAAGGCCCCCTGGTGGGGGTGGTCAACTCCGGCAACCAGATCGTACCCGGCCACATCCATCTGGACCGGCTGGTGGAGGCGGTGGTGCGCGGCGTGTGCGCCGGGGGCGGCACTCCGGTGTGCTTCCCCACCATAGCCGTGTGCGACGGCATAGCCATGGGCCACGCCGGGATGCGCTACAGCCTGGCCAGCCGTGAGCTTATCGCCGATTCCATCGAGACCATGGCAATGGCCCATCCCTTCGACGCCCTGGTGCTGGTGACCAACTGCGACAAGATCACCCCGGGGATGATCATGGCCGCCTTGCGGCTCAACATCCCGGCCATAATCCTCAGCGGCGGCCCCATGCAGGCGGGGGTTTGGCGCGGCCAGGAAACCGACCTGACCACGGTCAACGAGGCGGTGGGCAAGGTGGGGGCCAAGCGGATGAGTTTGCAAGAGCTGGATGACCTGGAATCCTGCTGCTGCCCCGGTGCGGGCTCTTGCGCCGGGATGTTCACGGCCAACTCCATGAACTGCCTGGCCGAGGCCCTGGGCCTGGCCCTGCCGGGCAACGGCAGCATCCCGGCGGTCAGCGGTGCCCGCACTCGCCTGGCCAAGCGGGCGGGCATGCAGGTGATGGAGCTGTTGGCCGCGGGCATCCGGCCCCGGGACATAGCCGGGCGCGAGGCCTTTGCCAACGCCATCGCGGTGGACCTGGCCATGGGCTGCTCCACCAACACCATCTTGCATGTGCCGGCAATAGCCCGCGAGGCCGGGCTGACGGTAAACCAGGACGATTTCGAGGTCATCGGCCGCGATGTCCCCCACCTGTGCAACATGAGCCCGGCTGGCCCCCACCACCTGGATGACCTGGACCGGGCGGGCGGGGTGCAGGGGGTGATGAAGCGCCTGGCCCAGCGCGGCCTGGTGAACCTGGAGGCCATGACCGCCACCGGCGAAACCCTGGGGGCCAACCTGGAGGCCGCCGCCATCCGCGACGAGGAAATCATCCGTCCCTTTGAGCGGCCCATACACAGCGAGGGCGGCCTGGCCATCCTGCGGGGCAACCTGTCCCCGGACGGCGCGGTGGTCAAGCAGTCCGCCGTGGCCGAGAGCATGCTGGAGCGCACCGGCCCGGCCCGGGTGTTCGAGTGCGAGGAAGACGCGGTGAAAGCCATCATGGATGGGGCCATCCTGCCGGGCGACGTGGTAGTGATCCGCTACGAAGGGCCCAAGGGCGGGCCGGGCATGCGGGAGATGCTCTCGCCGACCTCGGCCATCGTGGGCGCCGGATTGGGCGAGTCGGTGGCCCTGGTCACCGACGGTCGCTTCAGCGGGGTCACCCGCGGCGCGGCGGTGGGCCATATCTCTCCGGAGGCGGCCCAGGGCGGCCCCCTGGCCCTGGTGATGGAGGGCGACCTCATCGCCATCGACATTCCCGGCCGGACCCTGGAGCTGCTGGTGGGCGAGGAAGAGTTGGCCCGGCGGCGCGCCCAGTGGCAGCCGCCCGAGCCCAAGGTGCGCACCGGCTATTTGTATCGCTACTCCCAAATGGTGACCCCGGCATCCCAGGGCGCCGTGCTTGAAATATGATCGCGCTGGTCTAATCCCCCAGCGCCTGGGCCGGTCCACCGTGCCCCAGTGGACCCCATAGCGGACGAGCCCAGGAGTTCAACATCACAGAGCAAGGAAAAGCGCATGATGGAAATTAGATTTCACGGCAGAGGGGGCCAGGGGGCGGTCACGGCCGCCGAGCTGATGGCCCGGGCCGCCATACTGGACGGAAAATACGCCCAGGCCTTTCCCAATTTCGGGCCAGAACGCCGCGGGGCCCCGGTGACCGCCTTTCTGCGGGTTTCCGAGCAGCCCATATATTTGCGTGAAAAGATCGAGTCCCCGGATACGGTGGTGGTCCTGGACCCAACCCTCATCGACCTGGTCAACGTGGCCGACGGGCTGAAACCCGGCGGGATGATGGTGATGAACCTGGCCGCCTCCGGGCGGGGCGCCCTAGCCAAATACGGTGACCAGTTCCAGGTGGCGGCGGTGGACGCCTCGCGCATCGCGGTGGAGACCATCGGCATACCGGTGACCAACACCGCCATCCTGGGCTCCCTGATAAAGGCCTGCGGCATCACCTCGCTAAAGACCATGGAAGGCCCCATGCAGCGCCGCTTCGGGCGGCTGGCCGCCAAGAATCTCCTGGCCCTTCAGCGGGCCTTTGAGGAGACCGAGGTGCCCGAGGCTCCCGCCGCGCCCTCGCCCGCGGCCCCTGCGGCGGGCCAAGAAGGATGCACCTATGCGGAGCTGCTGCAACGGGAGGCCCTGCTGGTGTGGGACCAGCTCCAGATCGGCTGCGACATCGACCTCCCCGGCAGCACCGCCGCCTTCCACACCGGCAACTGGCGCAGCGCGGGACGCCCCTACATCGACCGGGAAAAGTGCGTAAGCTGCGGCTTCTGCCACGTCTACTGCCCGGACCTGGCCATGAACTTCACCGACGACGGCGCCATCGAATGGGACCACCGCTACTGCAAGGGTTGCGGCATCTGCGCTGAGGAATGTCCCAAGGGGGCCATCAGCATGCGGGAGGAAAGCCATGAGCAATAGAGTGGGAATCGAGGTCTCCATCGCCGTGGCCGAGGCGGTGGGCCTGTGCGACGTTGACGTGGTGGCCGCCTACCCCATCACCCCCCAGACCCACATCGTGGAGCACCTGGCCGATCTGGTGGCCGAGGGCAAGCTAGACGCCGAGTACATCGCCGTGGAGTCGGAGCACTCGGCCATCAGCGCGGTGATGGGCGCTTCGGCCACCGGAGGCCGGGCCTTCACCGCCACGGCCTCCCAGGGCTTGGCCCTGATGCACGAGATCCTGTTCGCCGTTTCCAGCTTGCGCCTACCGGTGGTCATGGCCGTGGCCAACCGCGCGGTGTCCGCCCCCATCAACATCTGGGCCGACCTCTCGGACGTGATGCCCCAGCGCGACACGGGCTGGGTGCAGTTGTTCGCCGAGAACGGCCAGGAGGCCTATGACCTGATGGTGCAGGCCTTCCGCCTGGCCGAGGATCACCGCGTGCTGCTGCCGGTGATGGTCAACCTGGACGGCTTCACCCTGTCGCACATGATCGAGCCCATCACCATGATGGAGCGCGATGAGGTGCGCCGCTTCCTGCCGCCCATCGAGCCCGCCCGGCTGCTGGACCCGGATCACCCCCGCTCCATCGGCCCATTCGGGGCCCAGGACGTGTACACCGAGGCCAAGATGCAGCAGGAAATGGCCCTGCTGCGCTCCGAGGGGGTGATGGAGGAGATTTGGCAGGACTTCGAGGCCCAGTTCGGGCGGCGCTACCGCGCGGTGGAGTCCTACCGCACCGGCGACGCCGAGGTGGTGCTGGTCACCATGGGGGCGGTGAGCGAGACCGCCCGCGCGGCGGTGGACGAGATGCGCGATCAGGGCATAGCCGTGGGCCTGGTGCGCATCCGCATGTGGCGGCCCCTGCCCCAGGAACAGCTGCGCCAGGCCCTGGAAGGGGCCAAGGTGGTGGCGGTGCTGGACCGGATGCTCACCCCCGGCGGCACCGGCGGCACCGGCGGCCCGGTGGGCGAGGCCCTGCGCTCCATTTTCTACGACGCCCCCGTGCGGCCCCGCATTTATGAGGTGGTGGCCGGGTTGGGAGGCCGGGAGATCAACCGGCGCACCTTCAAGGAGATCGTGCGCCAGGCCCTGGCCGGGCAAGAGCAGGTTCGTCAATTCACCCTCCTGGACGTGAGGTGCGCATAAAATGGAAGCAGCGATCGACACCCAGAAGATATCCATGAAGAGCCTGCCCGCCTTCGAGGCCCTGGCCTCGGGCCACCGCGCCTGCCAGGGATGCGGCGAGGTGCTGGCCATGCGCCTGGCCATGAAGGCCCTGGGAGAGCGGATCATCGTGGTCAGCGCCACCGGCTGCATGGAGGTGATCACCACCCCCTATCCCCAGACCTCCTGGCTGGTGCCCTGGATGCACGTGGCCTTCGAGAACGCCTCGGCCGTGGGCTCGGGCGTGGCCGGGGCCCTGCTGGCCCTGGCCCGCAAGGGCAGGTTGGCGGGCGGCGACACCAAGATCGTTATCATGGGCGGCGACGGCGGCACCTCGGACATCGGGATGCAGTCGCTCTCCGGGGCCCTGGAGCGCGGGCACGACTTCGTGTACCTGTGCTTCGACAACGAGGCCTACATGAACACCGGCATCCAGCGCTCCTCGGCCACGCCGCGCTGCGCCTGGACCACCACCTGTCCCCTGGGCGAGGAGCAGCCCGGCAAGCAGGAGGCCAAGAAGGACCTGGTGGGCATCGTGGAAAAGCACCACATCCCCTACCTGGCCACGGCCACGCCGGCCTATCCTTTCGACCTGATGAACAAGGTGCGCCGGGGAGCCCAGGTCAAGGGCCCGGCGTTCATCCATGTGCTGGCGCCTTGCCCCACCGGCTGGCGCATCCCGACCCACGAGGTGATCAAGGTGGCCCGCTTGGCGGTTCAAACCAGGGACTATCCGCTGTACGAGGTGGTCAACGGCAAATACATCCTGGGCAAGCCCGGCAAGAACGTCAAACCGGTCGCCGAATACCTCAAGGCTCAGGGCCGCTTCAAGCACTTGAGCGAAAACGACCTGGCGGCCATCCAGCAGGAGGTGGACGAGCGTTTCGCCCAGCTGCAATGGCTGGCCTCGCGGCCTTGACCGCTCGCGGGGGCGGCGCCCCATCCAGGCCTGGTTGTCATACCGGGCGCTGCCTCCGCTTTTAATAAAAACCCCCGGCTGTGGTCGGGGCGCTGGGACGCGCCCCACGCGGCCGCAAACGCGGGGGCCTTGCCTTGGCGGGCCCCGCTTACGGGAGGCAGCAGCATGCTGCGTAAAGTTGGACACCTGGGCATCGCGGTGAAAAATATCGAGCAAACCCTGGCGGTGCTCGCCAACCTCTTTGAAGTGCCTCTACCGCCCATCACGGACGTGACCGAGAAAAAAATAAAGGTGGCGGTGCTCACCCTCGACGGCCTCTCCCTGGAGTTTCTGGAAGACTACAGCGAAGCCGGGCCGTTCAAGCAGATGGTGGCGCAGAGGGGCAACGCGGTGCACCATTTCTGCGTGGAGGTGCAGGACATCGACCAGGCCATTGAATCGTTGACCTCGCGGGGCATCGCCATGCGCGACGCCGCGCCCAAGGTGGGGGTGCGCGGCAAGCGGATCGCCTTCATAGACTCGGCGGCCTTGGACGGCCTGGCCGTGGAGCTGTCCGAGCCCTAGCGCCCGCACGAGGGCGTAGCCTCGCGTCCCTCCAGATGCATCTCAAAACAAGGGGCCGGCCGCCTTGGCCGCCCCTTTTCATTTTTAGCGCCCATGCCCACTCGTGGCCTGGGCCTTGCCCAACGCACTGACAATTACCTAAAAATGCGATAGGCACTTTGCCGGATGGCGCCCGCTTGGCATTCGCCGACCGTCGGGTCTAGAGGCTGGTTTGATCTAACCGGTCAATAGGACTACCATAGATGCTGACAGGGAGACGGTTGTCCCTGCCTTTACTTCAACCACACCTCGCCAGCACAGGGGAAATAATCCATTTGGACGCCACCCAACCGCATCGTATTGCACCGGAAGCACCATAAGGCCCGCAAAGAGGTCGGCGCGGCGGATGCCGCCTGCGTCAGCACGAAGGGGACGATTTGGAAGCAGCCAACTAATTAGGGGGTGTCCGCGCATATGAAACACCTGAGGCGCTGTTTGTTGGGCTTGGGCCTGGCGGTATTGGTGATCCTTCTAGGAGGCAGCGGCATGGCCGAGCCGGTCGCGGCCGCCCCGCCGTCCGGCGCATCCCCGCCTGCTCAGCCAGCGGGCCGCCCGGTCGCCAAATCCTCCCGCGCCCCCCGCTTCGTCAACATACATCTGGAGCACCCCGACCGCGTCCTGGTGGCCGGTGAGACCGGCTTGCTCAAGCTGGAAGCGCGCATCGCCGCCTCCAAAGACTCCTCGGGGCAATCCCTGGCCTGGGACCCTAGCGTAAAGGCGCCGGTGACCATGTGGGTTGCCTCTTCCAGCGGCAGCGGCATCGCCTTCTTGGACAAGGACCACCCCGAGCGGCCCCGCCAGCACATCCTGGTCCATTTCACCAGGCCGCCGGGCAACCTGGCCGGGCCCCTCACCGCCCAGGTGGAATACTCCGTCACCAGCCGCACCAAGGCGGGCAAGCACAGCTTTTGGCTGGACATTTTCGCGGAGCTGAAATCCCCGCAAGGGGGCCAGGTCCACGACGCCGGGGCCCTGCGCCTGCCCTTCGAGGTGGACACCCATCTCAGGACCAAGCTGCTCATGCTGGCCGTGGTGGCGGCGGCGGTGTTCCTGTTCATCGTGGAGTGGGTGAGGGTCGACGTGGTGGCCATCGTGATGATGGTCCTGCTGCCCGAACTGGGCCTGTTGAACTCCTCGGACACCTTCCGGGGCCTGAGCAGCAACGCGGTGGTGGCCATCATCGGGGTGATGATCATCAGCTACGGCCTCAACCGGGCCGGGCTGGTGCACCGCATCATCCAGCCCATCCTGGGGTTCGTCAGCAAAAGCCCCTCCCGCCTGGTGGCGACCTTTTCATCTCTCATCGCGGCCATCTCCGGGGTGATGCAGAACACCGGCGCGGCGGTGCTGTTCTTGCCCGCCGTGCGCTCGGTCACCTTCCAGAAGCTCAAGGTGCCCATCTCCCGGGTGCTCATGCCCATCGGCATGGCCGCCATCCTGGGCGGCACCCTGACCATGATCGGCACCAGCCCCCTGATCCTGCTCAACGACATTTTGCCTCCGGGCATGCCCAAGTTCGGTTTCCTGGAACTGACCCCCATAGGCCTGGCCCTGGCCATAGGCGGCATCGCCTATCTTTCCACCGGCGGCATGCGCCTGTTGGCCAAGATCTCCGCCAACCAGTCCAGTCACCAGGCCGACAAGGGCGGCTCAGCGGATGACGGCTTTGTCAGCTCCTATCCCCTGATCAAGGGCCCCTTCGAGATCATGGTGCCCTCGGACTACCGGCCGGGATCGGACCCCCAGGAGGTGATGCTGATCCGGCGGCGTTTTCTGGTGAACATAGTGGCCGTGGCCAAAAGCGACGGTTCGTGCAATTTCTCCCCCCTGCCCAGCACCAGCCTCCAGCCCGGCCTGTCCCTGTGCGCCTACGGCCCGGAAGATGGCGTCCAGTCCTTTGTGCGCCAATACGGCCTGATCCTCAAGGAGCGGCCCCAGGCGTTCAAGGACACCATGTTCAACCCCTGCCTGGCGGGCATCGTGGAGGGGGTGGTGTCGCCGCGATCCAGCCTGATCGGCCAGACCATCAAGGAAATACGCTTTCGGGAGACCTTCGGGGTCAATCCCCTGGCGGTGCACCAGGCCGGCCACACCTATTACCAGGAGCTGGCCGACCTGCCTTTGCAGGCGGGCGACACCCTGCTCTTGCACGGCACCTGGGAGAAGTTCCACGCTCTGCAGGACCTGCACCAGAACTTCATCATCATCACTCCCTTTGAGCAGGAGTTCCACAAGCCGGAGAAGGCCAAGTGGGCCCTGATCTGCTTTCTCACCGCCCTGGTGATGATGATCGTCTCCAGCTTCTATTTTCAAAACCTGCCCTACAACCCCATCCCCCTGTCGGTATGCCTCATGGTGGGGGCGGTGGGCATGGTGCTTTGCAAGGTCATCACCATAAGCGAGGCCTACCACTCGGTGGATTGGCGCACCGTGTTTTTGCTGGGCGGGTTGATCCCCCTGGGCATGGCCGTGGACCAGACCGGCACGGCCAACTGGATCGCCAAGGGCATAGTCCTGGGACTGGGCAGCCTCATGTCGCCCCTGCTGCTGCTGGTGGTGTTGGCGGTGTTGAGCGCCGCCTTCACCCTGGTCATTTCCAACGTGGGGGCCGCCACCCTGCTGGTGCCCCTGGGCATATCCATAGCCCACCAGATCGGCATAGACCCCCGGGTGGCCGCCATCGTGGTGGGGCTGGGGGTCTCCAACTCCTTCCTGTTGCCCACCCACCAGGTCAACGCCCTGTACATGGGGCCGGGCGAGTACCGCACCCGTGACTACATCCAGATCGGCGGCATCCTGAGCTTCATCTACATGGCCGTCCTGGTGGTCATGACCTACATGTTCTACCTGTAGCCAACCAGAGGGCCCGGCCCAGTGCCGGGCCATTTCTTTCGCCTTCCGCCGTTCCATTCTTGTGGGTAATCCTGGGTGATTTCCTACCGCCTTTTGGGCCCTGCACGGGGTCCCAATAAGGCCGAGCCCTTATTTACGGCCCGCACCGGCAAATACCTATAATGGCGGCAAGGGCCGAGATTGCAGCAACACCGGGGCCCAGAGGGCGCAGCCGCATGAACCAAACGCAACTCTTGCCGCAAACATCCACCCACAACCGGACCGACAGAGGCAACGACTTGTCAAATTGGGCGCGTTTCAGACGGGCGATAGAAAGCCCGGCGCGTTTAGACAAGACGCATGGGAAAGCTACGCGTTATTGCATCTAGGAGGACGACATGAAGTTACACACCGCCGTTTGCCGTAATAAAACCCGCAGCACACGCTGGATCATGTTGATGGGGTTGACCTTGATGTGCCTGGCCTTGGCCGGGACGGCCCTGGCCGCCTCCCAGCAGGCGCAAACGGGCCGACTGGTGGACGCCCAGTGGCTGCAACAGCACCTGAACGACCCCAAACTGGTGATCATCGACGCTTCGCGCACCAAGAACTACCTGGCCGGCCACATCAAGGGGGCGGTGAGCTGCTCCTTTGACAAGGAGCACTACCTGTCCTACGGGATCGACACCTCCTATGGAGGCAACGACCTGATCAACAGCCCCACCGACCCGCTGCCCTGGCAGGACGGGCCCACCCCCTACGTGCAGAAGGTGATGCGCTCCCTGGGCATCAACAACGACTCCAAGGTCTTGATCTACGACGATGGCGGTCACTTCCGGGCCCCTCGGTTCTATTGGACCCTCACCTTCAACGGCTGCAAGGACGCCTACATCCTGGACGGCGGCCTGGCCAAGTGGAAGGCCCTGGGCCTGCCCACGGTGACCGACATTCCCAAGGTTAAGAAGGGCAACTTCACCGCCAAGCCGTCCGGCGGCTCCCAGATCGCCACCACCGACTACATCTTGTCCAAGCAGTTCAAGCCCGAGGCGGTCATCGTCTACGCCGTAACCCCGGTTTGGTACTATGGCCCCCTCCAGGCCTACTCCAAGATCGGCCATATCCCCGGCTCGGTCATGGTCTCCTATCCCGACTATTTCCAGAAGGACAAGACCTGGAAGTCCAAGGATGAGCTCATGAGGCTGTTCGCCTCGGTGGGGGCCACCCCGGACAAGGAGATCATCTGCTACTGTGGCGGCAACCCCGCCGCCTCTGCCCTGTACTTCACCCTGAAGCACGTTTTGGGCTATCCCAAGGTGCGCTACTATTACAAGGGTTCCACCATGGGCTGGTTGGACGATCCCCGCGATCTGCCGCTACACACCTACTGGAATCAGCACCTGCTGCGCGATCCATACTTCGTGAGCTGGTGGGGCGGGCAGCGCATCCAATACCTGGTGGGCGACTCCCAGGTGCTCACCGTGGACGTGCGCTCTCCCCAGGCCTACCAGGCCGGTCACATCCCCTACGCGGTGAATATCCCCGTGCGGGAGTTGGTGGCCAAGCAGGGCGTGGACCCGGCCAAGTGGGCCCAGGTGTTGGGCGACAGCGGCGCGGCCGACTTCAAGGAACTGGTGATCGTGGACGACAAGTCCTCGCCCGACGCCTGCCTGATGTTCTGGCTGAGCGAGTACCTGGGACGCCCCAAGGTGTCGCTGCTCAACGGCGGCATGAAGGCCTGGCAGGACAACAAGCTGAAGGTCACCGACAAGCCCACCATAATCGCTCCGGCCAAGACCAAGTACGACGTGGCCATCCAACCGGCCAAGATGCGGGCCAAGCCCCAGGCGGCCAAGCGCCTGAGCAACCCCGGACAGAAGCCTGATTTCCTGGGCTACCCCAGGGTGTACATCGTCTCATCCCAGCAAGAGCAAAAGCTGCCCTTCGACCCGGCGGGGGCCAAGGTGGTGCACATCCCCGCCACCAAGAACTTCCACGAGTACGGCGTCTTGGATTTCGCATCCAGCCTGATCAAGCTGTACGAAGACGCCGGCGTGTTCAAGCAGGCCGAAGTGGTCTGCTACTCCGACCAACCCGCGGAAGCGGCGGCTACCTACTACGCCCTGCGCACCCTGGGCTACCCCAAGGTCATGGTGTATTACCCCGAGAAGTGACCGCCCGAGCGGCTTTGGTAACCAGGGGGACCGGGCTCAGGCCCGGTCCCTTTTTTCGCGGTAGCCGGGGGTTGGCGGAGCCGTCGTGTCCGCCAAATTGAATCATTAAAAGTTTTGTAGCGTAATCCACGGTGAATTCCGCTTGATCTGGGGGGATCATGTCACATTTCATCAAAGCCTTAGTCGTGTGCGCGATTTTTGCGGTCCTTTCGCCGGTGGCGGCGAACGCGGCATGTTCCAAGGCCTATGACAAGCTGGACGGCGATTGCGACGCTTTTTTGCAGTCCGCCTATGCTCCGGGCATGGCGGTTTTCAACTCATGCCAGACCAAGTGCGAGAGCGACGATGGCGGGGTGCTGGTCATCAAGATGATAATCAGGTTCCAGGGGGGCATCCTGGGCACGCCTTATATCCTCAAGGGACGCGTGATCATCGACTCCAACCGGCAGATCGTGAAAACCAAGTGGGCCGATTGGAACTCGCCGCTGACTCCGCTGAACCGAACCGAGCACTTTGAGACCAAAAAGGACAAGTGGAATTTTTAGGGAAGGCCCATGGACATGACAGACCAATGCCCTTGGCCTACCGTCCCGGAGGACTGATCCACCGGGGCTCGAGCCAAAGGGCCTGTATCGACTATTGAGGGCCTTGTCGATCCCTGTCGCGGCCCCCGCCCCAAGGGACGAGGGCGCCAAGGCGTGCTACCTGTCCAGGACCTTCGCCTTTTGCTCTTCGTACTGCTCTTTGGTGATGGCCCCGCTTTTGTAAGCCCTTTGCAGGTCGATGAGCTGCTGGCCTTCGGAGACGGTGGTGGTCTGGTTGTTCACGTCGGCCCCGCCGCAACCGGCCAGGGCGATGGATAGGCCGAACATGGCGATGAAAATGAAGCTGTAGATGGTTTTCATGTACTGTCCTTCGGATTAAGCATAATTCGCAGCGCGTCAACTGGCTAATACCGGAGCAGGCGGATTGGCACTAGTGGCGGCCATAGTAGCCCGATTTGCCCTGGCTGGCAAGAATTGGCCCGCCCGCAAAACGCCGTCAAAACACTTGTAGCTCCGCTATAATCAAGGCACGATCAGGGTGCCCGCTTGGGGCGTCTGGCGGTAAACGGCCATTTGGGCGTTCACAAAGAAACGGTGACACTTGCATTCATCTGCCCCCTCCCGGGCTGCACGGCAGCCCGAAACGAAGCCCGCATCCGCTTCCGGCCAGCGGGCCCTGGTCGAATGGGCCATGCGTGCCCCCGGGTCAGGGCTGGAGCGCGTATCCTATTTGGTCTTTTTCGCCCTGCTGGTGGCGGTGCGCTTGCCCCGGGTGTTTCTGGAGGGGCGTTTTTGGGCCGAAGAGGGCCGGGTCCATTTTGAAAACGCCTGGAATATGCCCTGGCTCGACGCCCTGCTGTTTTCCTATGCCGGGTATCTGAACCTGACGGCCAATGCGGCCGGGCTGCTGGCCTTGTATCTGCCTCCCCTGTGGGCCGCGCCCTATGTGAGCACCGGCCTGGCTCTCATTATTCAGTGCCTGCCCGCGGTCCTCATCCTGACCAGCCGCCTGGACTGGCTGCGCCACCGGGCCGTGCTGGTGGCTGCCCTGCTGCTCATCGCCACCCCGCCCCATTCCGAGGAGGTCTGGCTAAACTCCATTTGCAGCCAGTATCACCTGACCCTGAGCGCGGGCATAATCTTGGCCCTGGAAAGCCGCGGCGGCCTGGTGGGCGTGCTGCGTCTGGCGGTGCTACTGTTGGCCACCCTCAGCGCGCCCATGTCCTGGGTGCTGGCCCCGCTGTTCGCCCTGCGCGCCTTGCAGGAGCGCACCGGCCCCAGGTTCCGGCAACTCCTGGTGATGGCCCTTGGGGTGGCCATCCAGTTGATATGGTTCTTTGCCCCGATCCCGGGCCGCGAAGTGGGTATCTCCCCGACCCTGTTGGGAGCCATCGTCCTAGCCAAGCAGGTGATCATCCCCTTGGTGCCCACGCCCCTGGACTCCAAGCTCATCGGCCTGTTCGCCCGTGATTTCAGCATCGCGGGAGGGCCTCTCTGGCCCCTGGCCGTGGTGGCGGTGTTGTTCGTGATCCTGGCCTGGGGGGTGCTGCGCCGCCCCAAGGAGGCGCCCCTGTGGTTCCTGCTGGCCGGGGGGATCATCGTTACCGGCGCCTACGCCGGCTCGCTGGGAGACAAGGCCGGCCTCCTGATACTACTGGGGGGAAACCGCTACGCGTTTGGCCCCCAGGTGCTGTTCGGGCTCACCGTGCTGGGCCTGGCCATGCTCCTGCGGGGCAGGGGCCGCCTTTGGGCCCGGGCCGTGGTGATCTGGCTGCTGGTGGTGGGCATGTGGGGCTATTTCGCCTTTGCCGGGTCGGGCCAGGTGCAGAGCGGACCGCCCTGGCTGCCCGAGGTGCAAAAGTGGGAGCAGGACCACAACTACCGCATGAAGATATGGCCGCCCGGCTGGTCCATGGGCCTGCCGCCCAAATGACCCAGGCCTGGTCACGCCTGGAATGAGCAACGAACGTTTTTTAGGAGCAAATCAGGCATGACGGCTTCCCCGATGACCCGGCGCGTCTTCCTGTCCCGCGGCCTGGCGGCCGCCGGGGGCTGCGCCTTTGCCCTGGCCTGCGGGGCCTCGCCCGGCCTGGCCGGTGGGGATTATTACCAGCGCCACCGGGCCGAGCTGCTCAGGGACTTCGCGGGCACCAACCAGGGCGCGGCGCAATACCTGGCCGCTCTGCACGGCAAGGCCTTGGCCCGTGAGCTCTGCGCCGAGGCGGAGCGCGGCTTCGGGGATCTGTTGCCCGGCCTGCCCCAGGTGGGCGACGAGCAAAATGTGATGATCGAATACCTGCCCGTGGCAGCCTGGTACGTGGCCTACTATCGGCCTTTCCTCAAGCGGGGGCTGAGCGCCCAAGACCTGGGCCGCATGATCTGCGAACTGAACCTGATGCAGTACAAAGCCACCCCTGCGGACCAGCTGGCCCGGCAGGGGAGGGAGCACTTCAGCCCGGCCTATCTGGCCCGGATGAAAAGTTGGGCGGCCTGGACCCAAAAGCGTGCCTACCCGGCCAACTGGGTGGCCCGCTATATCCAGGGCGACGGCCACGACTTTGACTACGGCTACGACTACAGCGAGTGCGCCCTGGTGAAGTACTTCCGCAGCCAGGACGCCACGGCCGCGGCGCCCTACGTGTGCATCAACGACTTTGCCCGCAGCCGGGCCTACGGCACCGGCCTGGCCCGCCGGGGCACCCTGGCCATGGGCTATCCCATTTGCGATTTCCGCTACAAGCAGGGCCGTCCGGTGACCCAGGGCTGGCATAGCGAAGTGGCCAAGATAAAGAAGATGGGGGGATGAGGTAGGGAGGGCCCGGATGCGGCATCCCGCACTTTGTTGAAGTATTTAGTTGACAGGGGCCGCTTTCGCTATACACTTGCCTTTCAAGAAGACCACACTGCCCGACTCTCCGCTAGACGTGCCGGCGAATTCACGCCTTCATCATAGCAGAAAAATTAGGCTTTTTGGTTCAGTATGACCCCCCACGAGGGTGGTTTCGTTCAACTATTTTTTAAGGACCGTGAATTATGGCAACTAGCATCTATGTAGGCAATCTCTCTTATGACTCCACCGAGCAGGGCATCCGTAAGCTTTTCGAGCAGTACGGTGAAGTCCTTTCCGTCAAAATGATCGAGGACCGGGACACCGGCAGGCCGCGCGGCTTTGGTTTTGTGGAAATGGACGCTTCCGGCGCCAGCTCCGCCATCCAGGCCCTGAACGGCGCCGATCTGGACGGCAGGACCCTGAAGGTCAACGAGGCCAAGCCCCGCGAGTCTCGTCCGCCCCAACGTTGGTAGCCTAAGACCTACACCATAGATTTAAGCAGCAGACGACCCCTCCCCGGCTCGGTCGGGCGAGGGATCGTTATTATTATCAGGAGGATGGAGCCTCGGGTTCTCGTCCTCAACGACCCAAGGAAGAACCACGAGATGTCCCATACTCCTATCAGTTCCTTTGACCAACTGGCCCTGTGCAACCCCTTGCGCAAGGCCCTGAGCGGCCTGGGCTACCAGACCCCGACCCCGGTGCAGGCCGCAGCCATTCCCCCCTTGCTGGAGGGGCGGGACCTGCTGGGATGCTCCCAGACCGGAACCGGCAAAACCGCCGCTTTCGCCCTGCCCATCCTGCAAAAATTCTCCGCCAACCGCAAGCGGCCCGCCCGTTGCTCCACCCGCGCTTTGGTGCTGACCCCCACCAGGGAGTTGGCCGTGCAGATCAGCGAGAGCTTCAGGGACTACGGACGCTACGTGGGCCTCAAGCAGGTGGTGATCTACGGCGGCGTGGGCATGCACCCCCAGATCAGGGCCTGCACCAATGGCGTGGACGTGGTGGTGGCCACTCCCGGCCGCCTGCTGGACCTCATCGGCCGGGGCTACCTGCGCCTGGACAGCCTGGAGGTATTCGTACTGGACGAGGCCGACCGCATGCTGGATATGGGCTTTCTGCCCGATATCAAGCGGTTGTTGACCCTCATCCCTCAGAAGCGCCAGAGCCTGTTCTTTTCGGCCACCATGCCGCCCACCATCGCCACCCTGGCCGACAGCATCCTCACCGACCCGGTGAAAATCCAAATTTCCCCCGCCGCCACCCCGGTGGAGCGCATTGACCAGCGGGTGCTGTTCGTGTCCCAGACGGACAAGCGCGCCCTGTTGGGCGAGGTGCTCAAGGACGACCTGACCGACCGGGTCCTGGTGTTCACCCGCACCAAGCACGGGGCCGACCGGGTGGTCGCCCAACTGGTGGACGTCAAGGTGCGAGCCGAGGCCATTCACGGCAACAAGTCGCAGAACGCCCGGCAGAAGGCTCTGAACAACTTCCGCAACGGCCACACCAGAGTCTTGGTGGCCACGGACATAGCCTCCCGGGGCATCGACGTGGAAGGCATAACCCACGTCATCAACTACGACCTGCCCAACGAGCCCGAGAGCTACGTGCACCGCATCGGCCGCACCGCCCGGGCCGGCAATGACGGCATCGCCATATCCTTCTGCGCGCCCAAGGAAAAATCCTATCTGCGCGACATAGAGCGCCTGATTCATCAGTCGGTGCCGGTGCAGGACACCCGCACCTACGGCGTGTCGGGGTACGCGCCGCGCGGCCGGAGCAAACCGGTTCCGCAGCGCGCCAATCGCGGCCACGGCCGCAGGCGCATGGCCGCTGCCTAGTCTTGAGGATGCATGGGCATGGCCCCGGCGGGTTGGACGACTGACCCATGCCGCAAAGGCCCCACGAGGAGAGAGTCTGCCACGGGGTCAGGTTCTACCAGAGCCGGCATAGCCGGATCAGGCAGCTGAAAGGCCTCCACTCTCCTCTGGACTTCGGCTACCGCGTCTGGACCTCCTGCTGGTTGCTCATGGACTACCTCAAGTCCCTGGGGCTGCCCCCAGGGCTGAGGGTGATGGACGTGGGCTGCGGCTGGGGCCTGGCGGGAATATTTTGCGCCAAAAACCTTCAGGCCAGCGTGACCTGCATGGACGCTGACCTGGAGGTTTTCCCTTTTCTTGACCTGCACGCCGAACTGAACCAGGTGCGGGTCTCCACCCTGCACAAGCGTTACGAGAATCTCACCTCCCAGGACCTGGAGGGCATCGACCTGCTCATAGGGGCGGACATCTGCTATTGGGACGAGATGCCGGAAGTGCTTATCCCCATGATTGAAATGGCCCTGGCTTCCCATGTGCGCCTTATCCTTATCGCCGACCCC
>Ga0180017_100297_pt1 | contig 18790 bp, 19 predicted proteins | sample KR46_S_MetaG_FD_129674 | JGI IMG/M metagenome (GOLD analysis project Ga0180017, IMG submission 129674) | Groundwater microbial communities from the Olkiluoto Island deep subsurface site, Finland - KR46_S_MetaG | ecosystem: Environmental > Aquatic > Deep subsurface > Groundwater | place: Finland...
ATACCACGCCGTACTCCAGCACACTCTCCAGGTACGTGTCGGCGAGTCTGCCCAGCATCTCCCGGTCCGTCTGCCACATTTCCCGCCGGGCCGCCTCCAACCCCCAGCCGGTTATCGCCTGATGTACGTAGGGGGTAAGGCGGCTGTTTACCTTCGGGTCCAGCACCAACTTTTCCATCGTTTGCCGCCAGGTCCAGTCGTCCACCGCATCCATAGTGGCGTCCACACCGAAAAGGTGGGCCACATGTTTGCTAATCTCCGTAGCGCCGGAATACCCTTCGGCCAGCATGCCGTCAATCCACTGGGGATTGAGCAGTCTGGTGCGCACTTCGGTGCCCAGGAAGCGGTCAAAGCTCTGGATGCGCGGCGCGCCACCCTGTCTCGTATTAATAATGAAACTATCCACATCCCGGCCTGCTGCTTCTTTTACCGCCAGGCTCAACCCTCCCAGGTACTGGTAAACATCGTCGTTGTCGAGTACGCCGTAAAGTGAATCCCGCACTTGCGCGGTGACCTCCACATTCCGCAAAACGCGCCGAAAAGCCTCGCCTCCCTCCAGCCCGTACGCCTCCACGCCGTAAATGTAGCCCATCCGGTTCAGATAGGTCTCCGCCAGTTCGGAGCGATCTTCCCAGGCCGTGGTAGCCTCGACCATCGCCGCCACGCCGGTGCCGTAGCTCCCGGGCGCCTCGCTGAAAATCCTGGCGCCGGCAAGCCGGTGCGCCTCGTCCGGCGTCAGCCCCTGCTGCTGATAATACAACAAATCCTGCTGCTGATGCCTTTTCAGCAAATTGTCCTCCGGGCTTTCCGCCAACGCCATGGTATCCCGCAGCGTCTGGTCCAACATCTCGGCCAGGTTAGCGAAGGTGTCGCGGAAAAGCCCCGACATGGTCACCACCACGTCCACTCTGGGCCGGCCCAATTCATCCAGAGGCGTAAACTCCACCCCGGTCACCCGGCCCCGTTGGTCCCACTGGGGCTCGGCGCCCACCAAGCGCAGAATCATGGCCACCGTCTCCCCCTGAGTGCACATGGTCTCAATGGCCCACAGCACTACACCAACTTTCTCCGGGTAACGGCCGTGAACTTCCCGGTACTCCCGCAACAGGCCGTCGGCCGCCTGTCGGCCCGTTTCCCAGGCCGCCTTGTCGGGTACCGTACGGGGATCAAACGAGAAAAAGTTGGCGCCGGTGGGCAGCGCATCGGGAATCCGCACCGGGTCTCTTCCCAGGCCGGGGGACACGTACTCGCCCCGCAGAGCCTTGAGCAGGCTTTCCAGTTCGCGATCAGTCGCCAGCAGTTTTTCCCGCAGTTCGTCCGCCGCACCCCGGCGCACCACCGGGTCGTAACCGATCATGGCCTCGATCATTCTCTCCAGCACCGCGCCGGACGGCGCCCGGCCCAGGGTATGCAGGCCGTAGGGCATCAGCTCCGTGGTCAGCTCCGCCAGGTAGTCATCCAGCACGGCTACCACGTCCGCGAAAGAATCCCTTCCCAGGTCCAGGCCGAGCACCTGGTCCAGGTTATTCTCTTTGACCCGGGCCAGAATCTCCTTTTGCAGCGCCACCACCCTTTCAGCCTTGCCCCGGTTTTCAGCCGCATCCAGGTAACCCAGCTTTTCCTGCAGCCCGGCCAACTCACCGTAAAGTTCCGGGCGCACCACAGGCGGGATCAGGTGGTCGATGATCACGGCGTACCCCCGGCGCTTGGCCTGAGTTCCTTCGCCTGGGTTGTTGACGATGTAAGGGTAGATATTGGGCAAGTCTCCCAGCACCACGTCCGGCCAGTCGTCTCCGCCCAGCCCCACGCTACGCCCGGGCAGCCATTCCAGGGTGCCGTGGGTGCCCAGGTGGACGACGGCGTCGGCGCCGAACTCCCGCTGTAACCAGAAGTAATAAGCCAGATACTGGTGTGTGGGCGGTAAATTCGGCGAATGGGTGATCTTGTCCGGATCGTCAGCCCAACCGCGCATGGGCTGTGGCCCGATAAAGACGTTCCCCAGCACCATCCCCGGAATTACCAGCCTGTCCTCGAGAACCATAATGGTACCGGGAGCCGGTCCCCATTCAGCCAGCACCTGCTGCTGCATCTCCACCGGCAGGGTACGAAACCACTGCCGATAATCGTCCACCGCCACGGTAATCACTCCCTGCCGGAACAGGCTTTTCAGCTCCCCGGGAGCCCAACTACCGACGTTGCGACCGACGGTCATCATTTTCTCCAGTAATTTTTCCGCGGGCAGCTCTTCCGGCGCCCGGTAACCGTCCTCCCGCAGGGCGGTTAAAACCGCGGCCAGGCTTTGGGGTACATTGAGATACGAAGCGCTGATGCCGTCCTTGCCGCCGCTGTAATTGTAATAGACCAGGGCCACTTTTTTCTCCGCGTTGGGCTTTTGCCTCAGTTCCGCCCACTTCAAGGCCCTGGCCGCCAGCCGGTCCACCCGGTCCGGCAAGGAAACCTTCTTGATAACCGGAGCCCCGGTGCCCGGGTCGACACCTTGTTCGTCCGCTCCCCCCATCAACACGGGTTCGATTCTGCCTTCCAACTCCGGATAAGCGATCTGCCAGTAGACTTCATTCGACAATCCGGCAGGGTTGTTTCGCCAGTCCTCTAGGTTGCCGGCATATACCGGAGCAAAAACAGGGATGTCGAGCTTTTGAAACAGTTCCACTCCGGCTTCCGGCCTGCCATAAACAAAATTAAAACCGCTCGCCGCCAGCAGTACATCAATGGCTGCACTGTCACCCTTCATGAAAAACTGCTCTACTGCGCCAACCTTGTCCTTGGCAAACACCAGCATGGCATTGGCACCCTGCTGTTCCAGGGCATTAACCAGATCTTCGTACATTTCTATATCATCATTTTTGTAAAAGCTGTCATAGGTCAGGATGCCGATCCATGGGGCTCCTTCCCTGTACCTCCCGGACTGCTGGTACCATTCGAGGTATTCTACCCTGCTGCCAAAGGTTTGCCCGGCATCAGGGTGGTGTAGGAAATTTTCGGGTAAATTAACCGGGGTATAGTCTTCAGTTACCTCCACTTCCGTATGCTCTGCCAGCAGGTAAAGCAGCAGGCGGCTCATATTCTCCTTTCCACCCTGATCAAAGTATTCTCCGAGTATGGCGTCTTCCGAATCGTCAATCCGTGGCAAACGCGGGAATTCGATGCTCTGCGTGCTGAGGATTTTCACCGTGTCCGGAAGCGGCGGCACCACCGTGTGCAACGCCGCGGCGGTATCCATGCCCACCATTTGCAGCAATACCACATCCGCATCCTCCAACTCCCGGGCTAGCTCTTGCTCTCCTTCCAATCCGGTTACCTGTTCACCGCTAAAGATGCGTAACCGAAAAAGATATCCCTGATCCCCCAGTTTGCGGTAAGCGGCGGTCAGGGCAGAAAAAAACCCGGTACTGTTCGCCACGACCACTATCTTTACTTCTTCAGGCGCGGCCGTCAGGGCATCACCTTGAGGAACAGCTCCCAGCAAAAGAACAAGCAGCAAAATCCACGTCAATTTCTGCCGGCTGCGCCGCCATAAACCTGGCATAGAGAAAACCTCCCCCTAATTCTCAATCAAAATCAATTTGCCTGTTTCCGGATCCTGATAGACCGTACCTAGCTCCTGGTAGCCACTGCCGGAGCCGGGGCCCGTATTAGGTAATTCTTCCAGTTCCCGGCCCTTCTCCACGGTCACCACCTGCTGGATAGTCTGCAACAACTCCTGCCTACGAGCGGCATCCATTTCGCTGGTGAAAATATCCTGCAAATTCCAGGACAAAACCAGGGCCACCAAAAGGCCACAGACAAAGACCAACATCACGTCCACCATGTTGGCCAAACCTCGCAGGGGATCGTTATCCCCGTCCGATGCCAACCAGCGTTTTTTCCTTCGACGCAGCAACGGTTTCACCCCCGGCCTGTAATAGATGCTCCAGCAATAATTCCAAATCCTCCAGATAAGAACGGTACCAGCGACGCCTGGTCTGCGAGACAAGGTAGGCAAGGCCTCCGGCAGCCAGTCCGGCCACCGTAGTGTCAAAAGCAATAATAATCGCCTGAGCGAGGGCCTGCAGATCCCCCTGACCCAGGGCCGCCAAGCCGGGGCCCAGCGGGATAAGGGTACCCATCAGGCCCAATATCGGACCCACGCGGGCGATAAGGTCCGTTTTGGCCAGTGTCCTTTCCAGCCTTCTTTCTTCTTCCTGCAAGAGGTTATCTGCGATCAGGCGGTTTCGTGCCTGGTTTTCACCCTGCCGGTGCTTAAAACCGTGCACAACCGCCTTGTAAGCAGGAAAAAGCAGCCCTCTTTTCTCCCACTGTTCCCACGTTCCCGGAACAAAGTCGGTATCCAGCAATTCTTTTACAGCGGCGCCCCGATGTTCTTTACGCTGCTGCCGTTCGGCCAGTAGCCCGCCCAGGTGCAGCAGAGCCTGTATCAACAGGACGATTAGGCCTACAATAACCGGAATAAGCAGGCTCTGGGCCATAACGTGCAATCCGGCGGTTAAATACTCGGAACCCGGGACAATGGCCATAACTAATTAACAACCCCTTCCCATTTGCCTTTTCTTGATGAAATAACCACTCAGCACCACAACCATAACCAGGATAAGGTTCACACCGGCGACCAGGGCGTTCACCTCCAGCGGTTCCAGCGGCACCTGCAGTACGGCGACAACATTGGGTGTCACCAGGGCAAAAGCCAGGGTCATCACGCCCAGCGTAAACAGAAGCCCGTTAAACAAGCGGTGCGTGGCATATTTCAATCCTCCGGCCATAAGACGCGTCAAGAGACTTACCGCCAGCACCAGCAAAGCAAAAACACCTGCTACCGTGACACCCCAGTTAAGCGCAAAGCCGCCATCCGGCAGGGGCAGCATAATCACCATCAGCGCCAAAGCCAGCACGCAAAATGGACACGGCAGCAGACCCCATAACCTGGCGCCGCCACCCTGGCAACTCCGGCTTGGAACCTGAAGGGATAAATAAATCAGCAAGCAGGCCATTAGCAGTCCGCCCACAAAGGTATAGTTGTCGATAAAAACCGTCAGGGTTGCCGCCCGGTCTTTAAACAAAAAACTTAAAAGCCACAACCCCGTACCGAGGGACAATGAGTAGATGACAAGTATGGACCTTCCCAGTCCGGAACTACCCAGCAGCAATCCCGACTTGACGCCGAGCAGAGCAATGGCGCCCAAAACACTCTCCAGGGTCCCGATCAATCCGCATCACCCTTTCAAAAACCAAGACAAAAAAACAAAACCCTGCCTACACGGCAGGGGCAAATGCACTAAAAAACAACGCACCAACCACCCCCCTATCCGCGTAGGGTACAGTGTTACCTAAGAAACAAGCAGGTTTCCTGGCTCGGGGATCACCGCGTACTCCACACCTTCCCGGGAAAAACCCAGTGGCCTTCTGTGGAACCGCTACCCCCTTACAGTGGCGGGACCGCGCCGGACTTGCACCGGCTTCCCTCTCTTCCACCCCCGTAACCGGTGATGGAATCACTTGTTTCGATCAGACATTTATTAAATTACCCGGAACCTTGCATACTCAACTATTACCAATTCTAATACGTACACCTGTTATTGTCCATAATCAAAGTAGCATGATCAATGAGGCGTTCGCCGACGTGCTGGTGGAGGGCGATGCCTGTGGTCAGACCGCGATTCAGGCCGGGCTGACCTCACCCCTGGCCGTAATCATCGTGCCATTACCGGGATCGCCTCCTTATATTCATCGGTTAAATAAGATCGTGGTACACGGGTTTCTCTTGGCGATACTGCAGGATTCAGTCCTAAACCCGGCGAAATATTCGAAAAACGAAGCCAGGAAATCGATAATGATGAAACTACTGTACCTTACCGATACCCACATCAGAGGGAGCAACCCGCGAAACCGGACGGACGATTTTCCGGCCACCCTGCGCGCTAAGCTTCAGGAGGTGGCTCAAATTGCCGCGGCTGAAAAGGCCGATGCCATTTTGCACGGTGGAGATCTGTTTGATCTCCCGACCCCGGAGCTTCCGCTTGTGGCAGACTGTATCCGTATCCTGATGTCTGCGGAGATTCCGATCTACGCGGTTGCCGGGAATCATGATATGTACGCCTTCAGTCCCGACACCCTGGACCGGACCATGCTTGGGTTCCTGCACAACCTGGGTATTATCCGTCTGTTGCAGCCGGGGAAACGTCTCTATCTTTCGGACGATCGGGTACGGATCCAGTTGACCGGACAACACTTCCACCACGCCGTGGACCGGCGCGATCCGGTTCTCGACTACTGTGTGGACAAGTTGGATTGTGATTTCGCCGTGCACATGGCCCACGGCATGTTGCTGAACAAGCCTTTCTTCAGGGACACACCGCACACCCTGATTAAGCAGGTTGCGCCCTTTACCGAGGCGGATGTGACCCTTGGCAGTCATGCCCATTTCGGCTATCCGGAAGTCAGGGTGGGAGGGAAGCTGTTCATCAATCCGGGGTCAATCGTGCGTTTATCCCACCAACCCGCGGACATTAACCGGATACCCCGGATTGTCGTCCTGGAGTTCGGGCCAACCGGCCTCGCCTTCCGGTACATACCCCTGCAGTCGGCACGCCCCGGACGTGAGGTGATCGACCTCAGCGGTCCGGATGTTTCCAGGGCGCGCGAGAAGTGCATCGTCGGGTTGGCCGGGACTTATGAAGACGGCGCGATCGGGCGGGACTTGAAGGGTGCTCTGGATGATGTCAGTGAGAAAAGAACCGTGAGCAGAGCCGTCAGGGACGAAGCCTTGCGCCTGATTGACAAGTATCGCCGGGATACGGAGTGATTTGGGTGAACATCTCACGCCTGGTGCTCGAAAACATTCTTTCCCACCGGACCACCGAGATCCAGTTTGACACGGGCCTGAACGTCGTCGTTGGGGAATCCGGCTACGGTAAGTCCGCCATTGTACGGGGGCTGAACTGGTTGATCCTCGGGGAGGAGCATGCCGCCGGCCTTTTGGCGTCCGGACAGTCCCGCTGCCGGGTTACCGTTTACACGGACGACGGGGTCAGTCTGACCCGGGAATGGGAAGAGGGAGAGGAACGTTATGTGATCGCTTTACCCGGTGGCCCGCCTCGCTTTGTTCCGTGCCCGGACGGCTCAATGCCGCCGGAAGCCATGGCCTGTCACGGCATCGTCCCCTCCCGGATCGGGACCCACCTGAAACTGTGCCTACAACTTCCTGCTCCACAGGAACCGCCTTTTCTGATCAACCAGCTGGCTAAAGTAAAGGCGACCGCCCTCGGCAGCCTGCAGGGTGTCCTCGCCGCTGATGCCGCCTTGATGAACCTGAGAACCGATGATCCCGCCGATGATCGGTCTGTTACATCTAAATCCTGCAGTCCGGCATTTAGGGATCAGGTTCAGGATCTGATCCGGGATTCGGTACAGAGTGTCCGTTTTCGAGCCAAGGAAGAATTGGAGTGCTTCGTCACCACGGCCCTGCGTTACACGTTTGAATCCGACCTGGACTTTGTGGTGCTGTATGATCCCGAATCCGAGCTGGCCGGCGCCGAGTTCTTCATCCGCTCCCAGGGAAAAGGGGACAGGCTGCTTTTTGCCCCCGTCGCCGCTTATGGTTCCGGTATCAGCGAGTTTACCGCGCTGGCCCTCCGGATGGCCTTTATGGTTTCGGCATACCCGCCTTTGCCGGGGCCGCTGGTTCTGGATGACCCGGTCCGGTCGCTAAGCGATCAGTATGTCCCGAACGTCGGCCGGTTTTTAAAAAGCATAGCCGACAGCTTTGACCTGCAGATCATCCTGCTCACCTATGAACAGCATTTGACCGGATCGGCCGATAGCGTAACCGTCTTGTCATTTATAGACGGAGTAACCAATGCGCAGCATCGTGGGAGTTCGATCCGGACCAGAAGCCACAAATCCCCGGTTCCGTTTAATGACAAATAATGAATAACCGGACTCCTTCCTGAGAAAGAATATAAACGCAATCTTGTTGGAAGGAGGTGCGGTGCGTGCCCGATATCAAGTGCAACGTCGCTGAGTGCGACTATAACAACGAAGTAAAGTGCAATGCCCCGATGATTCAGGTGAACCGGAACCATACTTCAAAGTCTAAGGACTCCGAACACACCATGTGTGAGACCTTCAGACCCACTGACTCTTAAGCAAAAGAGACTGGCAAAAGCCAGTCTCTTTTGCTTTCCCTCCAACATCTCACCTCTCACTTCCCACATCCCATCATGGCCCGGCGGTGAACTTGCCGTTACTCTCAAAAACGATGGGGATGATCACCTTATCACGTTCGTCGCCGCTGGCGAGTTCGGTATGAAAGACATCCAGGAATCCGCGTCCGCCTCCTGGAGGCGAAAACACGATCTCCGTTTTGAAATCGCCGCGTTCAGGCCTTGCTTGTGAAGCTTCCGTATAGGTTTCAGCCAGAACCTCCCCGGCTTCGGACGTCAGCCTCAGCTCCACTACGCCATCATCTACCAGCGCACTTCCGGTCACGTGTACCGGATTAGCAACCGTCTCGTTCGGCTGGGGGGAGGTTACCCATATCGCCGGTTCCAAGACGGCCGATAGATTACGTTTCAGGGGTTGTGCTTGAAAACCAAGAGCCGTCAGCCAGAGATCCAGGTCCACCTGCTCCACGTGATCAGCTTTGAGAGAAACCTCCTCAATCCCTTCAAATTCGGTCAGGGTGTTCACCAAAGCCACCACAGCCAGGGTAAGAGCCTCGTTCTTCGGTTCGGCCAGGATCAGTTCCTTTGAAAACCGAACCTCCACACGCAACCCATCTACCTTAACACCCAGGCAGATGATCCCGCGGGGTAGTCCGACCTGAGCTCCCGGAGTGGTGGGTACACCGTCTGTCAGCTCCCTGATCGCCGCCAGATACAGGTCATTTGAGGCGCGAACGGAGTGTATCTCTCTGACTAGATGGGGTTTTCCATCGGACTTCAGGTAGTACACGGCCACAGCTGTTTCGGGGGTTTCGTCCTGGGAGCAGGTCTCCGGGTTCGGGATCTGTTTTGCGGTTGGCATGTCTGTCTGGCCACAGGCTGCAAGACCGAAAACCAGCACTGTGATTAGGAGAATCAGGTGTAACCTCGGCATGTTACGCTGTTCCTTTCAAGGGTACTGTCTGGTTATTGTAACACGGCGCCCATGTCGCATCCTGACGAACCCCATCAGACATATCAAGTCTTTTCTGACCGGTTGTGACCGGATACCCGATTTTGCGTGACCTCTATTGTGGCGGACAAGTTCAGGAGTAAGCGGTATTCAGGCTGGACAGTTTTGGGTATTATGAAACTATCTTAAGTTTAGAAAGGGGAACCATTCGGTGAAAAAAGTGATCATTGAAACGGACAAGGGCGATATGACGATTGAACTCTTCGATAAGGACGCCCCGAACACTGTAGCGAACTTCGAGTCTCTCATTAACAAGGGGTTCTACGACGGTTTGAACTTTCACCGGGTGATCCCGGGCTTTGTCCACCAGGGCGGTTGCCCCCACGGTACCGGGACGGGCGGTCCGGGATATACGATCAAGTGCGAACCTAACCCTAACAAACACGTGCGCGGCGCGCTGTCTATGGCGCACGCCGGGCGTGACACCGGCGGAAGCCAATTTTTTGTTTGCCACGATAGTTTTCCGCACTTAGACGGCCTTCATACCGTCTTCGGGCGGGTTGTAGATGGAATGGACACCATTCTTCAACTGCCGCAGGGCGGTAAGATGAACAAGGTTCGGATGGTGGAAGAATAGGCTCCGCCTGAGGAACTAGTTTTATCAGATTCGACAGGAAAGCCTCACCTGACGCCGAAATACTTCGTAATTGGCGTGAAGGTGAGGCCTTCTTTATGGAAACCGAGATGTTTTTCTTCGTCGTTACCCCGATTTCCGGGAGCGGATCGGCCTTGAAGAACTGGCCCCGCGTCCGGTGTAGGCTCAGGGAACTGGGGACTCCCTTCGAGCAACAGTTTACCGATGGGCCGGGTCATGCGACACGGATTGTCAAAGATCGTTTGAGCCAAGGTTACCGGAACATTGTGGTGGTGGGGGGAGACGGTACGGTGAACGAGGTGGTCAACGGTTTCTTTGACGAAGCCGGCTACACGCCTCCGGACGCCAGGCTGGGTTTGATCCCGTCTGGAACAGGGGGTGACCTGGTCCGTACCCTGGGTATCCCGCGCCTTCCAACGGAGGCGTTGGCCCGCCTTCTTCAAGGCCAGCCCAGAACGCTTGACGTGGGCCGTCTGACCTGTAGTGGGCCATCCGGCGCGAAAACCGAGCGTCACTTCATAAACATTGCGGATGCGGGGCTGGGAGGGGAGACGGCTGCCCGCGTAAACCGCTCCAGCAAGGCGATGGGAGGTTTTCTCTGCTTTTTATGGTCAGCCTTGGTCACTGTTCTCAGTTATCATAATCAGACGGCCACGGTCGTTGTTGACGACAATGAGCCCTTTTCAATCGCGCTCTCCATAGTTGCCGTGGCCAATGGGCAGTATTTCGGCGGTGGCATGCGCATTGCCCCTCTGGCGATACCCGATGACGGGTGCTTTGATGTTGTAATCCTGCACAGCATCAGCCGGGGTGACCTGCTTCGCAACCTCCCTCGCGTCTATCGGGGCACCCACATTAACCATTCCAAACTGAAAATACTGCGCGGCCGAACCGTTCGGATTACTTCTGACACACCGTTAACCATCCAGGCCGACGGTGAGATTATCGGTACCTTGCCAGCGGAGTTTTCCATTCTTCCGGGCGTTCTAAAGGTGGTGTGCTAGGTGCCCAAGATTATTGTGGATGCTGATGCCTGCCCGCGAAACGTCCTGGCGGCCTGCACGCGATCCGCTCGGGCCTTCGGTCTTGAATTAATCACAGTGGCCAACTTCCACCACCACATTGACTCAAAGCAGCACATCGTGGTCGGAGGGGACTCGCAAGAGGCGGACATTAAAATTGTCAATCTGACCCAACCCGGAGACGTTGTGGTCACCCAGGACTGGGGTTTGGCCGCACTCGTGCTTGGTCGGCAGGCCTATGCCATTTCTCCCGGAGGCCGCGAGTACCGGCCGGAGACTATCGAATTCCTGCTTGAGGAGCGCGAAGTGAAGGCGCGTATCCGTCGTTCGGGTGGGCGCACCAAAGGGCCGAAGGCCCGCAGCGCAGGTCAAGACACGGCGTTTGTCCGTGCCCTGGAGGCCCTGCTGAGCCGAATTACGTCCAATTAACGAATCCCTTGCCGCTGTGGGCTCTGATGGAAATATTAAGCACCTGACCGGCGTCAGGTGCTCTGATTACCCAGTTTAGGCATCCTCTAGCAGAAAGTGGCATCACTGAATATGGAACAATACCGGGCTGACACTTGTCCTAAAAAGAGAGTTCATGAAACGTGAGCGAGGTACTTGATGTCCAATTCTGATCAATGCTTTGAAGTACTCATTTTACAATCAAGAAACCTCCGGAATACCCTTCGCTTTAAGGCCGATGGCATTGACCCCTATGAACGGTTCAGGGTTGCCTTCGAACTGCGCCTGGCGTACAACCTCACCCTGCGCCGGTGCAGTGACGAAGTGGTGTCCCGCGAGCTGCTCGGGCTGATCGAAGAGTGCGAAGATCTACTTAACGTCTAGGGTTTTAGTGAGTCCGCGATCGCCTTTAGTTCTACCGGGCTCATCCGACCCGAAACCCAGTAGGTAATCCCGTCATGCACCCAATTGATGTTGCTGTATTCACCCTCCTTCAGCCTGGTAACCGTAAGCTTTGCCTCATTCCCACCAACTTGCACAGCCTTCCTAGTTATATCCGGTGCCTCATCATATGTTTCCAACGGTACATCGATCAACACATTGCGCTGAGTCAGATTCAGATGCCCAAGAGAACCTTCCTTGGTTATGGTGATCACGGTTTCGCCGGTACGGTCGTCATAGGCCAGATAAGAGAGACGTTTCGGTACAAAGCCATCAGGCAGGTAGGTGGGATATAGCACCGGGAAGGGAGCCAGTCGGCGTAGCTCCGCAATGTCTGAGGCTTCGTGGAGAATGAACGAGCCTTCTTCGTAGAGCAGTTTACTATCCGGCACCATGGCCATCTGCACGCCATCAGGATCGGCTTCGAGGGTGGTCGATCCCCCGAATCCCAATGGAGAAAGCGTACGGGCGGAAGGTGTTTCCCCGTTCCGGATCTGATCAGTCGTGGCGCTGCCGACACTTAGGGCATCATCCGTGCGAACCCTTTCCGCTACTTCAACGGAGTACATCGGAGTTACCGTGTTATCGAATGCCTGTTCCTCGGTGGCCTTGCCCACCTTAGCCTTTTCATCCCCGAATTCCCTGGATGCCACGCCAACCCCGCTATCTTCAACCTGTTCCAGATTAGAGCCATCGAGGAAAGAACGCTTTCCGACTTCGGTGAGTGCCCCGGGATAGATGGTCAGGGCAATGAATAGACAGGCAGCCATGGCCCCGGCACTAATGACCTGCCACCTCAACAAGCGGGTAACAAACGGTCGACGGGTACTCTCTTGCTGCCGGACATCCTGTTGAATCTTAGCCCAGAGCAAATCGGCACGAGGCTCACCGGCGTCGTCCATATGTTGCCTGATGCTCTGTGCAATCAGTTCATCGAGCTGCTCACCCCTATAGTTTGACACCGGTTCTCCCTCCTTTCGCCGCACGCTTTATTGTCTCCGAAACGCCCAGCTTAGCTGCGATGATGGAACGTGCCTTCCGCAACCTGGTTTTCACCGTTCCCTCAGGAATCTCCAGGTACTCACTAATCTGGATCGTGGTCATCTCACGGTAATACTTGAGGTACACGACCTCGTGGTACTCCGGAGCCAGTTCTCCGACGAATTTGGCCACCGCATGCTTCTCTTCGCCTGACAGCAGGCGCTGTTCCGGATCCCCCGAACCGTCCCGATCCGGTAGATCGTGATCCAGGGCCACGCCCGAGGCCCGCTTGCGGCGCCGTAACAGATCCCGTGCCGCATTCATTGAAATTCGCACCAGCCAGGCCTCGACCTTGTCGGTGTCGCGCAGCTGATTAAGTTTATGGTATGCCTTCAGGAACGTTTCCTGTGTAGCATCCTCGGCTAGGTTCCGATCCCCGGACACGTAGAAGGCAACGTTATATACGGCTCGGTAATGCATGTTAAATAGCACTTCCAGGTTTATTGGAGAAACCGAGGAAATCTTCTCCTCCGGACGCCGATCAATCATTTTCATCCACCCGAGAAGGTCTATTCTTGGCGTAATGTCCAAAACCCTTTTTGGCTCCGGTGGATAGCAATAAATCTCATCTTGTGTACTAGACGACGGTCATGGTGTTTTAGTTTTAAGCGGCGTAATAATTGCCCTATATTGGCAAATCCGGCGGCTTGTTTCACTCGTCAGTTAAGTAGAATGATATTTGTGGAAATCTTTGAAAGGGGATAACTCTTGATTATGACGCCCGGCACCACTCGGTGCTCACTGCTGTTCGGGATCCTTGCCTTGCTAGTCTGTGTGGTCGCACTTTCCGGGTGTGGGCCGTTAACCGGTGTGGAGGTGGAGGTTCCTAATCACTACTCACCGGAAGACCGAAACCATAACGGCAAGCCGGACTCGCTTGATATGGTGGAAGCGGCGCGGGCCGAGGTGACCAAGGGAACGCGGTATGATGCTGCCTATTATTCCGAAGGTTACCCTCCGGACGGTCGTGGTGCGTGCACGGATATCATCTGGGTGGCCCTCGGAGGTGCCGGGATTGATCTGAAAGCCTTAGTGGATGAAGACATCCGCCAATTCACATCCGACTATCCCCGTGTGGGCCTTGTGCCGGAGCCAAGCATCGATTTTCGCCGCGTGCCGAACCTGGTTGTGTTCTTCGGCAAATATGGGATGACGTTAACCACCGAGATCATCCCCGGAGATCCGGAAAACCTGATCCATTGGCAACCCGGGGACATCGTGGTCTGGGACGGGCCGGAGCACATTGGTATCGTTTCGGATCGGCGCCGTGCGGACGGCGTTCCGCTAGCCATTCATAATTCCGGCCCGCAGGCATCGGAAAACGCGACACTGCTGAGCTGGCCCGGAGAAATCACGCATCATTTTCGCTATCCGGCCTGGACGGTTGACCAATAGGATAAAAACGTCAGTTTCATCCACCAGCCTCAAGCGCCCGTAACTACGTTTAGGTGGTAATGAGTCACCAGCGTATAATCTCTCTCCTTCCGCATACTAGAAACAGGATCAAAAAAGGACGGCGCATATCCCGTAGAGACGGAGCGCCAGCGGAGGGGGAGAGTGTGTTGCTGACATCGGATGTTGTGTCCGGCATGATCAAACTATACCTTCACGGCTATGTTTCTTACGATGAGCTTGTCGGTTGGGCCGTGGATAAGTTCACGGACGTCGAATACATCGAGGATACCGATGACGAGCACTCTGATGCGATGTTTGACGTTCTGAGCCAGATTACAACCGGCGAAATAGAGGATAACCATTTGGATCCAAACGACTTTGCCCACTTCATCAACCGCCTCGATGCGCCTCAATTCACCTAAGACAAAGCCTGTTCGGCTTTGTCTTCTTTTTTTGTCTTGCCATGCCAAACTTTTGCTTTACTAAACGCACTTCCTTTTAAGAATAATATGAACAAGATCTCGCAAAGGAATGATGGTTAATGTTGAGAAGAATGTTAGCGCTTGGGGTTTTGCTTGTGGTTGCAGTGGTCTTAGTGGGTTGCCCGCCCGGGGCACAACGCAGACCGGCGATTCCACAGGAGATCAGCCAAGGCGAAAACCAAGAGCCGCGACTCAGGGTCTTTGTCGTTGAGGATGAACAGATTCAGGAATTCGCCTTTGAGGACTACGTGGCCGGGGTGTTGGCCGGGGAAATGCAGAACACCTGGCCGGAGAATGCTCTTGCTGCGCAGGCCATTCTGGCCCGGACTTTTGCCCTCAAGTTCATAAATGAAAAGGAATCGCGCTTCGAGGGGGCCAACATCTCGACCGACATTGAGGAGGCACAGGCCTGGAATGCCGCCGAGGTCAATGACCGGATCAGAGAGGCTGTGTCGCGCACTAGGGGACAGGTGCTGGTGCATCGCAACGACTTCATTAACTCTTGGTTCCACGCCCATGCTGGCGGCCAAACAGCCACGGCCAGAGAAGGTTTGAACTGGAAGGATCGCGAACCACCCTACATCCAGTCTGTAGAATCGCCGGACTCGCCGCAGGCACCACCGGAAGCAGCACGTTGGACGGCTACCGTTAGCAAACAGCAAGTCGTGCAAGCAGTGAACCAGATCGGCGCTCAGCCGGGTGAATTCACAAGCATTGAGATTGTTGACCGAGGCCCATCTGGAAGGGCTATTCAACTGCAGATCGGAAACGCAACCGTCAACGCAGCTGATTTCCGGATTGCGATCGGCAGCACGGAGATGAGGTCTACGAAGCTGACCGCCGTGAACGTGGCGGGGAACCAAGTGACGATGGCGGGTGAGGGTTTTGGTCACGGTGTGGGAATGAGCCAGTGGGGGGCATACCAGATGGCGCAGGACGGGAGGTCACCGGAAGATATTGTGCGCTACTACTTCCGCAATGTACGCGTTGTCCAAATGTGGGAATAAGAAAAGAGGGGGCACGCGCCCCCTCTTTTAGCGTCTTCCGATCAGACCGACCATATCGGCCACGCGCGAGGCGTAGCCCCACTCGTTGTCATACCAGGAAACGACTTTCACCAGATTGCCCACGGACATGGTCAGCAGGCTGTCCACTATCGATGAGTGCGGATTGCCAGTGATATCACAGGAGACGATGGGGGATTCCGTGTAGCTGAGAATACCCTCCAGCTCGCCTTGCGCGGCCTCTTTCAGCGCTCGGTTTACTTCTTCGGCGGCGGCGGCAGTCTCCAGTTGAACGACCAAGTCCAGCACGGATACCACCGGTACCGGAACCCTGAAGGCAAGACCGCTGAACAAGCCTTCAAACTCCGGGGACACCAAGGACACGGCCTTGGCTGCCCCGGTAGTGGTGGGGACAATCGAGAGGGCCGCGGCCCGGGCCCGGCGTAAGTCACTGTGGGCTGAATCCAGCAAACGCTGGTCGTTCGTATAGGCGTGTACCGTGGACATCAGACCTGCGGCGATCCCGTACTTTTCCCCGAGAACCTTCGTGATCGGAGCCATACAGTTCGTGGTGCAGGAAGCGCAGGAAACAATCTCGTCCGTTTCCGGGTCATAGTCGACCTCGTTGACTCCCAGGACAATGGTGCGCCCGGGACCTTTCAAAGGGGCGGTGAGGACGACCTTTCTGGCCCCTGCCGCGATGTGCTTATGGAGTTGTTCCTGCTTCCGGAACAGACCGGTTGCTTCAACGACCACGTCCACCCCGAGTTCACCCCAAGGAATGGAGGCCGGATCGGCCTGTTTCAACATCGCGATTTCCTTGTCGTCCACCCACATCTTCTCACCTTCGGTTCGCACTGTGCCGCGCAGGTTACCGTGCGCGGAATCATGGCGGATGAGGTGAGCCAGGGTTTCCGTGTTCCCCAAATCATTGATGGCCACTATTTCCATGTTCGATCTTCTCCGGGCGATTCGGAACACACATCGTCCAATACGCCCAAACCCGCTGATACCGATTCTTATGGTCAATGTTTCAGCCTCCTTGCTAATTAGCGGTCAATGTATTCTTTTCTTTAATACTCCTCCAGGGCGTCAAACTCCTTTACGCCTGTCCCTAGTCGCAGTATTCAGAAATCGGTGCAACCTGAGTTCAGCCCTCATCAATGGTCGGATATCTTAACAGGACTCTGACCTTGACCGCGCTAGCCGGGTGGATGTGATGGCGTTAGTTGGATGGCTGGCCTGCAGAGGTGTGTGGAGGGATCACTGGGCGGGAGAATCGGCGTGATTCTGTTATACTATTACCTATCGGAATAAAAAGAAGGTTTAGCGCTCGTTGGACATCAGGATTGTACTGGTTCTCCTAGCCTCGTTTACAGCCTTTGGCAACCTCTATTTGGCCTTTATTGTGGTTCCGGCCTATCTGATCGAGGCTGGTTTCAGCGCCGTCTTTGCTGCCGCGCAGAATACGGTCTTTGCCGGTGCGGCCGTGACTTTGCGCTTTCTGTTCACGCCGCTGGTCGACCGGTATCGCAAATGGTCTCTGGTGTTGGCCAGTGCCGCCTTTGCCTTGGCTCCGCTCGGCTTGGTCTGGGCAGATTCGGCGGCAACCATTACCGCTGTGCGCATTTTGCAGGGCTTCGCTTTGGCGCTGTATCCGTTTTCGGCCAACGCCTTCATTGCTGATGTCAGTCCGTCGGAGCAACGGGGTTCCAATCTGGGCCTGCTGCGGATGGTGATCATTCTGTCCCTGATCGTCGGACCACCTTTCGCCGTCTGGGCCGTCGGAATCTACGGGTATCAAACACTTTTTGTCGCGCTCACCCTGATCGGCCTGGTTGGATTGTCACCTTTGTTGCTTTTAAGGGAACCGGAGCATCAGCATACGCGCGGCAACCCTCTGCCCTTATTTAAGGAAGTGCTAAAAAACCGGAGCATCAGGCCCCTGCTTTATGCAACCGTTCTGGTCGGTGTTGCTTACGGGGTCATTCTGACTTTTGTGCCGATCTATTCCCTGCAGTTGGGAGTCGAGAACTACGGCGTCTTCTTCACCGTCTTTGCCGTCAGCGGCATTTTGATCGGAATTCTGGCGGGTCGCCTGTCCGACCACCATGGACGGGCGCGCCTGGCCAAGCCCGCGGTTGCGGCCTTCGGGCTGGGAACAGTAATCGTGGGGTTGCTGGCTGTGGATAACATGATCTGGCTGAGCGCCGTGCTCGCTGGTATGGGTTATGCCGCCTCGGTGACCGTGTTGGTGGCCTGGCTTATTGACATCACACAGGAAAGGCTCAGGGCAACAGCCCTGAGCTTATATGAAAACTCCTTAGATGTCGGGATTACAGTCGGCGTATTTGTGTTTGGAGTAATCGTGCTTCTAATCGCTTACGGTTGGAGTTTTGCGATCATGGGGTTGACGGTTTTTGTCCTCGGAGTTACCTTTCTCAATTACTCGGAGCGCCGGCAGGCGGAAACTGACTAACCGAACCAGCCCGTCTATTGAACCAACAGCAGTTCACATTCGGTGATCGTTTCCCGTAATTCCCGGGTCAGTTGCGTGTTCTCGCAGAGACTGGCACTGAGGTTATATGCAAGGCGCAGTTCAAACCGTAACCTGGCCCGGTCAACAGAACTAATCGCCTCTGAATCCTCGCTCAACATCTTAACCAGTTCCTTGGACTTGTCCAGCACCACTTCAAAATCTTGCTCAACTTCGGACACTCGTCAGTCGCCTCCTTATTACATGTGCTTATAGCGCGTCCAATTATGGACTCAACACATTCTACCTCCGACAAGCCTGCCTGTGCTAGGCAAAATATCTGCCAGTGCTACAAATTCCTGCCCCTCGCGCAGGTTTTTGCACTAATGCTCGCTTCGACAAAAATCGGCACAAACTAAACTTTACTAGTTTACAATCAGGGTCACCCTGTGTTATATTAGGACCTGCGGCGAACAAGGGATGCAGCAATCCAACTTAGCCAAAAAGTACAAATTGACACAGACGCCGCAAAAATGATACAATGACGAATGTCGCTCCTTTGGGGCGGCACGCCAAAGCCGGGTGACCGGCAGGCGGCAAAAGCAGCTTGGTCTTTGAAAACTGAACAGTGGCGTTTAAGTTCTTTGAGTTTTGATGGAGAGTTTGATCCTGGCTCAGGACGAACGCTGGCGGCGTGC
>Ga0180017_100298_pt1 | contig 18721 bp, 17 predicted proteins | sample KR46_S_MetaG_FD_129674 | JGI IMG/M metagenome (GOLD analysis project Ga0180017, IMG submission 129674) | Groundwater microbial communities from the Olkiluoto Island deep subsurface site, Finland - KR46_S_MetaG | ecosystem: Environmental > Aquatic > Deep subsurface > Groundwater | place: Finland...
AACTAGCTCGAATCGGGGAAAAATTGAAAAACAACAACAAAATATTCAGCGCTTGGAATGGAAACAAGAGTCATATCGAAATATAACAAAGGCTTTAAAAGAATTTCAGAGCAAGTATTTGGATGTTTTATCTGCCACCAATTTCAGAAGTGCTTCGCTTTACAATACCATTAAAGCATCGACAACTTCGTCTAAACTGGCGGTTTCAGCCACTAGTGGGGCAGCAGCAGGTACCATAAAAATTGCGAATGTCCAGCAATTGGCAACTAGCCAGTCCATCAGCAGTATGTCGGGCGTTTCAAAGCCACTAACAGGAGAAACAGATGCCAATGTTCCGGGTTTGTTAACCGATATTTCTGGCGGAAGTAAGTCCTTTTTATTAAAACTAGATGGCAAGGTGCGTACCGTTACACTTGATGAAGCCTTTGCTGCGGCAGCAGCTGGACCTGATGGATTTGAAAAAGCCATGCAAGATAAAATTGATAGCATCTTTGGGAAAAAGTCGGATGACAGCTCAATTGTCGAGGTTTCATTAACTGATGGAAAGCTTGGATTTTCATCCAGCGGTTCGCAATTGACAGTAAATGCCCTTAATGGAGATAACGAAACACTGGCAAAGCTAGGCTTTACCGAAGGACAAACTGATCGTCTTACGACCACCAAAAGTTTAGCAGATCTGAGATCTTCTTTAGGAGTTGCCTTAACTGGCGATGACTTCAATTTTTCGATTAACGGAACAAACTTTTCGTTTAAAAGTACAGACACTCTTGCATCGGTAATGAGCAAGGTAAATTCCAGTGAAGCTGGGGTTACTATGGCCTATTCTTCAATCAGTGATAAATTTTCGCTGACAGCCAAAGAAACCGGTACTGGTGAAAATATTGTTATCGCACAAGCTGAAGGTAGTGGTAACCTGATGGAATCCCTGGGACTTAGGGGAACAGGATCGCATACAGAATATGGACAGAATGCTGAACTGGAAATCAATGGAATCGCAGTAGTTAGATCTTCTAATAATATTGAAGTTAACGGCGTTAAGATAGAGCTAAAAGAAAAAACAGCAATTGGTGAAGAACTGGTCATTAACATGAGCACCGATACCACCAATCTGAAAGAAAACATCAAGAACTTTGTTACGGACTATAACAATTTGCTCGATATGATGAATGGTCTGATCAAAGAAAAGGCGGATAAAGCCTTCGCACCATTAACTGAAACCCAAAAAGGTGAAATGAGTGAAAAGGAAATTGAAAACTGGGAAAAGAAAGCAAAATCCGGTTTATTACAAAACGACAATGCCGTGAGAACCATTACCGCAAAAATGCAATCAATGATTTACGGTTCGGCTGTCAAAGGTGGAATCAGCCTTTTCAATATGGGAATCACGACATCGGGTTATACTGAAAACGGCAAGCTCAAAATCGACGAGGAAAAATTACAGACCGCCCTGGAAACGCGCGGCGATGAAATAAAAGACTTGTTTACAACAGAAAACACCGGGTTGGCCAATCAACTCAATTCAATTATTGACAGTGCAGCTAAAACGAGTGGTGCAAAGGGAAGTCGTGGGTCACTCATTGAGTTGGCTGGGTATGGTGCAACCCTTTCAGACACTGAAAACAGGATTACGGAAACGATAACCCGGACAAATAAAGATATTGCAAAATTGAAAGAAATGTTAAAAAAACAGGAAACACATTATTGGAGTAAGTTCTCAGCTCTGGAAACTGCGCTTCAGCGGTTAAACGTCCAAGGCTCGATGATCGCATCATTTGGCTCAGATTCTTAATCTTAGAAAGGAGGAATTGTAATGCAACATGCTAATGCTTATCAGGAATCAAAGCGATATGCGATCGAATCCTTATCAAAAGGAGAGGTCGTTGTCAAGCTCTTTGAGGAAGCAGAAAAACAAGTGAAAATGGGCATAATCTTAATTGAAAAGGATAGTTTTGCTAAGGCATACAATTGTATTGCAAAAGCTCAAAAGATTATCACCTCTTTGAATCTTTCTTTGGATATGCAGTATCCCATTTCTATGGAATTAAATCAGATGTACAGTTTTATTTTTGATAAATTAGGTGAAGCTAACGCCAGTCGCGATATCCAATTATTACAAAGTATCATGGCTTTGATTGTAGATCTGAAAGATTCGTTCAAGGAAGCAGAAAAAATGAGCAACCCTTTAAAATCCCGGTGACTGTCAAATGAATGATGGTTCTCATGAGTTATGTCAGGAAAAAATTCTTATTTTGAAAGAATATGTTACAAAGGGTGAAGAAATTCTCAGCAGCATAGAGGACTGGGAAAGTTTGGCTCTAATCCTCGAAGAACGGGATCAGCTCATTCAGCGGCTGCAGAATATGGAAGAACATTTTACCGGATTGAAGCGAAACCAAGTCTGTACCAGTCAAGAAAAACAGCAAATTGATAATCTGGTCAAACTTATTCAAGATATGGATCAAAGCTGTATTCATCTCATTCAGGCTGAACAACAGAAGACCTTGCAGGATTTGAAAAAAAATCAGCAAAACCAGAAAGTAGCTGATTATGAAATTAGCTTAACCCCAAGCCATGGAACTTTCCTCGATGCAAAGAAATAAATTAAAGAAATAAATCAAAAGAATAAATTAAAATAACCTAAAAAAAGCAACCGTGGTTGCTTTTTTTTGCGTGACACCCTATAATGAAATTAGTGAGAATAACATCATATAATGTTGCTTTTGTTCGCGTTGCTGTTTTAATAATAAGCAAACCGATAGATAGCTTTAATAAACGGCTAACTTAACTTCAACTTAGGCAGAAAAGAAATCTGTTTGTTGTTTTTTAAAAAATATGGTATTATGTTAATATGACTAAGTATTGTGATTTTTTTGTATGCAAATGTTGTGTATGAATGATTAAAAGAATATATTAATTTAACAAAAGTATGCAATAATAAAAATTATAGAAGGCGCTGGCAGTTCAGGTCAGCCTATAAATAAGGAGGATACAATGATCGGCGATTCAATAACCTCAGCCCTATATCAGAAGGCTCTCGATGGTACCTGGCAAAAACAAAAGGCAACCAGCAATAATATTGCCAATGCTGAAACACCGGGATATAAAGCCATCAAAGTCAATTTTGAAAATTCATTGAAAGCAGAAATCAACAAGCTGCAAACAACTGCAAATGCCAGTAAAAATGGCTTTCTTGACAAAATGGAAAGCATTCAAACGATCGATAATTCAAATATCAATGTTTATCAGGGGGCGACGTCTAATCGTTTGGATCGTAACAACGTCGATATGGAGTCTGAAAACATTGACATGACCAAGTCGGTATTGCAATATAATTCGCTTGTTCGTGGCGTTAGTGACTCCTACTCCAGATTAAAATATGCGATTAATGGAGGCAGATAATGAGTTATTTAAGTTCTTTAAATATTTCGGGGTCAGGCATGACTGCGCAAAAATATCGTTTGGATATCGTGGCTCAAAATATTGCCAATGCTCAGGTCACGCGAACCGAAGAAGGCGAGCCTTATCGTCGCAAAATGACGGTCTTGCGTAGCGTCAATACGGGAACCTTTATGGATGCGCTTAAAACAGCAACCGGTGTCGTTCAAAAAGCCGGAGTTCAGGTTCAAGCCATCATCGAAGATGAATCGGCCTTGGTTCCGGTTTATGATCCCACCCACCCCGATGCCAACGCTGAGGGTTATGTGTTGTACCCCAATGTCAATACTGCCCAGGAAATGACCGACGCAATGGGTGCCAGCCGTGCCTATGAAGCAAATGTAACAGCGTTTAATGCGACAAAATCGCTAGTTCTAAAGGCCCTCGAAATCGGCCGATAAAAGGAGAAAAGAATGTTTATCTTACCCATGAATTCAATTATCAGCGGAGCCAGTATTGGCACTGTTGGGGGAAATGCGGCTAATGCTGGGGCGGCTGTCGATACTGGCCTTGCCGGAGATTTTAAAGCGATCCTCCAGGACACCATTAATAATGTTGAAGAAACTGAAGCGATCACCAAGGTCGATGCCTATAATCTGTCAATTGGTAATATGGATGATATGCACACCATGATGATCAATACAGCTAAAGCTGATGTCGCCCTGCAAACCATGGTTCAGCTCCGCAATAAGGTCTTGGAGTCTTATCAGGCTGTTATGAATACCGGCCTATAAGTTTGGTCATATCAAAACATTACTTTAAACCAGGAGAGGGTACCGGTCATAGATTTTATTTCAAGGATCGGTATTCCTTATTTGAATGTACCGGTTTAGGAAGAAACGTTGACAGTAAATACATTGGATGGATGAGAATAGACGATGAATGAGAAAATTAAGGCTTTTTTAGAAAAAATCAAAAACTTCTGGACGGGAACCTCCAAAAAAGCCAAGATGCTGATGATTGGTGGGGTAGCGCTGGTCTTGTTGACATCCATCGGGCTGACTATTTTTTTGAATAATAAGGAGTATGTGCCGCTTTTTGTTGGTTTGACTCAAGCAGAAACCACTGAAATTATGGCCGCCCTGACAGAAATGGAGACCGATGTCAGGCTTGACGCCGGTGGGAATATTATGGTTCCCTCTGGCGATGAGGCCAAGGTGCGGATGCAACTGGCGACCGCGGGCTACCCAAAAAATGGTTTGAGCTACTATGTTATTCAAGAAAACAACAGCATGCTTGCGACCGACTACGAACGTAAGCAATATGAAAATATGCAGCTGCAGGAGCGTCTTGGTGCCAGTATAAAAACGATCAATGGTGTAAAAGACGCCATTGTTACTATTTCAGTACCGACAGAAAATGTCTTTTATCTTCAGGAAACTGAAAGCACCACCGCATCCGTTATTATTCATCTTGAACCAGGGGCGACATTAACACGCCAACAGGTTATGGGAATCCAGAATCTGGTGGTTAAGTCGGTGGCAGGACTGACGGCTGACAATATCGCACTTACCGATGGTAATGGAAATGATTTAATCAATAATCTGGCTGCCGAAAATGGTGGCGAGGCTAAGCTGAAACTGACCAAGGCGATAGAAAATGCCTTAACTCAAAAAGTGAACAACGTTTTAGACGGACCCTACGATCCGACTCAATACAAGGTAGCGGTAACAGCTACCCTTAATACAGATGCCGTAAAACAAGAATCAACCCTATATATTCCCTCTGAAGATGGCGAAAATTCGGGAGTTATCAATCAGGATTCTTCCAGCCTGGTTATCAATAATGCCGATGGCATCGCCGGCGGCATTGCCGGGGTAACCGGCAATACCGATATTACTACCTATGCAGAAGGACTACTCGAAAACGAGGGGATCATTACCGGGATTCAGGAAAACACAAACTATTCTGTTAGCCAGGAAATTACCCAGACCGAAAAACTGGATCCGGCGATCGAAACGGTCTCGATCGGGATTGCTATTGATGATCCGGCGATGACCCCGGTGGCGCGGGAAAACCTGATTCAGCTGGTCGCCTTTGCAGCCGGTGTCCCACCACAAAGCGTTACCGTACGTAACTTTGAGTTTGCTCAATTGGAAGAAGAGCTGGATGAACCGCTGTTAACACCGCAACAGTTACTGGTATTTGGCGGTATCGGCGCCGGTGTGCTACTATTACTGTTGTTACTGCTATTTATTCTTACCAGAGGTAAAAAGAAGAAAGCTGATGGTAAAGCTAAGAAGGGCAAACGCGGGAAAAAAGGCATCGACGAAGCCTTTGCCTCTGATGAAGATTCTGAAACAGATGATTTATTTGGAGCGCTGGCAGCTGATCGATTAAATCCGATTGAACCAATTCATCCTCTTAAGGATGATAAAAAAGAAAAAATCAAAGAGTTTGCCTCTACAAATCCGGAAATTGCGGCGCAGTTATTTAAATCGTGGCTAAAAAATGAAAGTGAATAGATCAGAATTTTTGAAGGAAGTTGACTAATATGGACGTTACCTTAACACCACGACAAAAAGCAGCCCAGGTGGTTATTTCACTGGGTGCAGATATTGCTTCCAATATATATAAACACTTACAAGAAGAAGAAATAGAAATCTTGACCTATGAGATCACCCGCCAGGACAGTGTTCCTCCAGAGGTGGCAGACCAGGTTATCGATGAATTCTACGGTCTTTGTGTGGCTCAAAAGGTATACATTGAAGGCGGAGTTAACTATGCCCGAAATGTGCTGGAAAAGGCTTTTGGAGTGCAACAGGGCAGTGCCTTGCTGGAGCGGGTAACAAAAACGCTTAGGACAAAGGCCTTTGAGTTTATTCGCAAAGCCGATTACAAAAATCTGATGAACATGATCATGAATGAACATCCTCAGACCATTGCCCTGGTTTTGTCCTATGCCAGGGCTGATCAGGCCTCAGCCATTATTTCGGAATTACCCAAGAGTATTCGGGTCGAAGTTGTCGAGCGGATTGCCAGGATGGATCGAACCTCTCCGGAAATTATCAGACAGGTTGAAACCATTCTTGAACGTAAATTTGAGTCGGTTGTTTCCTTCGACTTACTGGAAGTTGGTGGGATCAACTACATTGCTGAGATTATGAACAACATCGATCGTGGGACAGAAAAATACATCTTCGATGAACTCAGTAAAAATGATGCCAAACTTTCTGAAGAAATTCGTAAGCGAATGTTCGTCTTTGAAGATATTGTTATTCTTGATTCAATGTCGATTCAACGGTTCTTACAGGAAATTGATACAAAAGAAATGTCGGTTGCCCTTAAGGGCGCAAACAAAGCCGTTGCTGATATTATTTTTGTCAATATGTCTCAACGAATGGGTGAAACGGTTAAGAGTGAGATGGAATTCCTGCATAATGTCAGGGTTCGGGATGTCGAAGAAGCACAGCAGAAAATTGTTTCAGTAATCAGAAGACTGGAAGAAGAAGGCGAAATTGTAACGTCTAAGGGTGGAAAGGACGAGATCATTGTCTAGTATTGTAAAAGCTAAATGGGTGTCTCAAATTAGTACGCCAGTGGTTCTGCCGGTTGTGGATCATGACGAAGCGGATAACGACAGCGAAGACCAGTTAGATTATGACCCAGCAGTTGCAAATGAACAGGTCGAACAGGATGACAGCGTTGAAGCCATGCATGCTGCCAATGAACTGATGAAAGAAGCAATCAAAGCCAGTCAGGAAATTAAAGTAAAATCTCAGGAAACCGGTTATCAGGAGGGTTTTTCTCAGGGTTATGTGACTGGTCACGAAGAAGGACTCAAGGATGGCACCCGCGAAGGCTTTCAGGCTGGTCTGAGAGAAGGCTTAAATGAAGGTACGTTACAGGCGGCGGGCGAAATCGAAAGCAAGCTACAAGAAATCGATATGCTTCTTGAAGTAATTCAAACCGAGCGGCAGCAGGCGCTTGATCATCAGCAGAAAGAGCTGCTAAGCATCGCCTTTGAAATTGCCAAGAAAATAATGAAACATCAGGTTGCGGAAGATCCGGATCTGTTTTTGCGATTCTTTGATGAGGTTATTCATGGGGATGAAGAGGATCTTAAAATTTATTTATCAGAAAACCAGAAAACCCTGGATCTTCATATCAACAAAACAATGACTGAAAAACTAAAGAAACTTTCAAAAAAATCCAAGGTGATTATTCTTAAGGATGATGATAAGATCATGGTGGAAAGCAATGATTCGGTCATCGATATGAGTCTGCCAGTACAATTGGAGCAATTAGAGAAAGCCGTCGAGCAAAGTTCGTAGCGGGAGGCGAAAATGAATACATCGGAGATTTGCAAAGCCATTCAACGGGCAGAAACCTATCACTATTTCGGGAAAATTGAAAAGGTCGTCGGAATGATGATCGAGTCGGTTGGTCCTGAATGCAGTATTGGGGATTTATGCAAGATATTTGATCAGAATGCAGACCGTTATATTTTAGCTGAAGTGGTTGGTTTTCGCGGCAATAAGGTTTTATTGATGCCTTACGAAGAACCAGAAGGTATTAGTTTTGGAAATATTGTCGAACCGACCGGTTCTTCCCTGAAAATAGGCGTGTCGGATAGTATGATCGGCCGGGTTGTCAATGCCATGGGGGAACCCATCGATGGTGGCGGCCCGATTTTAAATACTACCCCCTACGACATTCAGAGCGCTGGGGCAAACCCCTTTTCACGACCATGTATTGACGATATCCTGGAATTTGGGGTAAAGGCAATAGATGGTTTATTAAGCATTGGCAAAGGCCAGAGAATGGGTATCTTTGCCGGTAGTGGGGTCGGCAAAAGCACCCTGATGGGGATGATTGCCAGAAATGTTAAAGCCCAAGTTAACGTCATTGCCTTAGTCGGTGAGCGTGGCCGGGAGGTGCGCCAGTTTCTCGAAAATGACTTAGGTCAGGAAGGTCTGGAGCGTTCGGTGATCGTGGTGGCGACCTCCGATCAGCCCCCCATGCAGCGGATGAAATGCGCCTTAACAGCTACCACCATTGCCGAGTATTTTAAGGATCAGGGTAATGATGTTCTGCTGATGATGGATTCACTGACCCGCTTTGCGATGGCGCAACGGGAAATTGGGCTGGCTACCGGGGAACCCCCAGTAGCTCGCGGTTACACCCCCTCTATTTATGCGATGATGCCAAAACTGCTGGAACGCAGTGGAAATTTTGAAACCGGTTCGATAACCGGCATTTACACGGTGCTCGTTGAAGGTGACGACATGAATGAACCGGTCGCCGATACGGTTCGGGGAATCATCGATGGCCATATTGTGCTGTCCCGGAAGATTGCCGCTAGAAACCATTACCCAGCCATTGATGTGCTAAATAGTGTCAGCCGGCTGATGGCCAATATTGTCAGTAGAGATCAGCTGGAAGCGGCATCTTCGATGCGTAATATGATGTCTGTCTATGATTCCAACTACGATCTGGTCAGTATTGGTGCCTATAAAAGTGGGAGCAATCCCTCGCTAGATATTGCGATTAAAAAAATTGCCGGCATCAATCAATTTTTACAACAGAAGGTTGATGAAAAGTGCTTTTATGATGAAAGTATCGAAGCGATGAAGAAGGCGGTCTTATGAAAAAGTTCCAATTCCATTTAGGAAAACTCCTTTCTTATAAAGATCAGAATCTGGAAAATGAAATGATGATATTGGGTGGCCTGACCAGACAACTCAGTGATGAAATGGACAAACAGCTGGAACTCGAAGATCAGCTGGAAAAAAGCCAGAAAAATTACGAACGTGATATGGCCGCTTCGATCACCGCGACCGCCTGTCAGGTCTATCTTCATTATATGTCCTTTTTGAAAGAACAGATAAAAATTGTTGAAAAAAGAATCGATGAGATTACTGAAAAAATAGATATTCAAATTGAGGTCGTTAAGAATTTAAAACTAGAGACCCGTTCACTGGAAATTGTAAAAGAAAACCGATACGATGAATACAAAAAAGAAATGGTCAAAGAAACAGAAAAAGCGATGGAAGAATTTATAACCACCAGCAAAATTATGAAGGATGGCTCATGACCAATAAATAAATCAGAAGAGAAGTAAATCAATCAAAGAAAAGCGAAAGAGGTGCAAGGATGAGATATGATACAATCATAGTGGGAGCCGGTCCGGCCGGATTAGCTGCGGGAATATACGCGGCCAGGGGAGCCCTTAAGGTACTGATTATTGAAAAAGCCGGCATTGGCGGTCAGATCGCCACCAGCTGGGAGATCGAAAACTATCCCGGTTCCCCGCCAGACAGTACCGGACCTGGTCTGACCGAGCGGATGCGCCAGCAATGTGAGGAGTTCGGGGTCGAGTTTGCCACTCGAACCTATTTTGGTTCAAAGAAAACAGAAACTGGATTTATCGTCGAAACTGACACCGATAGTCTCGAGACGCGCACCATTATCATGGCCACCGGAGCCGAACCAAAACTGATTGGTTGTAAAGGTGAACGAGAATTGCGGGGGATGGGGGTTTCCTATTGTGCCACCTGTGATGCCAACTTTTTTAAAGGCTTAAAGGTTGCCGTCATTGGCGGTGGCGATACAGCTTTGGAAGAAGCCCTCTACCTGACAAAATTTGCCGCTGAAATTATCATTGTTCATCGCCGCGATGAGCTCCGTGGAGCTAAAATTCTGCAGCAGCGGATCAAGGAAAATGAAAAGATTTCGCTATTGCTGGATTCAGTCGTGGAGGAGATTAAGGGTAATGGTTTAGTTGAAGGCATTGTTGTTAAAAATGTCAAAACCGCAGAATTGACGGAAGTTGCCTTGGACGGAGTTTTTGTCTTTGTCGGTCAGAAACCAAATTCAGAGGCATTTGCCGGCCAACTCGCACGTGATTCACGCGATTATTTAATTACTGATGATGAAATGCGTACGAATATAGCGGGGATCTTTGCTGCTGGTGATGTCCGCCGCAAATCACTGCGACAGGTTGTCACGGCCACCGCCGATGGTGCCATTGCTGCCGTAAATGTGATCAAATACATTGAAGAACTTAAGTAGATTGTGATATGATTAGGACTAACGAAAGTTAGTCTTTGCTTGGGACTCCCGTACCGATCAATTGTTAATCTGTTGTATGCGCGCAGCTCGGACACTGATAAGAAATGAAATTTCTTATCAGTCGTGGGCAGTCGCCAACTACAAGCGAGCTTGTGATTGGCTCACTGCTAACACGCAGGCTATCGCCATGTCCGTTCTGAGGCACACAACATGATGTAACAATTGTCGGTACTGCGATCGTTATCCAGGCAACCAGGACCAACAGTTGTTGGTCTTTTCTTTTTTATTAAGAGAAAAATAAAACAGTCAGGTGAAAAATGAATATCAAATTTGATTTAAATATGAACCAAACTCAAAAATTGATCATGACTCAGGAAATGCGTCAATCCATTGAAATTCTTCAGCTGACGGTGATGGAGCTTAATGGTCTGATCGAAACTGAAATCATGGAGAATCCGGTGCTGGAATTTAATGAGGTGTCGATCAAAGAGATAGTTCCCATTAGTGAGGATGGCGGACCGCTTAAGGGCGAACTGGTTAAAGAAGAACCGGTACCGGAACAACAGCCCAAAGAGGAGATCCAATGGGAGGAGTATTTCCACAGTATGGAGAATGCGGACTATCGGGGACAGGTTCAAGCAAGTGCCGAACCGGATGATGAATACGGCTTTGAAAAATTCACTGCCAATGAGAAAACCCTCTATGAATACCTGCATTTTCAATTCAAGATGCTTAAAAAAAATCTCACTGATCAGGAAAAACGGATTGGCGAGTACCTGATCGATTGCATCGATGACAACGGTTACCTGATAATTGACATGGACTATGTCATGAGTATTTTAGAAGTTCAGGAAGCATGCATCCAAAAGATGATTGGCATCATCCAGGGCTTCGATCCGTGTGGGGTGGGATGCCGTAATATTGAAGAGTGTCTATTGATTCAGCTGCGGCAAATGGGGTATGACGATGATGAAGTGTATCTGGATATCGTTAAAAACCACCTACTCGATTTGGCCGATAACCAATTTAAGCGAATCGCCCAGGATACCGGCTTAGCAGTTGAGGATGTCTATGAATTTAAAGAGGTGTTAAAATCACTGGAGCCTAAACCCGGACGGGAGTTTTCCAGTTCAGAACGGGTTTCTTATGTTATTCCGGATGGCAGCATCGAAATTGTCAACGGTGAGTTGGTGGTCAAGGTCAATGATGTGTCAGCGCCGCGGCTGCGGATCAATAACTATTATAAGAGCTTGCTTAAAAATCCTGATAAAAATGATGAAACCAAACTTTATCTGGAGAAAAAGCTTGATAGTGCAGTGTTTCTAATAAAAAGCATTGAACAGCGGCGAGACACCATCAAAAAAGTGATTAACGCGATTGCCGAGTCCCAACGCAGCTTCTTTTTTGAAGGGGTCGGGGATCTGCGTCCCTTAACTCTGAAAACAATTGCCGAGATGATTGATGTCCACGAATCAACGGTCAGTCGGGCGATTCGGGGAAAATATATTCAAACACCCAAGGGTACCTTTGCGCTGAAGTTTTTCTTTAAACGGGGTTTTGCCCAGGGACAAGAAGACCGTTCTTCCGATGCGATTAAGCAGCTTATCCAGGAATACATTGAAAAGGAAGATAAGAAAAGGCCCCTAAGCGATCAAAAAATTTCGGAATTATTACAGCAAAAAAATCTCGATGTGGCCAGACGCACGGTTGCCAAATATCGGGAAGCGCTTTTGATCCAACCATCTTCAAAAAGAAAAGAATATCGGTAGACCATCAACCAAAGACTAATCACTTTCAAAGACGCGCAGATCCTGAAAAATCGGGCTGGGATTTTCTTTCAGTTTTTAGTCTTTTTTAACTTGTGTTTAAATTTAAAATGGGGTATAATGAATTTGTCCCAGCGGGACAAAAGCGAGCATGTATCCGAAAGAAGGGTGATTCTGTGTCAAATCAATTAAAAATCAGTAAGGAAGTCATTGAACTTCAACAGCTAGTCGCTCCGGAAGTGAATCGTCTCATTGAAATGCGTTACAATATTTTGTCAACCATCAGCAGTGAGCAGCCAATCGGACGGAGAAATCTTGCATTTGTTCTGGATATGAGTGAACGTCAGGTTCGTAATGAAATCGACTTTTTTCAGGCTCAAAAGCTGGTTTCAGTGGAACGGCAGGGAGTTGTCATCACTGAGGCTGGAACAGCAGCGCTGATCCAGTTAAAAAGCCTGCTCTACACCTACAATGGTCTGGAACAGCTCGAAAAAGAACTGATGGATCATCTCCATCTCAAACGGGTAATCATTTGCCCCGGCGATATGGATATGAATTATGAGGTGTTGCGTTTTATGGGACGGTCTGGCGCAAAATATGTCTTGTCGGTAATGAAGTACAAGGATACCCTGGCTTTAACCGGTGGGAGTTGTACTGCAGCCGTAGCCGATGAAATGCGGGAAGCCTTTTATCCCGATGTTTATGTGATCCCAGCCCGCGGCGGGATCGGCAAGAGCCACTCTACCCAGGCCAACAACGTGGTCGCCGAAATGGGCCTTAAGCTGCATTCAAACTATGAGCTTTTACACCTGCCCGATAATATTGATAAACGATTATTAGAAGCATTAAAAGATTATCCCGAGATAAAAAGGGTATTTAATAAAATGGATAACATTGATATTTTTATTTTTGGATTGGGTCGCGCTGATGTCTTGGCCGACTGGCGAAATCTGGCTGCTGCCGAAAAACGCAAAATAATCGAGCAGGGCGCGGTGGCAGAAGCCTTTGGTCATTACTTTGACATTAACGGTCAGGTGATTTCACCATCGAGTACCATCGGTATTGGTATTGATAATTTCAAAAAAATACCCCATGTTATTGCGGTGGCCGGCGGGGTTACTAAGGCCGAGTCGATTATTGCGGTCAGTCGGATTCGCAAAAACATTGTGCTGATCACCGATGAAAGTGCCGCCAGAGAGATTTTAAGAAAGTTACAAACCACGTCAGAGGCAAAATGAATCGCTTCTGACTGAGTATAAATTGAGAATACATTATTTTAAGGAGGCAGATAATATGTCTGTAAAAGTAGCAATTAATGGTTTTGGAAGAATTGGTCGTTTAGCATTCAGATTAATGGCAGATAACAAAGCGTTTGACGTTGTGGCTATCAATGATTTAACCGATGCAAAAACCTTAGCGTACCTGTTAAAATATGATAGTGCCCAGGGTAAATTTAAGCAAGATAGCATCAAAGTTAAAGATGATGGCATCGTCGTGGATGGAAAAGCGATCAAAATTTACTCTGAAAGAGATCCTGAAAACCTGCCTTGGGGAAGTATCGGTGTCGATGTTGTGATCGAATGTACCGGTTTCTTTACCGATAAAGACGGGGCTGGTAAACACATCAAAGCCGGCGCAAAAAAAGTTATTGTTTCTGCTCCAGCCAAAGGTGATGTTAAAACGATCGTCTTTAATGTTAACGAAAACATTCTTGATGGCACTGAAACTGTTATCAGCGGCGCTTCTTGTACCACCAACTGTTTAGCACCAGTGGCCAAAGTATTAAACGACAGCTTTGGTTTAGTCAGCGGATTAATGACCACCGTTCATGCTTACACCAATGACCAGGCCACCCTTGATGCACCACATAAAGATTTGCGACGAGGCCGTACTGCCGCTGCAAATATCGTCCCTACTTCCACCGGTGCCGCTGCCGCAGTTGGCAAGGTATTACCAGCCCTGAATGGCAAACTGGACGGATTTGCGCTACGGGTACCGGTTGTCACCGGCTCACTGGTTGACTTAACCTGTGTTCTGGAAAAAGACGTAACCGCCGATGAAATCAATGCCGCTCTTAAAGCAGCAGCCAACGAATCTCTCGGATACAACGAAGAACAAGTCGTTTCCACCGACATCATCGGGATGTCATACGGATCATTATTCGACGCAACCCTAACCCGGGTGATGAATGTCGAAGGCGGAAAACAACAGGTCAAAGTGATTGCCTGGTACGACAACGAAATGTCCTATACAGCTCAACTCGTCCGTTTAGCCGAATATGTCTCGACAAAATTTTAATCAACCAAACCCTGATCAACAATTATGATCAAATAGCTCACTAAATATAAATAATAATATAAATAATACTAATCAAAAAACTTTTCAGAAGCTTTTGCAAAACCCTTGCATGAGCTTCTGAAATTGTTTATAAAGAAAATATCGCAACAAAAATGATTAGAAAAGATGAAGTAGTACCGACAATTGTTATATCATGTTGTGACCTAGGGGTCAGACCCTGTGCATCTGAGCGGACACGGCGTAGCCTGTCCGAGTCAGCAGCATACAACAGATTAACAATTGATCGGTACGGTAGTACAGCGATACACTTGAAACGAGAAAATTATAAACCGAGAGGATAAGAATATGAGTAAAAAAACAGTATCTGATCTTGATTTAAGAGGAAAAAAAGTTTTAATGCGAGCCGACTTTAATGTGCCATTAGATGAAAACGGCGTCATTACTGATGAAACCCGAATCACCGCAGCCCTGCCAACAATAAATTATATTTTAGAACAGGGCGGAGCACTGATTCTAATGTCCCATATGGGCCGACCCAAAAATCAGCCCAATCCTAAGTATTCGCTGGAACCGGTAGCGAAAAAACTGTCTGAACTCCTAAAAAAAGAAGTGATCTTTAATGATGATGCCGCAGTGACCGGATCCTTAACCGTAGCCGCCGCGGCCGGCCTTAAAGCCGGCGATGTGATGCTGCTTCAGAATACCCGCTTCCGAGCTGAAGAAGAGAAAAATGACCAGGGCTTTTCCAAAGAGCTGGCACAATTGGGTGATCTTTTCGTCAATGATGCCTTCGGAACCGCCCACCGGGCTCATGCCTCAACGGTCGGCATTGCCGAGTTTTTACCCGGCGTGTCAGGCTTCCTGATTCAGAAAGAGCTGGACTTTATGGGCAAAGCCCTGGACAAACCGGAACGTCCCTTTGTGGCGATTCTTGGTGGCTCGAAAGTTTCGGACAAGATTGGTGTGATCAACAACCTGCTAGAAAAGGTCGATACCCTGATTATTGGTGGCGGAATGGCCTTTACCTTCTTAAAAGCCCAGGGTTACGAAATCGGAAAATCGCTATTAGAAGAAGATAAAATGGAACTAGCCAATGAGTTAGTCGCTAAAGCCAAGGCCAAAGGGGTTAACCTCTTATTGCCAGTGGATGTCGTCGCCGCCGAAACCTTTGCCGCCGATGCCCCATTTGTAGTTGTCGATATCAATGCCATCCCAGCTAACACTTTGGGACTAGATATCGGCCCAGTGTCAGCAGCCGCCTTTACAAAGGTGATCGCGGAAGCCAAAACAGTGATCTGGAATGGTCCAATGGGTGTTTTTGAAATGCCAGCCTTTGCCAAGGGCACTGAAGCGGTAGCAAAAGCGATGTCAGATTCTGATGCCATTACCATCATCGGTGGTGGCGATTCTGCCGCAGCGGTTAAAATCCTCGGCTATGAAGCAGGAATGAGCCACATATCCACCGGCGGCGGCGCATCACTAGAATTCCTTGAAGGAAAAAAACTGCCAGGTATTGAAATTTTACAAGATAAGTAGAAGGAGAAGATGATGCGAAAACCAATTATTGCCGGAAACTGGAAAATGAATAATGATCTGTTTGAAACTGAAAAATTGATGAATACCCTGTTGCCACTAGTAGCCGGGGCAACCGCCGAGGTGGTTTTTTGTCCCACCTATATCGGTCTGCAAAAAGCCGTCGAAATGGCCAAAGACTCGAACGTCGGCATCGGCGCTCAGAATATGCATTTTGAAAAAAGCGGCGCCTTTACCGGCGAAATATCGGGGGAAATGCTTAAGGCCATCGGCGTCCAATATGTCTTAATCGGACACTCAGAAAGACGCGAATACTTTAACGAGACCGACGAAACCGTTAATAAAAAAGCCGTTAAAGCGCTGGCACTGGGGATCACCCCAATCGTCTGCTGCGGCGAAACCCTGGCAGAACGAGAAGCCGGAAAAGCCGAAGCCAAAGTTGTCGGTCAGATGGAAGCTGGACTAAAGGGGATAGCAGATATCACCAAGGTGGTCATTGCCTACGAACCGATCTGGGCGATCGGTACCGGTAAAACCGCCAGCAAAGAAGAAGCCAACGAAGCCTGTGGCTGGGTTCGTCAAACCATCGCCAAAATGTTTGGCGAAGATGCCGCCCAAAAAGTCCGGATTCAATACGGCGGCTCAGTTAATCCCGAAAACATCAAAGACCTGATGGCAATGGACAACATCGACGGCGCCCTAGTTGGCGGCGCCTCCCTCAAACCAACATTCTCGGAGATTGCAAAGTTCTAAATTGCAATCTGGCAACGAAGCAAAGGGGGACGGTCTTTCTTGAAGCACAGAGGGACGGTTCTTCTTGTGTCAACTCGATTCTTTTCCCAGAAGACACAGGTAAGCAAAGGGGGACGGTTTTTCTTGTGTCAACCCAATTCTTTTTCCTAGACGACACAAAAGAACCGTCCCCCTGTGCGATCCCCCGTGCGTCCCCTAATTGAAAATTTTACCGAAAGGTGTGATCATATGAATAAAAATTTAACAGCCCTGGTGATTCTGGATGGCTACGGCTTTACCAGATGTACTGAGGGCAATGCCGTGCTACAGGCCCAAACACCGTTTCTAGATGCCATCGATCAGGTCTATCCCCAGACCCTAATCACCGCCAGCGGCCTTGGCGTTGGTCTGCCTGAAGGTCAGATGGGTAATTCCGAGGTCGGCCATTTAAACCTGGGAGCCGGTCGGATCGTCTATCAGGAACTGACCCGGATTACCAAATCGATCGAAGATGGCGACTTTTTTACCAACCCAGCCTTCCTCGCTGGCATTAACGCTGCCAAACAAAAGGACGGCGCCCTGCACCTGATCGGCTTATTGTCCGATGGTGGCGTTCACAGCCATGAATGCCATCTTTACGCATTACTTAACCTGGCCAAAAAACAAGGCTTAAAACGGGTCTATGTCCACTGTCTGATGGATGGTCGGGATACCGCCCCAAATAGCGGCATCGGCCATATCAAATCGTTAGAAGCCAAAATGGCTCAATTGGGAGTGGGCGAAATAGCCACCATCATCGGCCGCTACTACGCCATGGATCGTGACAACCGCTGGGAGCGGGTCGAGATAGCCTATGATGCGATGACCGCCGGAATAGGCGTTCATGCGGCGTCGGCAGTCCAGGTCATGGAAGAAACCTATGCGGCTAAAATTACCGATGAGTTTGTTTTACCAACGATCATTGAAACCATTGCTGACAAATCGATCAAGGCCAACGATACGATGATCTTCTTTAATTTCAGACCCGACCGCGCCCGCGAACTGACCCGCGCCTTTATCGATCCGGACTTTAACGCGTTTGAACGCAAAACTGGCTTTCTGGGGTTGGAGTTTGTCACCATGACCCAGTACGATAAATCCTTTGAAAATGTATCAATTGCCTATCAGCCGGTGACCATCGATAATACCCTGGGTGAATATTTAAGCAAACTCGGCATTCCCCAGCTGCGCATCGCCGAAACCGAAAAGTACGCCCATGTCACCTACTTCTTTAATGGTGGATTGGAAAAACAATATCCCCTGGAAGATCGCATCCTGATCCCCTCACCCCATGTGGCAACCTATGATATGCAGCCGGAGATGAGTGCCTATGAGGTGGCCGACAGAGCGGTGGCAGCGGTTGAAAGCGAAAAATATCAGCTGATGATCCTGAATTTTGCCAATGCCGATATGGTTGGTCACACCGGAATTTTCGAAGCCGCCGAAAAAGCGGTCGAAGTGGTCGATGCCTGTGCTAAAAAAGTCATCACTGCGATTCTGGCAAAAGGTGGCAAGGTGATTGTCACTGCCGATCACGGTAATGCCGAAAAAATGATCGATTATCAAACCCATATGCCTTTTACTGCTCATACATCCAATCAGGTTAAGTGTATTCTCGTTGGCGCTGGTGATGTTAGCTTGCGTGATGGCGGTCGCCTGGCCGATGTTGCACCGACCCTGCTGGATCTGATGGGATTACCAGTACCAGCAGAAATGACCGGTAAAACCCTGATTAATGCAGAATAAAGTAAAAATGATAAAGCTGTGACCGTTTACATAGGAAAAGTCTCGACTGAGACTTTTTTTATGATTGAAAATGTTTTTTCGTTATGATATTATAACGTGCACGATTATTTACGGAGGTGATACTTATGAAAGAAGCTTTACTGGTCGTTTTACTGATT
>Ga0180017_100301_pt1 | contig 18628 bp, 22 predicted proteins | sample KR46_S_MetaG_FD_129674 | JGI IMG/M metagenome (GOLD analysis project Ga0180017, IMG submission 129674) | Groundwater microbial communities from the Olkiluoto Island deep subsurface site, Finland - KR46_S_MetaG | ecosystem: Environmental > Aquatic > Deep subsurface > Groundwater | place: Finland...
GGCCTCTTTTTAATATATGATGAATATTCAATTGTACTTTTATCAGGGAAATCTAAATAATTGTTTGTGTGTGAAATTAAAGTCAGATAACAGGTGAATTTTCACACTAGATCAGACACCCTGCTACAAAATATAATTCATATAAAATTATTATTTAATTTAAATGATAAAGGCAGGGGTTTTAAATGGGGAAAAATTTAGATGTATTGCTTAAAGAAGAACGTATTTTCAAGCCAGATGAAGAATTAGTATCCAACAGCAATATCAAGCAATGGATGGATTTGCATGGTATTAAAGATTATGATGAACTTTTAGAAAAATCAGCTGCTAATCCGGAATGGTTCTGGGATGAGATGGCCATGGACCTGGTTTGGTTTAAGCATTATAATAGGGTTTTAGAGTGGAAACCTCCCTATGTGCGCTGGTTTTTAGATGGAAAATTTAATATTGCATATAATGCTCTGGATCGCCATATTAAATCTGGTAGAAAAAATAAACTGGCCTACATATGGGAGAGTGAGAAAGGGGAAGTGCGTAAATTCACTTATTTTGAATTGTACCGTGAAGTAAATCGCCTGGCTAATGCCCTTAAAAGAATAGGGATTAAAAAGGGCGACAGGGTTAGTATATATCTTCCCATGATTCCGGAACTGCCCATAGCCATGCTGGCCTGTGCCCGTATTGGTGCAGTGCATAGCGTGGTGTTTTCTGGTTTTTGGGCTAAAGCATTCCATAAAAGAGCCAGAGATGCTCAATCAAAGGTTGCAATCACAGCGGACGGATTTCACCGGAGAGGAAAACTTTTAAAATTAAAGGATACTTTAGATGAAGTACTGGAGGATATTCCCTCTCTTGAAAAAGTGGTGGTGGTAAAAAACACCCATTGCGATCTGGATATGAAGAAAGGAAGGGACGTATATTGGGAAGAAGTCATCCAAAATGAAAGCATGGAATGCCCCTGTGAAGAAATGGATTCGGAAGACCCCTTATTTATTCTTTATACTTCTGGTACTACAGGAAAACCTAAAGGAGTACTCCATACTCATGGAGGATATGCGGTGGGAGTCTCCACCACACTTAAATTTGTATTTGACATTAAAGATCAGGATATATGGTGGTGTGCAGCAGATATAGGATGGATTACTGGCCATAGTTACATTGTATACGCCCCTTTAATATTGGGTGCCACTTCGGTGATGTTTGAGGGGACTCCGGATTATCCTGATCCTGGAAGATTCTGGGAAATTATTGAAAAATATGGGGTAAGTATTTTTTATACCGCTCCCACTACCATTCGTCTGTTCATGAAATATGGGGAAAAATGGCCCCAAAAATATAATATGAGCACTTTAAGAATTTTAGGTTCTGTAGGCGAACCCATTAATCCAGAAGCATGGATGTGGTACCACCAGCACATAGGAAATAGAAAATGTCCCATTATGGATACCTGGTGGCAAACCGAAACCGGTATGCATCTAATCACTCCCTTACCTATAACCTCTTTAAAACCAGGGTCAGCAGTTAAACCTTTCCCCACCATTAAAGCAGAAATAAAAGATGATAAAGGAAATACTTTAACTAAAGGGGGCGGACATTTAATTATTAAAAATCCCTGGCCGGCCATGTTCCGGACATTATTTGGAGAACCAGAAAGATATGTGCAATCTTACTGGAGTAAATTTCCTGATAATTATTTAAGTGGTGATGTGGCCCGTCTTGATAAGGATGGTTATTACTGGATTCAGGGAAGGGAAGACGATGTTTTAAATGTGGCGGGGCATAGAATAAGTACAGCTGAGGTTGAATCTGCCCTGGTTAGCCATCCTTCTGTGGTGGAATCTGCGGTGGTCGGAAAACCAGACCTGCTTAAAGGTGAAGAAATTTCTGCATTTGTGGTGCTTGGTGAGGAATACCAGGCCGACCCTCAATTAAAAAATCAGCTTAGAGATCATGTTAGAAAAGAAATAGGTCCTATAGCCAGTCCATCATATATTGGCTTTGTGGATGACCTTCCTAAAACCCGTTCAGGAAAGATTATGCGCAGGGTGATTAAAGCAAAGGTTAAATCAGAGGATGTGGGCGATATAAGCACCCTGGCCAATCCAGAAGCAGTGGATGCCCTGGATAGGGCCATTTAATTTATTTTTCCATTGGAGGATTAATAAAATTATGATTCTGTTTCCTGGTAAGAGCCCTTATATTCTCCAGATCCACTTACTTCAAATACCACTCCCTGAGCAATACGCTCCCCCTGCTTTAGCTGGTATTCAAATTCACCATAGTTATATAGCATGAATTGCAAGGTTCCATAAAATCCAGGGTCACCTACAGCAGTATGTACGGATATGAAAGACCTTAGGAGGGTAGATCGAGGGAGATAAAGCATGGAAAAACCCTTAGGAATCTTAATTTTTCTATCTATAGTGGCCAGATAGGCAGTTTTCGGTTTCAGAATATAAATGGGAGGTTCTAATTTTTCCAGCTCTGGTAAATTTTTTTCATTGTCTATTAAAGAACCCGGACTTTTTTGAATGTATAATTCATCCAGGGGAAGATCTATTCCTGAAGGCTGTACATGTTCTTTGAAATTAGGAAATAATTTTATAAGTTCTTTTTCGCCAATTATACGTATTCCTCCTTTACTGTTCTGATATTAATTATCTGTAATAGCAGGCCCACTTTGGTTTTACATTTGTGAGACTACAGGGTTAATTTAATAATTATCAGCATATCCATTTTACATTATTATTAATCACATTTAACTAAAATTGGCACGGCTTTTTTATAAAGCTACTGACCGATGAGATTTTTTTATACTATGGGTTTTTAAGTTTTTCAAGTGTGGCTTTTATAAATTCAGGGATATCGCCAGGATATCTACTGGATATTATATTACCATCTTCTACAACTTCCTGGTCAAGATATTGTGCACCGGCATTTATTATATCCTGTTTTATTGATTTCCATCCGGTGATCTTACGGCCTTTTAGAACTTTTGCTGTTATCAAAATCTGTGGGGCATGGCAGATAGCAAATACTGGCTTACCACTTTCTACAAATTCCCGGGTAAATTTTACTACATTCTCATTTATACGCAAAATATCTGGAGAGTAACCACCGGGTATCAGGAGCGCATCAAAATCATCAACATGGGATTTTTCTATATCCGGGTCAATAATAACGGCTGTATCTTTTTTTCCTTTAACCACACTTCCCTTATTAATACCAATGTGAATCAGTTCATGCCCTTTATTTTTAAAAGCAGATGCAGGCTTGATGTATTCCACGTCTTCAAATAAATTATCAACTAAAACTGCAATTACACTCATTAAAACCACCATTTTAATATATCTTGATATTGGTTTAAGTAAATTTATATGATAATAATTAATAAACTATAAAATATTCTGTAAAACTGAAGGGTGATAAAATGCCTGTTATACATATTGATAGTAATAAATTATCTCGAAAGCAAAAAAGAGAACTTGTAAAAGCCATAACTAAAGTTTCAAGTGAAATAATGGAACTTCCTGAGAATACAATAACCATTATTATCCGGGAAGTAGAAGCAGAAGATGTTGGTTTAGGGGGACAGCTGCTTTGTGACAGAGATAATTAAGTATCTTCTGATTTTTCACCTAATTAAACTCTTTTTCATAAATAATTCTTTTAAATTTAGTACTGCTGGTTTAGTACAGGGAAATTGTAACATTAATCCTATTTTAAAGACTAATCACCAAACACCTCCGTGCCTGTATTTCTAAAACCAAAATCATCTCAAAAATCATTCTATTGTCCATTCAAATATGATTTTTAATATTCAATAAGCTTTTTATAATCTCATATCTTTTTTAACCCGGTTTTGTATCTTACTAATTCTAAAATACAACTATAAGAAATTTTTATCATTTTCTAAAATAAATAATTCTCTTAAATTTATACAAAATATTTTTTTCATTTCATTATAATATTATTAAAACTATAAAAAGATCATTGATTACTACTATTTATATTAAAAATAACATCAAAAGTCGACGTGATTGAATGCAGGTAAATAAAAATTTCATGGAGAAAATAAAAAAACATTTTGATGAAGAAGCTGAGGAATATGATGACATTATATTAACTTTAATTCCCCATTACCATGAAATGATTAGATGCTTTAATATTATCCATTCCCTTTGCCCATGAAGATGATATTAAAGTTCTGGATTTAGGCTGTGGTACTGGAAATATTTCTAAAAAAAGTGAAGGAAAGATTTCCTAATGCCCATATAACCTGTGTCAATCTGGCGGAAAAAATGATTCAAATGGCTAAAAACAAACTTTCAAAATATTCTGATATTTCTTATTTATAAATTATCTAACTTTCAGAACTTAAAACTTGAAGAGGATTACCAGGTTATTATTTCTTCACTGGCTCTTCATCACCTGGAAAATGGCCAGGCTAAAATTGATTTTTATAACTTCATATATCAATCTTTGGTGAAAGGGGGGGCTTTTTATAATGCCGACGTGGTTTTAGGATCTACAAATTATTTGCAGATATTTATCTGGATAAATGGAAAGAGTTCATGAGTAAAAATTATTCTGAAGAAGAAATTGAAAATAAATGGTTACCTGTGATGTATCGTCAGGAAGATAAACCAGTGGAAATGATGTGCCATATAGAATGGTTGAAGAAATCTGGATTTAAAAAGGTGGATGTACTGTGGAAGTGTTATAATTATGGGGTCTTTGGTGGATTAAAATGAGGGTATAAAAAAAATATATTTAGGGAAATGTAAGTTCCATATCCACTACTAAAATTTTATATTTTTTAAGAAATTTAAAAAAATTATCAAAAATAGCTAAATTAATTGATCAACCATCCAATCTGACTTGAATTCAATTAAATCCTCATAAGATTGTCCGGTACCTAAAAATAGAATTGGTTTTTGTATTACATAACCAATAGATAGTGCAGCGCCACCTTTAGAATCGGCCTCTGCTTTAGTTAGAATAATACCATCCAGGTTTACGGTATCATTGAACTTCACGGCCTGCTCTATTGCATCGTTACCTGTAAGAGAATCTCCTACGAAAATTATTAAATCTGGCTGAGCTACCCTTTTTATTTTAGCCATTTCATCCATCAGATTAATATTAGTCTGCATTCTCCCGGCAGTATCAACCAGCACCAAATCTTTTTTCTGGGCTTTAGCATGCGAAACTGCATCATAAGCTACTGCTGCTGGATCCGCACCTTTTTTGTGCTTAATTATTTTAATCCCAATAGTTTCAGCGTGATGGGTAATTTGTTCTATAGCTCCTGCACGGAATGTATCAGAAGCAGCAATTACCGGAGTGTATCCTTTATTAATAAAATAGGTGGAGACCTTGGCTATGGTGGTGGTTTTGCCAGTACCATTAATTCCCACAAACATGATGATTAGTGGTTCCCCAGTGGCTTTCTTTTTATTAATAAGATGCTCTATATTTATATTTTCCACATCTAAAATATTGGAAATAGCATTTCTCAGGGCCTGACGGGTGTAATCTTCAACATCACTGCTTCTTTTTATTTTTTTACCCACTAAATCATCTTTAACCGAGTTAATTATTGTTTCTGCAACTTCTAAAGCTACATCACTCTCTAATAAAGACATTTCCAGTTCCCACAGAATGTCTTCCACGTCTTTTTCAGATAAAGTTTTTTCCTGAATAAAGGAGAAAATGCTGGATTTATCACCATCTACATCTTCTTCTTTTTCTTCAATAGCTTTATCCTGAGCAGTGGGTTTTACTGATCCCTCTTCTTTTTCATCTTTCTTAGCAGATTCTTTTGATTTAAAACGTGAAAAGAAAGACTTGGATTCAGAATTTACTTCTTTTTCCTTTTCTGAGGGAGGAAGTTTAGATTCTTCTTTTGCTTCAACTTTTTTCAAGTCATCTTCTGCAGAAGAAACTTTTTCAATCTTCTTTTCCCTATTCAAAGATGCCGATTGTTCTGAAGAACTATCTTCATTTTTTAAGCCTTCTGATTCTGCTTCTTGAGAAACTTTATCAGTAAGCTTACCTACCGTGCTACTGAACTTCTTTTTAAGAGCATTAAACAATTACTGCCCACTTCCCCTTACTTTTTGCATAAGTTCCTCAGCTTGAGGAGATAATCTAGCAATAACCGCTGAAATCTTTTGCAGATTTTCCACCATTTGATTCATAGCTTTGCTTAACTCTTCTTTTTGGGTGGTAATGGTTAGTGAAGCGTCTTCAAATTTCTTTTTTATAGCCACACCAGCACCCACACTCATAACTATTTCATCAGTGTTTTTTAATTCTGCACTAACAAAAGAACCAGCACCGACCGGGACCAGAGCTTCCACTTCTTTCCCGTCTTTAATGCTTTTTAAAGTATTCTCTAAAATTTCTAGCTCATTAAGAGATGCTTTAACAGATTCAATCTGCTGCTGCAGCATTTCGGCCTGGCTCTGGTATATATTTAGTTCATTTGCAATTTCCTCTAAACGCTGCTGGTCTTCCATAAAATCACCTTTCGGATATAGCTTTAATCATAGAATCCTGCGATTCTTCTAGAGAAATTTCTTCTATTTTCTCGATTTGGACTTGTTCTCTGCTAATATGGTGCTTACTTCCAAATTCAGAATAAATCTTTTCGTAAATGTCTTCTTCTTTTGTGGCTTTAAGTTCTTTGGTGAAATGTTTTAATTTCTCTCCCATCAAAAACTTGCCTTGAATCTTAAATATCTTTGTTTTCATAAATATCCCTCAAGAAAGCCAAATGCTTCTTCAATTCTTGCCATTTCAGGACCAGTAGTATTTTCGCTTACTATTACCCCATTTGAATTGGTAACAGAACAGGCCCCTACCAAACTCACTCCCTTATTAACTGTTCCCACATCAGCAGGAACTTTTAGAATTTTTTCTACCAATTTTAACTCTTCAGGAGATGTGTGGGGATGTAATAATGCGCCTTTATTAGTTGCTGTAGCCACAGATCCTACAATGTCGAATCCTGCTATAGTAGCTCTTTGAGCATCAACCTCTAGAAACGTATTAATCAATTCTAATGATTTATCAGATAGAAGAGGACTTACCAGGGCACCATTATCATTTACCATCATTATGTTTCCTAATGCGGTGTACTTATCTGGAATTTTTTCCACTTCAATCCCTGCATTTCTCAGTGCATTTATTTCTCTATCCATGGTATACGGAGAAACCAGGAAACCTTGGGAATTCCCTGCAGTTAGTGCGCCTGCCAGACTGCTACCTGCGATGGAAGTTTGAAGAACTTCTATTTCTAATGCTTCTTTTATGGTATTGAGCACTACATCGGAAATATGCAAAGGCACCAGAGCAACTTCATCAGTCACTGATAAATAAACTCCTAGATTGGGGTTTCCATTGAGATTGATTCTCTTAATCATGCTTCACCGGTTTTAAGTTATTCAACTAGGGTTACTTCTACAACGCCATCTTCTTCTTTAGTTGCTTTAACTTTAATTTTTGGGGGAACTTTTTGAATTCCTCTTTCCCATATTTTTTCATTTACAGAAGCATCTATCTTTATTTCTTCAGCTTTCATATGTTTCTGTATAAATTCTCTAACTAAACGAACCGCTTTAGGACTTCTAATAGTTCGGGGAACGTTTTTAACTTTTCTAAGTGGTATAATATAAACTCTTTCCATATGAACCTCTCCTATACCTTTAAACTATTCCTTCTCCAGTGCCTCATTTTAGGATGAGTCCGCACTTTACGGTTAGTCTTAAGCATGGTCCACATAGGAACCCTTCTATTTTGTTTATTTGCTTTAGCAAGTCTTAATTTTTTAGCTAATGGTCTATTTCTACTCATTTTTTTTCCACCAGTAAATTTTAAATCAACATTTCACATTTTCAGGACAAATCAACATGACCTGAAGATTATCACTTTTTCCATCCCATAACTCTAGTCTGATAATGGAGGGGAAATATACTACTGGAACTTCCTTTGCCATGGATCTCATCCAGGAGACATCGAACTTCTATTTCATAATCTGAATTATTTTCCAGGCTGCTTTTTTCTTTTTTAAATTCAAAAAGATGGGATGAGAGTCTATCAATGGTTCGATATCCAAAACCCTGTAAATTGGTATATTCCACATTGTTCCTATCTTCAAAGCTTCTTATTTCACTGGCTTGAATTTTAGGGACTTTATCGTCTCGGCGGGTACCATCTCCAATGAGAACATATTCTTTAGCAAGCAACTCTAAAGCTGTTTTATGTATGAGATTGATACCATTATTAGGAAACCCATCTTCCGTGATAACTTTAACTGCTTCTTCAAGTGTTTTATCTTCTGCTTCCATAACTTTATGTTTAAAACCCAAAAGAGAAGCAGATTCAAATGCAGGCTTCCAGGAAGGATAGACTCCAAAGTTTAAAGTTACCAGTTCCACTTCTAAACCCATTCGATTAAGAATTACAGCCATTAAGGAACTATCCTTACCTCCACTGTATAATATACCTGCTTTCATTTTAGTGATCTTGTGATTATCTTCGAGTTATATTGATCTCTCTTTTAGGCCCTGAAACCTTTTTTAACAACTCTTTTAATTGATTGTCATCGATTTTAGATTGAACCCTGCCCATCTGGGCTAGCTGAATTAATTGCACTTCTATTTGATCCACAAATTCAGGCTTGGTTAATCTAAGATTGGCTAACCTGCTGCGAGCTTCAGGAGTAAGTATCTGCATCAAAACCTGTTTTTTCTGCATTTCCATTTCTTGACGTGCTTGTTCCTGGTTTTCAGAATTCGCAGCTTGTTGTTGCAATTCCTGCATTCTTTTACGACGTATTTCTTCTAAGTCGCTCAATATTTGGCCTCCGAGTCATTGATAAAAAATGTTGATTTTATCAGCTTAATATTTAGCCAGTTCAGGAACTTCTTTTTTTACTAAGACTGATGTTCTATCCAAAAAAGACCTGCCTTTAGAAGTGACTACTCTACCGCCTTCCACTTTTTCAAGGAATCCAGCATCTTCTAACTGGTGCAGGGCCCCTCGAATTATGGCTCCGCTTCCCCTTCTAAATTTTTCAGGGCTGGAACCTAAATCTTTTTTACCACCATACTGAGTTCTCAGGCTGTTTACACCTACTGGACCATCCATATAAACTCTTCTAAGGATAGCAGCACTTCTAACATACCACCAGTCATTGCTTTCTGGCCGACGTTCTTTGTGCACACCAGTTTTTACAAAGTCAGCCCATTCAGGGGGCTTAACCTTTTTTTCTTGGGTTAATTCTTTTGCAACTTGATTTATAAGTAAATCTGCAGGCACATCATAAACTGTACTCATATTTGGCCTCCTAATTAACGTTTTTTCTTAAATATTACCGCAACGTTTCCTCTTAAATCTATGAGATTGGAATTTGATTTTTCCACTATTTGGGTAATATAAGTTTCTTTTTCTGAAGATATGTTTTTAGCAAATTTCAGCTTTACCATTTCTTTGGCCTTAAGCTGCCTTTTGATTTCTTCAATAACATTATCATTTATCCCTGCCTTTCCAATATTAATGGTCATGGCTGAAAGGGATCTATTCATTAACTCTTTTTTTGACAAGGTAAGACTCAATCTTATTTCTCCTTTTTTGCTTTTTCTCCTTTATATAAGGCAATCGCATCAGTTTTCCACATTCCAAACACTTGAAATGTACTTTTCCATTAGAAAGTCTTATTTTACTGTTTTTGCCGGGTTTAAGGAATTTATAACAACTTTTACAAAATCTACGCCGCCACTCCATTGACATTTTAATATTATATTTTGTTGATATATTCCTGGCCAATTTAACATAACGATGAGATCTTTCTGGATGCTGGGAGAATTCTTTTTCTGCCAAATTAAAGAGGATGTCTATTCGTTCTTTACCTAATTCAATCATCCATTTTGGCCTTCTTCCTCTACTCAAGGTCGAACCTCTTTTATTAGACAATATAATTTATATATTAGAAATTTCATCCTGATCTTTCTAATTGACCAGAATTAACCTGATTAAAAAGATATTCATAAATTTAATCCAGGACTTAGGTACAAGAAGAATATTATAACTGATTTGTATTTATCTATTTAAAAACCTTTTCCATAATTTAAATATTAAAAGGTAAAAACTAGATTCATATTATAATATATTTAATACTTTATAAATAATTATTTTTTTACCATCCAGTGTAGATAGTCCACTTTGCCAGGAGGATAACATATCTCATCATTTATGATTTTAATTAGTTCATCTGCAACTTCTTCTGAAGATAATTTACTGGTATCAATCTCTTGAACTTTTTCAGGATGTAATTCATAGGACTCCATTAAACAAACACCAAGGGCTTCGGCTTCCAGATTTTCCTGAATTTTTAAGGAGTTATATCCTCTTTTTTTCAGTCTTTCTGCTAAAAAATCAGGATTTAATCTTAATACAATCACCAGATCACTTATTGGACAATAATGACTTAAATGACCATCAACCAGTATTATGCCCTCTTTATTAGAAATTTTAGAAGTTAATTCATTACATAAAGCCGGTATATCTACTATCTTATATCCCTTATCTGGTTCTTCACCCTTAAATAATCTTTTTTCACTGGCAAGTTCATTAATACTGATTAGATAAGCAGGTAATTTTTTTTGTAATAAAGATGCGACCGTACTTTTACCCACACCAGGGGTACCGGTAATAAAAACTACTTTTTGCAGACTTTTACTTTTCATTTTTACCATTAATTCCATGCATTATCCATATAAGAATAAAAAAATTAAAGATAATTAATTAATCATCTAAGCTTTTCAATCAGCATATGGGCGATTTTTTCTCCTGAAAGGAGCATTCCCCCAAATATTGGTCCCATACGGGGAGCACCGTAAACTGCATTGCATGACATTCCAGTTACATACAATCCGGGGTAAACTTCTTTTGTATTCTCTAATATGGATGGTTCACCTACATCGGCCCACATGGGTTTTTCACCCATTATCTTGCCAGTTTCTGTATTTAATTTAGCACCCATTTTATCCTGTACTACTTTAACTATTTCACAGGGGTGACCAGTAGCATCTATTACTGCCTTGGAACGGATGGTAAGGGGATCCACATGCAATCCTCCCATTTCAACTGAACTCCAATTTAAAACCAGCCCTTCTACATTTTCCCCACGTATCATCACATCTTCGATACTCATCAAATTAAAAACTTTAAGTCCAGCCTGGCATGCTTTAGAACAAAGTGTGGATACGGTTTCCACAGAATCTGAAACATGATAATTATCTTCATAGTTATGGGATTTAATGCCAAATTCATCCAGTATGCGCTTTCCTTCATCCTGGACTACTATTTTATTGAACATCATCCCCCCTCCCCACATTCCACCACCTATAGCGAGTTTTCTCTCAAATAAAGCAACTTTAAGCCCGGCTTTGGCCAAGTAATAACCTGCTGTAATTCCCGCAGGACCTCCTCCGCCTATAGCCACATCTATATCCATATAATCAATGAAATCATTCATAAATTCTTCCACAATAGCTTTGGATATGGTTATATCATCTAATTTCATTTTAACACCACTTTTTTTTTAAATTATTCTTGTGCTTGGGCACCATGAACTTCAGCAATACTTATAGTGGGAACTCCCCCTGCTATAAAAAATCATTTTTTTATTATAATTCGCAGAACATCTTCATCCAGCAGTATGTGATCAGGCCCTACTTTCTGGCCTTCAAATTTAACAGATTCTCCCCATACTTTGGCATGGCGGAATTTTTTTACAAAGTCTCTATGCAACTTACTACAAACATCTATAACTGATGACCCTGATTGTATAATAAGAGGTTCTTCATAATCTGTTTTCTGTCCCTGGGGTTTCATGTATATTCTTATTAAATTTAAATGACGGAATATTTCCTCTTTAAGGTTTTCTATATTCATTTTCTGGTTGGCGGAAATAAGAATGGCATCAGGGAATTTTTCTTTTATTTCATTGAGATAGATTTCATCAACCAGATCTATTTTATTTAAAACCACCAGTGCAGATATGTAAGTACGGTTAGATTCCAGGGCATCAATAAATTGATCTATGGTAACATCATCTCTAAGTAGAACATCTGCATTATGCATTCCATATTCATTGATAATGGAACGGATGGTCTTTTCATCTAAATGAGTAAGTTCCGTAGTAGCAGATACATGTACTCCGCCTAACTTCTTTCTTTTAATATTAACATCAGGCTGACTTTCATTAGGACGTATCCCCACGTTTCTTAGTTCTTTTAATATTATGTCCAGGTGATTGGGGTTAAAAACATCCATTACAATAATAATTAGATCTGCACTACGGGAAACTGATAAAATTTCCCGGCCCCTTCCTTTACCTCCAGCAGCCCCGGTGATTATTCCAGGTATATCAAAAATTTGAATTTGAGCACCTTTGTATTCCATGACTCCGGGAACAATGTCCAGTGTGGTGAACTGATAAGACCCTACCTTTGATTCGGCATTGGTAATTTCATTTAATAAAGTAGATTTACCAACTGAAGGAAAACCTACCAGAACTACGGTGGAATCTCCTGCTTTTTTAACATGGAATCCTTTACCTTTACCTGAGGAACCCTTTCTTTGCAAAGATTCTTCTTTTAATTTAGCCAGCTTGGCCTTTAATTTACCTATGTGGTGAGATGTAGCCTTGTTATAAGGTGTTTTTTGAATCTCATCCTCAATTTTCTTTATTTTTTCGTCAATGTCCATAAAACTCACGGGAAACTAGCTGAAACATAAAAATAGATTTAATTATTATACAATATACAACTATCTGTTTATTAAAGACTATTATTAATCTTTTCCTATTTATTTAATGTAATATTTTTATAGGGGTAAATATAATAATTCATTTGAGGTGATAATATGATTGTTAGGGATGTGATGATAACTAATATGGATACCATAGATGAAAACGAAAGCCTGGAAGAAGTCCTTAAAAATGCAGTAGAGGACGGAAAGGGAAGTTTTGTGGTAACTAAAGACGCCATAAAGTCGGGAATTGTGACTACCTGGGATGTACTGGAGGCCATTGCTCAGGGCGATGATTTAAGTGAAGTAAAGGCATGGGAAGTAATGGAAAGGGATCTGGTAACCATATCACCTTCAGCAACGTTGAAAGAGGCTGCTCATCAAATGGTCAATCATGTGGTTTGGAGGCTTCTGGTAGAAGAAAAAGATGAAATTATTGGCATGGTCAGTGCTACTGATATATTTCGAGTAAAAATGACAAAAAGATATTAAGTATTTACATCGCTTTATTAGTATCCCTTCTAGATTAATATTAGTTTTGAAACCTTTCTTTAAATTTTAAAAAGCATTCTATTTTTAAATACAGTGAATCATTTTCCAGAAAATAATATATTCACCACTAACTATTAAAAAATTAATTAAATCAAATTAAAAAAAAAATTTGGGGGTAGGGACAAAAGACCTCCCCTTTAATCCTTCATATTCATTTTCAAAAAACTATTTTATACCGGCCTCCACAGTACCACGCCGGGTTCTTGATGGATAAATTCGAAGGAAGTCTGGTTGAAACCACCCATCAGGAATAGTTTGGTAAACATAGAGTCTTCCAGGGCTTTATCCATTATGATCGTGGTGTAAGACCCTTTTTCTCCAATAACCACCAGACTCAAAGTACTTTCATTATCCACAATTTCATTTTTAAGAATCTGATTGCCCTGGATAATTATTAATTTGTGGGGGTTGATGGCCTGGAATGTTTCATTTTCTCCTACTGCAATGGTAGCATTAACGTCATCAGCAGATTCCTGTACAATTACACCTACCATGGTATCACCGGCCATGGTATTGAGAGTCTGGATAACGGTAGTGTTATTAACCTGTTGTGGTTGAGAAGTTGACAATGCAGGGAAGTAACTTGACCTGGTTCCTTCATTTTTATTAAAGTCCCAGCTTCCAAAGTAAGCCCACCATCCGGATTTACCTAACATGTCTGCACTGGCCACAAATACAGATGATGATGGATTTTCAGGATGAGAATACTGTAAAACATCCCTTGACTCTTCAAGTGTCAAATTATATTCAGTGGTCATTATTTCTAAAGCCGATTCCCTATCCACTCCCAGAGTTTTAGTCAGGATTTCAGCACTTTCACCAGAATCATTGGTATAGTTATCCAGGGTCAGGTAAGCATCGTCACCGCTGGTGGCTAACATTTTGAATATACCTGCTGAAAGAGTTTCATTACTACTTAGCATTGCTTTTCCAACCCAGTATGCTCGGGGGGTGTTTTGAGATCCTCCATCAAAGGTAACGGGCCGATCAGCTACTGCAGCAAAAAGGTGACCAAAGTCCCACCATGAGGTGATAACGGTATTTTCAGAGGTGTTATTGTTAATCCATTCCATGGAATTCCACATACCATCATCGGTTCCAGGGACTACTGAAGAAGATATAACATAAGCTCCAGCCAGGGGTGCTGAAATAACAGCCAGAAGCACCAGTATCATGACTATGGTTCCCCTTAACTTTGGTTTTTTAACCAAGTAAACCACACCACCTAATATTAAGCCTATAACCAGGACAATAATGGTAGTTAATCCTAAGGGGAAGGCAATTAAGGCACCGGCAATGAATGCAACCAGGGCCAGGGTACTGGCACTGGTGAGGTTGTCCCTTATATATTCCACTGCATATCCTACGAAAATTCCAGCACTAAGGCCAATAGGCACTGAGAATTCCGCAACAAACCTGAAACCTTTGGTTGAAGCATAAGCAGTCATCAATACCCATATTGATAATAAAACTAAATATAGAAGCGTTTCTTTTTTTATTTTCAATAGTTGCTCCTGGGATAAAGCCACAGTATCATTTTTAACAGGAACTTCTTCTTTGTTTTCAGAATATCTGTTTTTTCTTTTAGACTTTGGAAGTTTCTTTTTTGATTTTTTCACTGACCTGGAACCTGAATTCATTCTCATTTTTAATATTAGGGTTCCTATTCCTCCAATTCCACAAAGGAATACTAAAAGGCCACCCACTCCCCCTACCATTGAGGCTTGATTGGGTAATAAAATACCTCCTGCACCTCCTGCCAGGTTAATGAAAGAAGGCACCTGTAACTCGGAAACAGATACATAAATATTGGGGTAAGCGGTGCTTTGTACCAGGCTCTGGATTTGAGTGGCACCTGCTAATCCCAGCAAAGAGTTTATGATGGAGGAAAACCCATTGAATATTCCCACCATCAAAACACCCACTATTAATAATGTGGCCAATGAAACCAGTTCTTTCTGATCCAGGAACCATTTCAACTTGTCAGGATATTCAGAAACAGCCTTTTGATTAAGTTTAATGATATATCTTGAAATTATGAAGTAGGCAATTACAAAAATCACCAAAAGCACCAGATAGAATATATATCCTACCCAGGCCAGGGAGAATAATAAAAGACTGAAGGCAGATAAAACTCCAAAAATAACCTGTTTTTTAGGGTTGGGAGCCATTATACTCTCTACAAAAAACCATATTATCAGCAAGGGCAGTAGTATGGTAAACATATCTGTATCAAAGAACCCGGCAAAGGTGTGTGAAAAATAAGTAGGAGCAGTGGCTACTAAAATTCCAGCAGCTATACCTCCATAATCATTACTGATTTTACGCACAAAAAAGTAGGCGGGTATAACACAAAGAGATGCTATTAAAGAACCGGTCCAAAAGGCCACTACGGTAAGAGGCACGGTTGCAAATATATTTGCCAGATAATAAAATGCCGCTGTCAAATAAATTATCAGCGGAGGATAAGCTATCTCTCTCCCTGGAGGATAGTAAGAATGGAGATCCCATGCCACTCCATTTTTTGTGGTGTCTCCAATTATTCCATCTTCAATGAAACTTTCAGTTAAACGGTAATTATAATATGAATCCATCTCACTAAAATAGGGAAGACCAGTATCATCTTTGTAAAAATCTTTTGAATCATCAGGGACTCCGGAAATGTTGTATGCCTCTGCACGGAGTAAAAATACAACTGAAAAAAGCAAAAGGATTATGATAACAGGTTTAAGCTTGGATAAATTATCTTTAAAGTTCATAGAACCTCCTCTATAAAGTACCTATTACAATTTTTCTTATATTCGATTTAAATTCATATTTACATCTATTTAACTATTATCATTATTTGCTTAGATTTATTGAAAAATTAATCCCATGAAATTATTAATATTTTTTAAATGCTGGGACAAGGTGATACCTGATAAAAATAAAGATTTTATAATAAACAAAGAAAAATAAATAGAGGAGGATACAATAAAAAAAAACAGGTTTTATTAGCTAAAAAATTATCCAGATATCAATTTTTTATCCTGCTTTATTTGCCTCTTTTTCTTCAATTGACTGGGTAAAACGACATTTAGGAAAACCACCGCATCCTATAAATTCCCCATATCTTCCTGAACGCTTAAGCAATTCTTTACCACATTCTGGACATTTACCCACTATTTCTGGTTTGGTTTCTTTACCTTCCTGACCACATTTGGGATCTAAACAGACTCTCTGGCGAGGTTTTCCAAATGAAATTAAAGGGAGACTGCACTTTTCACATTTTGTCTTTAAAACACTAGCCCCTCGGGGTAAAGAGTAGGTAGCATTACAGTCAGGGTATTTAGAGCATCCTACAAAAGTACTCTTATTACGGGGGGAGTATTTAAGTACCAGATTTCCCTGGCACTTACATTCCCCCACGATACGACTTTCCTGATAGGCATCGTAAATCTGTTGACCTATCTTCAGCTTACTTTTCTCCACATCCTCCAGAATAGAAATTACTTCTTCTTTAGCATCGTCAATGACCTTTTCTTTGGTAATTTCTGCTGCCATTATTTCCTGCAATTCATTTTCGAATTGCCTGGTCAATTCTTCACTGGTAATCTGTGGGGAATACTCCCGAAGGGTATCAATGATATTTTCACCTAACTGATTTACCGTAATTTGTTTTCCATAGATGTATTTCCTGTCATATAAAATTGCTATTATGTCTGCACGGGTGGATTTTGTACCCAGACCTCTTTTTTCCAGTTCTCTTATTAATGATGCTTCATTATAACGGGCAGGAGGTTTTGTTTCTTTTTCTTCAGACAGTATTTTTTTAACTTTAAGCAGATCACCTTTTTTAATATCAGGAAACTCATCATTTTCCACTTTACGGAAAGGATAATGTTCTAACCATCCCCTATACGAAATGCGTTTTCTACGGAATAGAAAATCTTCTTCACCAATTTTAAGTTCTGTTTTCATGGTTTCTAAAGTTGCATCTTCTCCAAAAACGCTTATAAATCGATAAACAATAAGTTCATAAAGTTTACGGTCATCAGTACTTAATTTTTTTGGCAACACTCCGGTAGGGTGAATAGAAGGGTGAGCTTCGTCCTTTTTTTTACCTTCATTAGGTTTTAAAGGTGTAGGAAGTTTATTAATTTGTTTTTTAAAGGTAGAATCTTTAGATAACTTTTCTAATATGCCCTCGTATCCAATACTTTTAGGTAATTTTTGGGATGATGTACGGGGGTAGGAAGTATAACCTTCACTGTAAAGATTTTGAGCTATTTGCTGGGTTCTCTTAGGACTAAATCCAAAAACACCGTAAGCCTCTGACTGTAAACTCCCCAGATCAAATGGAAACGGTGGTTTTTTGGTAGTATTGAGGACGTTTATATTGTCCACCACAGCATCATTACCTTTGCAATTAGCAAGGACGGCTTCTGCTTCTTTTTTGTCCCATATCTTTCCTTTTTTACTATCTGCAACTATGCCCTCTTCAATAAGGGCCTTTATCATCCAGTAAGGAACCGGCACAAATTCACGAATTTCTTTTTCTCGATCTACCAGTATGGATAAAGTAGGAGTTTGTACTCTCCCTGCCGATAACTTAATAAAACGAGATGTGGATTCACGCACAGATTTCATCAGTGCTTTGGAAATATTCACCCCAAAAATAAAGTCCAGCACATGCCGGGCGATCCCACTATCCACCTGATTAAAATCTAAATCTATAGGCTTTTGGTAAGCATTGAGCACATCTTGTTTGGTTAGAGTAGAAAATTTCATTCTAAGTGCGTTTTCCACACTCTTATCGCCACAAATGTATTTTAATGCATTATAACCAATTAAAGTACCTTCTATATCATAATCACAGGCATGAATGAATATATCTGCACCCGTACCGAATTTTTTAATGGCATTTACATAATCTTTAACATAAGCTTTTTTTTTATCTATATCATAAAGGGGAATCCATTCCAAATCAAAAAAATGTTCATTTTTCGGATTTAATGGTTTTAAAGAATATAGATGCCCCACAGCAGATAAAACCGTGGTTTTTTTCCCTTTTTCCTCAAATTCCCAGTATGCTACTTTTTTATAAGTCTTTTTCTCCGCATGGGGAGATAAAGCTTGAGCTATTTTCTCAGAGGATTTGGGTTTCTCACAGATAATGACCTCATGCATGATATCACACAAAATTTTCCTAATTTTATATAACTGATATGACTGATGTTATTTAAAATAAGCCCTATATTTTATAAAATTATTA
>Ga0180017_100303_pt1 | contig 18350 bp, 14 predicted proteins | sample KR46_S_MetaG_FD_129674 | JGI IMG/M metagenome (GOLD analysis project Ga0180017, IMG submission 129674) | Groundwater microbial communities from the Olkiluoto Island deep subsurface site, Finland - KR46_S_MetaG | ecosystem: Environmental > Aquatic > Deep subsurface > Groundwater | place: Finland...
ACCAGCTGGGCCTGGGACTTCAACAACGACGGAATAATAGACAGCACCACACAAAACCCCACCCACACCTACACCCAACCTGGAACCTACACCATCAAACTAAACGTCACCAATCAGGCTGGTAGCGATACCTTAACTAAAATCGACTACATAACCGTGAATACACCTCCAGTTGTTCCTCCTGTGGCTGCCTTTACCGGTACACCTAGTAGTGGAAACGCGGCCTTACAGGTGCAGTTTAATGATCAATCTACCAATAACCCCACCAGCTGGGCCTGGGACTTCAACAACGACGGAATAATAGACAGCACCACACAAAACCCCACCCACACCTACACCCAACCTGGAACCTACACCATCAAACTAACTGTAACCAATGCTGGTGGATCTGATAGTGTAACTCGAGTGGACTATATCACCGTAAATGTTCCTGCCGTGGATACCTACAGCAGGGCAATGGTTCAGGATGCAGCACGCCGAGTAAGAAACTTCATCACCAATCGTGGTGTTTTACCTAACTGGGTTCGTATGGTAGATAATGCCGGTATCACCCACCAGGTGACCATGCCCGTATTTTTAGAGTTATCCACAGCCAGTTTAATATCTGCTGCCAACGAATTTAAGGCTATGAATGTACAAGCAGCACCTCGACCTACTGGTCCATCTATAGTAAACCGCAACCTCTATAAATCAGGTTACATGAATATGGCTTCTAGGGTGAACAACTTCATCCGGAATAATGGTGTTACGCCTAATTTCGCCTGGAGTTCACTGGGTAACATTCGTTTCCAGGCACTGGTGGATAGTTTTGCTCGTATTGTGGCTTTCCAGTCTGAACGAGGAGTACTACCAAATTATGTGGTTATAAACACCCGCCGGGTAAGATAAAAAAACAATAAATTTTCCCTTTTTTTCTTTTTTTAAATTAATGCGATAGGTATTCACTGTTATTTCTAATTAAAAATAATTAATTATAAAATCTATGATTTCTATAATCCCCTTAATAGGAGTGATAAAATTATGAAAAAGTTATCCAATCAAATAATTTTCGGGATTATTTTACTGATTATAGGGGTTCTATTTTTACTGCGCAGTACCGGGATTTACAATACCGGTAATTTACTTGGGTATGTTCCCTCCTTATTTATAATCCTGGGGATTTACAGTCTAATTAAAAGTGGTTTTAAGAGTATCAGTGGTCCTTTAACCATGATTATCATCTTCACGGTGATTCAGTTACTGGTTCTGGGTGTTATTACCTGGTCTAGCCTCAGCAGCTGGTGGCCTTTAGTAATCATTCTCATTGGTGCCGGGATTATCATTAATCATTACCAGAGGGATAAAAGCAAGGTTTTTACCCGGGATAAAATCGATTTAATGGCCATTCTGGGAGGGGTGCAAAACACCATCAAATCCAGTTCATTTAAAGGAGGAGCCATCACCGCCGTACTGGGGGGAGTGGAACTGGATCTTAGAGACTCTCAGCCCGGTCCGGACCCGGCAGTTATAAATGTAACCGTGCTCTTAGGAGGGGCAGATATTAAGGTACCCAGTGATTGGGATCTTAAAATCAATGTGGTGTCGCTTTTAGGAGGAGTGGATGATAACAGAACCCGATTGAGCAATAACACCCCTAAGGAAAAACCAGATTTAATTATTAATGGAATGGTAGCCCTGGGTGGGCTGGATATCCACGATTAAAAAAGATATATTTATTTTTCAAGGGGGTGAGTACACCCCATCTATTTTTTTTTAAATGCCTTAGAAGTAAGATAATGGAAAAATTAGTTCATTAAAGTATTTTTTTCATATACCGTCACATTTCCCCTTTGTCTTATGATGGTGTATCCTTTCAGGGTGAGTTTTCCTTCTCCGGTGTAGATATAGTAATCCGGGTTTACTTCAAATAATTCCTGGAATACTTCCGGGCTTACTTTACCGGGTATACGAGTATATACGAATTTTTTCAGGTACCAGCTGTAAGCGGGTCCTCTTACGGCAGCTATAACCCTATCTTCAAATTCTGGATCATAATTAACCAGCCAGTTAGCAGTTTCTTTTTCAATTAAAACCACTTCATCTTCCCGGGGCATATTATCCATATAACTAACTGCAGATAATAATATGGCCAGTACCAGTACCAGGGAAATAGCAGGAGATATCCAGGTGGTGTTTTTAAATTTATTTTGTATAATCCCTGAGATTTGCCTGATTCCCAGAGCCACTCCATAGGCTAAGGGAGGTACCATGGTAATGAAGTAACGGTCCACTTTTACCGGGTGGAAGCTGTGCATAATAAAAAAGGCGAAAAACCAGGTTAAAAACATTAAATCCAGGTCCAAATACTTTAATTTATAGTCTCTTAGTAAATAAAACACTAATAAGGCCCACAAGATCAATAAAACCTCACTGTACACATAGGATATACTACCATAGGTAAAAATCAAAAGCAATCCCACTACTAATACTCCAGCTGCTTTAAGGTAAAGGTGAGGTACTTCAACTTTTTGCCGGGTTTTAAGGGCGTTAATTAGATAAATGATTATTCCGGTTATTATAAGTCCTAAAAGTAGATAGGCCATTAAATCAGGTGTTTGCTGGGAGGGCCATAAAAGCTGGCTGTAGTTGTCCGGGGCCGGGCTGGAGAGGTACTGAAGTATATTTTTAAGGTAGTAGAGTAAATCCAGGTTGTATCCCGGGTTTAGTTCTGTGGCAGTTCCAGCCGCCGAGGCAGAAAACTGGGATATGAAAGGGAAGGGTTTTCCTATTTGACGGTAGAAGTACCACATGAAGGGGAGGTAGATTAAAACCCCCAGGATAATTCCTTTTACCCCATTTTTTATTTCTTCCTTTTGGGGCACGTTAAAGAATATCAAAAGCAGCATGGGTATTATTATCAGTCCGGAGGTGTAACGGGTTAAAAAGGCCAGCATGGCCACAGGAAAAGCCAGATAATAATAGCGGGAATCATTTTTAACCGCCAGGTAGGTGAAGTACAAGGCCCAGATGGATAAGGATATTGCAGGAGCATCCAGGGCTCCACTTACGGCCCAGGCCATGACAATAGTGAAGGTGGCATAAGATAAGGCCCCGGCCAGGCTTTCATATTCATTGAACCTGATTTTAAGTAGTAAGTACATTCCCACCGCACCCAGGATATAGAATACCCCGCTTATCATAAACAGGGATAGTTCAAAAACATACCCTGCCCGGAAAAGAAGGGAGGTTAAGAATGGTAAAAAAGGTGAAAGATGCAGGGTGTCCCCTATACCCATACCTGACATTTTAAGAGCGTTATTAAGATATAAGAATATATCCCAGTAGGCCACCCCAATCCGGGACTGGATAGAAACTAACTCATAAGTTATGATGAGCATTAAAAGCCCTAAAAGGGCCATGAATATCAAAGATACTTTATTTTTGTAGATGATCTCTGTAATTTTTCCCATGCAATTTCCTCTAAAATTATATTAAATAATTAAATATTGATTATAATTATAAAATAATAGTAAGATTTAGATATAAATTAATCTATCCAGTTTAAATTATTTCTCCCGGGAGTTAATAGTGATTATTATTTTTTTAATCCCCTATCTTAAGTTTTAATGAATGATAATCTTAACATTTAAATCCAGTTAGGAATTATCATTATCCGGCTAGAAACCCTCCATCCGCTCAAATATGATTATATTGGCCACTCTTTGTACTTCTACAAATCCGGTGAGGTTGAGGGGTGGGTCACTGTAGTAATTTATGAAATAGGTGGTGTTATTTTCCAGTAGCATCCGGGAAAACTGGGCATTATCTTCAAAGTTTTTAGGCCATCCCCTTTTTACATTCATTTTAAGGTGCCAGCTCATGGCCGGCCAGTAATCCGAATATATTACCTTATCCTGGTAATCCGGGTCATATTCTTCCATTAAGTTTCCTGCAGTTTCCAGATCTCCATAGATATGCCGGGGGACATTATAGGCATAGGGCTGGATTGATGAAAACAAGAGTAACAGGGCCAGTGCCATGGCCAGTAATCCTGCGCTTATCTTTTTTTTACTTAGCTGGCTTAACTTATCCTGTATTTGATTGAATCCCAGAATCAGGAGGTAGGCCAACGCCGGGGTGGTGGTGATAAAGTAGCGGTCCACCTTGATTATAAGGAAGCTGTGGGAGATGAAGTAGGTTAAAAACCAGATGAGCATCATCATATCCAGAGAACTATTTTTTCCTGCCTGTTTTTTGGTGGAGTAGTAAATTAAAAAGATTAAGGCCAACATGGCCACCGCTGCAGGTAGATATGAGTTACCCTGCAGGGTAAAGATAAATAAAAGGGATATTATTATCCCGGCTATTAAGAACAGTACTTTTTTTCTTTTTCCCCGAGTTTTGAAGTTTTTAAAGCACCGGATATAGCGCAGAGCATATATTAAAAGCCCTGCTCCGGCAATTATAAGTATTAAATAGGCAACCAGGTTTGTCTGGGCCAGGCTGGGGTAGAGCATGGTGGAGTAGCTATCATTTACCGGGTAACTGGATATGTACTGGGGAAAATGATTTATATAATAGCTTTTTCCCGGTAAGTAGGCAGGATCACCCTGGGCCGGGTCATTGGCCACACTACCCTCCAGGAGATTTAAAAATGGTACCGGTGTTCCCAGTTTAGAGTAAAAAAAGCCCATAACCGGGGCCAGTATAATTAATCCTATTAAAAATCCCAGGCCCAGTTTAAGGAGATGGTCTTTTTTCAGCTGCCCCTCTAAAATTACGGTAAGAAAATAAAACCCTAAAGGCAGGATCATAAGCCCGCTGGTGTAACGGGTGAAGAAGGTTAAAAATGCCATGGGGAATACCAGGATAAGTGCCCTCTGGTCTTTTTTGAATCCATATATTAGTATGTAGGTTAGCCAGATGGCCAGGCAAACTGCGGGAACATCCAGGCTACCGGTAGCTGCCCAGGAGAGAACCACAGTAAATGAGGAGAAGGTGATAGCTCCAGCTAATGATTCTGTAGTGGAAAATCTTAATTTAAGAAGCAGGTACAGTCCTATTATCCCGGAAGCAAAGATAAGGCCACTTATAAGGTAGAGGGGACTGGCCTTAACATAGCCCAGCCGGAAAAAAAGGGAGGTTAAGAAGGAGAGTAATGGTGGTAGCTGGGTAATGGAACCTTCCCCTAAACCAGCATACATTAATGCATTATTCAGGTACAGGAATATATCCCAGTAAGCCACCCCTAATCGGAGTTGTAATCGTACCAGATAACCAGATAGGGCCAGGGCAAATATGATAATAATGATTAAGGCCGGATTATTTTTTAGATAGGAGTAAATATTATTAAAGAAATTCATAGGTAAAACCTTAGTTTGAGATGTAAATAATTGTAATTAAGATAAGTGGCTCATGCACAGGGTTTCAGGAATTATTGAAGGCAATGATTCCAGGGACATGGTTTAGTATATTATAGTTAAAAGGATATCTAAGTACATTGGTTATATAATTATTCTAAAAAAAAATAGATTTTATTAAAAGATTTTTTAAATCCATCTTAATCTGATAATTCTCCATTAAATCAGGGTGCCAGCCATGAAAAAAAGTAAAAATATTTCCCTGGGTCTTTTATCATTTCCCTCTACCAAAACAGGTATTACTCCTTTATCCAATATGGTGGAGATACTCCTGGAAGTGGTGGGGGAGCTGCATCTGGTTTCTGGTAATGAGTCCTGTCACAAATTCCAGGAAGATGATAGATTAGGATTATACTGCACTCACCACCATAGTTCTTCTTTTGTCCTGAAAAGAGTGTGGAATTATTTTTATTTGCAACTGAGTATGGCTTTATATGTTTTACGATTGAGAAAAGTGGATTTCTGGATATTTTTTATTGGAGGAGACACCCTCCTGTTGCCCATGCTCATGGCCCGATTAACCGGTAAAAAAGTTATATTGCTTTTTGCTGGTTCTTCTATCCAGACCCTGGTGCACCGCCAGGATAAATTTGCCGGGATGGCCCGAAGGGTATCCCATCTCAATTGCAGTTTAAGCAGTGCCATAATACTCTACTTTAAAAGCCTTATAACCGAGTGGGGATTGGAAAAATATGAAGATAAAATATTAATCCAGCCCCGGCATTTTATTGATACTGAAAACTTTAAACCTGAAAATGAACTCTCTAAAAGAGAATACTTAGGTTATGTAGGGCGTTTATCCCGGGAAAAGGGAGTGATGAATTTAATTAAAGCCCTACCCTTAATGGATAAAAAGGTGAAGTTTTTAATCTGTGGAGAAGGACCATTAAAAAAAGAAATAGAGGAATATTTACAGGTTAATGGTTTAAATAATCAGGTGGAGTTAACTGGATGGATAAATCACCATGATCTACCTGATTATCTAAATAAAATGAAGCTATTGGTGGTTCCCTCCTACACTGAAGGGTTTCCCAATATTATCCTGGAGGCCCTGGCCTGCGGTACTCCGGTAGCAGCCACCACTGCCGGGGCCATAGGAGAAATCATAGAAGACCATGAAAATGGGTTTATATTAAAAAACAATCATCCTTCCACCATAGCCGGCTTTGTGGAAGAGTTTTTAGACTATGGAAATCTGGACAAAATCGTGGAAAATGGTTACCATACCGTGGCTGGTTTTGATTATAATAAAATCGTGGTAAACTGGGATGATTTACTCTTCCGGTTCTATGAGAAAGATGTGTAGTGTTTTTAAGAAAAATTTTACTAAAAGGGTGTTTTTTTAGGGAGAATTAAAAAAAATGAAGGATGAACTTAAAATCTGTCTTTTAATGCCCAAGATGTTTCCCCGGATAGGTGGTTTTGAAAATGTGGTATATGATTTATCCCGGGGCTTATCCTGCCACCATAAGGTGCAGGTAGTTTTTACCAGTATCAGTTCTGATCGGCCCTTACCCCAAGAGGTGGAGGTTTATCCTGTATTAAAGGAAATAAAAATTAGATATATTGGTTTTTTATTATCTCTACTGTATAATAGTATTTTTTTCTTTTTTTATGCATGGCAGGAGAGGCCGGATATGGTAAATGTGCATCCTGTTTTCCCCGGGGTGATGATAACCTGGTGCAGCTGTAAATTGTTGAAAATTCCTCTGGTGGCCACCTCCCATGGAGGGGATATTCAGTTTTCCCCGCAGAAAGATTATGGTACCCGGAGCAGTCCCCTGGCCAATTGGATCTTGAAAAAAACTCTGCCCCTGGTGGATCGTCATGTGCTTATAAGTAAGGCCATGTATCCCTTTGCCCGAAGCGCTGGTTCCCGGGACTCCCGGATAGAAATAATACCCAATGGGGTGGACCCGGATTCGGTCAGTCTGGATTCAGAACGTAGGAGGAGACTGGAAAATGAGTTAAATATTAAAAGAGATGACTTTGTGGTCCTTTATCTGGGACGGCTCATTGATTTAAAAAGGCCCCAGGATTTACTTTATGGTTTTCATCAGGCAAAACTGGATAATGCAAAGTTAGTTTTTGCAGGTAGTGGAGATAAGGAGATAGAACTAAAAAAAATGGTTCATGATTTATCCCTGGAAGATAAGGTTTCTTTTACGGGTTTTATAACACCTGAAACTGGTAAATGGGATCTTATTAATCTTTCACAGGTCCTGGTAGTTCCTTCCCTTAGTGAAGGTTTTAATTTAACTGTTCTGGAGGCCTATGCCTCGAGTAAACCAGTAATCGGAACCAGGATTGGGGCTCTGGAGGAACTTATAAATCCAGGGAAAACCGGTTTGCTGGTGGATACCTGTTCTCCAGACGGGATAAAAGAAGCCCTGACTTATATGTATCAACACCCTGAAAAGAGGGAAAAAATGGGCCTTGTTGGCCAGGAATTATTTTTAGCTAAATATACCCGGGATAAAATGGTCCAGAAATACCAAAAACTATACCTGTCCCTTATCAATAAGAAATAATTTTAATTATTTATTTTACCTGGCGTTTCCACAGGCGCTTTATAAAACGATTTTCCTCCTCATTCAGGGCCCGGGTAACCAGCATTAAAATCAGGTAAATTACAGCACCTACTATTACCAGAAATACCAGTGCTATTGGTCCTGGTTGTCCTGAGAGATGGGAAACCAGGTAGATAATCACCGCCATGATAGCTGAAGACAACAAGCTCTTACTTAAAAATTTAAGGTCCAGGTGTACTTTTAAAAACCGGCGGGAGTAGTAGAATATTACCGCAGCAGCAATGAAATAACTGGTAAGGGTGGTTAAAGCCGCAGCAGTTAAACCCAGTACCGGTATTAAAAACAGATTCCCTAAAATATTCACCAGGGCGGCGATAAACCATATGCTGGCTATAATCCTGGTTTTTTTAACCAGAGCAAATACCAGAGAATAAATGGTGAATATGCTGTAGAAAAATGATCCTAAAACAAGGAGGGGTATGAGGTAATAGGAGTTGGCTGCGATTAGAGTATTGGATAGTAAAACCAGGAGGGGGTAGGCCAGTACACTAATACCAAAAACTGCCGGGATGCTTAAAAATAAAAACAACTTCACCGAGTAAGTAAAGTAGTCAGTGGTTTGGTCCACTTTACCATTATCAAAGTGCTGGGAGATGGTGGGGAGCAGAATAGAAGGAAAGGGCATCATTATCAAGGCGATTAGACTGCCTATACTGTAGGCCGGGGAGTAGAAACCTACAAAGGAGGTCCCCAGTAATAGGCCAATGAGGTATTTATCACTGGATTCCACTATCCAGTAGGAGATGGCACTGGGTACCATGGGTAATGAAAAATCCAGATACTCCCTTATCCGGGTAAAACAAGGCCGATAAATCCCTATTTCCCGGATAATTAAAAGGTTCATGATTATAAAAATCACCACCTGGCCAATTAGATAGGCCAGGATAGCTCCATTGATACCCTGCTTTACTATAACTGCATATGAAACCAGTAGCAGGCTTAAGTAGACCTGCAAAAATAGGAAGAGGGAATATATTTTTATTTTCTTAAAGGCCCGGAAGTAGTTTACAATAATGGTGTTTATGGCCCCCAGGTAAACCACCAGGGATAAGACCTGGACCAGGAAAACATTACCATCAAATAATGCTCCGGCAATAATATCTGAGAGAAGGAAAATTAAAAAGGATAGGACTAAGATGAAAGTACTGGCAAAAAGAATAATGGAATAATAACCTTCCTGGATCTTATTTTTTTCTTTAATAGAGGGTAGAAAACGTATGACTGCATTGGGTAGTCCCAGAGTAGCCACTGCACCAAAAAGTCTTATGGTAACCTGGAATATGTTCCACATACCGAAATCAGTTATGCTGAGGTTGTTAGATAATATGGGAATCAGTATAATGGTACTCATGGCAGTTAATACATTAACCAATCCCAATAAGCCCATTCTTTGCATAAAAGATTTGTATTCACTCAAAAATTTTTCCCCTGATGGATGATTCTTATAATTAGTATAAATATAAATAATAGTCTTCATTTATTAAATAATTAAATCGGCACTATCTAATAATCTAGTGATATTTAAACTTTTTGTTCACCTGCCTAAAATTTTCATCTCATCTGCATCTGGTAAACCATCTTAAGCCGATGGAATATGGACTTTTCATCCCAATTCCTCAGTAACCCCATTCAAAATACTGCTAAAACCTTGAAAATAGCCCATTTTGGAATAAAAAGATAATAGCTAACGCTACTATGTTTTTTTCTTCCTACTTTATGGTTTTGTGGATGAGTTTTTAGCCTAAATCTAGGAAGGGCGTGAACATTAGGAATGTTTCTAGGAGTGTTTTTCCATTGTTGATGAGTTGTCCGGCTCTTTTCATGGCTGAAAGTTTCATGTGGTTTGTTATTCCTTTGTCGGTTCTTAGTTGTTTTTTTCTGTGTGTTTTAAGGCTGGTAGAGTAGTAATTTTCCAGGAGGTTGTTGGTGGCGGGTGCGCCTTCCACGAAATAGAAGATAGTGAATTTTATCCAGTGTTTCTCAATTTTACGAAGTCTTTTTTGTATTGGTTTGTCAAATGTGTCTATTTCGTCCATTAACTTTGTGAATGTTTCTACTGCTTCGAAGTAAGGTCTTTGTGGTAGTGTTTCATCTTTGCGCCGGCGTTCTTTCTTTCTATCATGAACGAATTTTTTAAAGCCTTTCATCTCCTTTTTCAACCATTCTTTGTACTCTTCTTCGGTGTTTTCTTCTTTGAATTTTTCTTCTTCGGTTAATTTCTGTTTGAGGTATTCAAGCTCTCCGTCACGGTTATAAAAATATGTTTAATAGTCGATATTTTGTTAATTCTTGTATAAAACTTGTATTTTTGGGAAAATCGTTCACTATGAGTTTGTTCAGGTGAAGAAGGCACCATTGGTGGAGAACTTTATTCCCAAAAATAATCCTCTAAAACACCAGAATAGCTTGAATAGAGGTCTGTTACCACAAATGTTACCTCATTGTGGTCTAAATGCCGTCCCAGGAACTCTTTGATGGTGTCGGGATCCTTTTTATTGTGAAGTTCATCAGCAATGGGTTGAGCTGTGAAATGATCCAGGATTGTGAGGCGATATTTCTGTGAACGACCACGTTTAGGGAACTGTTCATCATAATGAACAATATAAGAAACTTCTAAAGGCGGAACAACAGCTTTTTCCACAGAATCAGTGAAGGCGCGGAGTATGGTGTCTTTCCCCCTGGGAAAGATAGCTTCCATCAAATCAGAAATACCTTCATAAGAAACATGGTTCACCCTTAAAATCTGATAAACATGGTTTAAAACACTGAAAAATTCTTTTTTCAGACTTTCCCAGAACTCACGACTCTCTTCACCTGGTTCACCACATAATGGGCAAATATACCTGCCAATCTTAACACTGCCCAAATTTTTCTTGGAATAAGTGTTATACCCATTATGATTCATCCCTGAGCCACAATCGGGGCACAAAGGCGGAGGGGTTCTTCGGAAAACGCCTTTATAGGTGTATTCAAAATCGTTGCCGTAATTCTCAAAAATCGAGAAAAATAAATCCTTTTCCGAAAAGTTTAATAAAGTACAATCTAAAGATACCATATGTAACGCCAAGGATATGTTGTCTTCCAGGAGTAATAAAACTTTTGGAAGACTCTATCCTATAATCACTAGAAAAATCTACTGTGCCAATTAAATCAAAGATTACCTACCTTACTTTAGTATCAAGCATTATAAGTCTTAATAGGTTGAATTATTAAGAATGATTACATAGTTGTATGTATTAATATAAGAAACTGGTAATAAATATGAATTTAAAAGAATTTGATGGTGATTTTATTCTCTGGTTGCTTTATAAGCACCTTTTTAGCCATTTACCCTATTCTCCCGGTAATAAATTGCGGATGAGAATTCTGAAGAATTTTTTAGGAGAGTGGGGTGAGGGTTCTAATATATCCACCCTGGTTTCTATTATCTCCCCGGAAAACATAGTGCTGGGTAAAAGAGTGGGGGTGGCCAATAAGGTTATCCTGGATGGTCGAGGGGGTATAAGTATTGGTGATAATTCCATTATTGGTTTTGAATCGGTTATTTTATCCTGCACCCATAATTCTTCCTCCCGGGATATCCCCATCCGGGACCAGGGAATGTTTCAGAAGAAAATAGAAATTGGAGAGGATGTCTGGGTAGGGGCCCGGGCCGTAATCATGCCGGGAATAAAAATAGGTGAAGGGGCCATCATCGGGGCCAATGCGGTGGTTACACGTGATGTGGAACCCTATGCCATTGTAGGTGGAGTACCGGCCCGGTTTATAAAATACAGACCATAGATCAGGATATATATTTATGATTACAGGTGATTTTTTTGGAAGAAAGCATGTTAAAAAAAGTTGAAAATAAAAAAGCCCGGATTTGTATCGTGGGACTGGGTTATGTGGGTCTTCCCACCGCTATATTCTTTGCAGAAGAAGGATATGAAGTTATTGGTGTGGATAAAAACCAGGAAAAGGTAAGGCTCACCAACCAGGGTATATCCACCATTGGAGAGCTTAATCTGGATGATCGCTTAAAAAAAGTGGTGGATAACCATAAGTTGCATGCCACCACCGATACGGTGCAGGCTAGTGGTGATGCAGATATCATCATACTCATTGTACCCACTCCAGTTACCCCTTCCAAGGACCCGGATTTATCCTACATCATATCTGCTGGTGAAGAAGTAGCCCAGGGCCTGAATAGTGGAAAACTGGTTATTCTGGAGTCCACGGTTTACCCGGGGGTTACTGAGGAAACTTTACAACCATTACTGGAAGCTGGTGGTTTAAAAGCAGGGGATGATTTTGGTTTGAGTTACTGTCCCGAGCGTTATAATCCAGGAGATAGCGAACATGATATACAGCATGTTTCCCGGGTTTTAGGGGCTATAAATGATTACTGGGGCCAGGTCACCCAGAAACTCTACCAGAGTATTATTCAGCAAGATGTGAAGATTTTAAGTAATATTAAAACCGCAGAAGCCGCCAAGGTGATTGAAAACACCCAGCGGGATTTAAACATTGCTCTTATGAATGAATTGGCCATGATCTTTGAAAGGCTGGATATTGATATTATGGAGGTCATTGAAGGGGCCAGTACCAAGTGGAACTTCAATAAGTACTATCCCGGAGCAGGGGTGGGGGGTCACTGTCTACCAGTTGATCCCTATTACCTGGTTAAAAAGGCCCAGGAAGTGGGTTACCACTCCAAGGTTATTGCCGCAGGTCGGACCATAAATGACCACATGCCCACCCATCTCTACCACCTCACCGCCGATGCCCTGAATGACCATGAAAGGGCAGTTAATAATTCTAAAATCGTGATTTTAGGTTTATCCTATAAAGAAAATGTAGGTGATCCCCGGGAGTCCCCAGCCAATCAGTTGATACATAAATTGCAAAGTAAAAATGCCCGGGTAAGTGTGGTTGATCCCTATATTTCAGAGGATTATCAGGAAGGTATGGAAAAAAATCTATACACCGCCCTGGAGGATGCCCATGCCCTGGTACTGGTTACTGCCCATGATGATTTTAAAAACCTGGATTGGGAGCGGATAAAAAAATTAATGAAACTACCAATATGCATTGATGGCCGTAGAATATATGACCCGGTGGAAGTTAAATCCCATGGATTTTGCTACCGGGGAGTAGGGGCCGTTAATCATTAAAAAAAAATGTTTTTTAAAGTTAATTGATTATTAAAAATATGTCGGGTGAGATTAATTAAAAATTTTAGGCCCTGTAAACCCTATCAAAAAAAAAGTATTTAATAAAATTTTGAGTTAAATAAAATCTTAACTCAAACATCAAATTTTTTTATAAGAATTGCTCTGCAGTTTGTTTTAATTCCTCTTTAAAATCACCCTGAGGATTGTATCCCAGGGAACGGGCCCTTTCAATATCGGCCAGGGAATGTTTAATATCTCCACTCCGGGGTTCAGCATATTCTACTTCCAGAGCAGTATTTAGTATTTCATTTAAGTATTCCACCAGCTGGTTGAGGGTGAATCTACGACCACAGGCCACATTAAAAACCCCTCCTTTATTAGATTGGGCAGCTAAAATATTAGCTTGAACCACATTTTTAACAAATGTGAAATCCCGGCTCTGTTCCCCATCTCCGAATATAACTGGTTTTTCACCTTTCAACATTCTCTGCATGAATTTAGGTATTACCGCTGCATACTGGGATTCCGGATCCTGTCTGGGGCCAAATACATTGAAGTACCTTAAAGATGCTGTTTTCAAGCCATATACTTCTTCAAAAACTTTACAGTAATATTCCCCGGTGGCCTTGGTCACAGCATAAGGGGATTTAGGATTAACTGGCATATCCTCTACTTTAGGTAAAATAGGAGTGTCTCCATATACTGAAGATGATGAAGCAAATACCACCTTTTTTACTCCGGCATCACGTGCTGAAATTAGAACCTTCAGAGTACCGGTGACATTGGCTTCATTGGATTTTAAGGGGTCTTTTATACTCCGAGGAACACTGGGTAATGCCGCCTCGTGAAAAACATAATCACAGCCATCAAAGGTGGCCTCCAGATCAATTTCATTGATATCCCCTAAATCCAGGTCAATGAATCCATCCCTCAGGTGTTTTATATTATCCATACTTCCAGTGGATTCATTATCCACCACCACCACCAGGTTATCAGTGCAAAGCTCTTCTACTAGATGAGAACCTATAAAACCCAGGCCTCCTGTAACTGCGATTTTCTTATTCTTTATTTTATCAACCCCATTTTTGGAATAACATTTTATTGGAAATTAAATCTTTTAAATTTAACTGGATAAATTTTTATTTAATATAGTGATCCTTTAAAATCTGTAATTTAACCTTCCAGAAGCGGTATAACCATAAATTACAACCGGTATCTATATCCATCTTAATTACCAGCTTTTCCTCACAACATAAATATATTATTTCATGAGATAAAAACTTTTTAAATCAGATATTACCTTATTTAGAACTCCAGGGGCTTAATATAATTTTACCTGAAGTAATGATTTAAAATATCCCGGAGACTATAGTATATTTAAATCCACCGGAACTTATTAATTTAACTACAGTGAATAAAAGGAATCGGATTAAGTTCCATCCCCATTAAACCAGCATATAATTAATTTAAATCAAACAAATAGAATCCAAATAAAATATTTAATGGTTTAAAATATTAATTTATCAAATTATAAAATCAATATCAATTAATGAAGGTCATAGTCATGGATAAAAAGGTAAGTATCATTGTACCGGTCTATAAAGCTCGTATTTATTTAGAAGAGTGTCTGGAGAGTCTTTTAAACCAGACCTATCCCCACTGTGAAGTGGTGGTAATATATGTTAAGGGTGATAAAAAGGCCGGGAAAATAATTGCTAAATTCCAGGGATACCCCTCGCTTTTACCGGTAAAAATCAAGAAAAATGAGGGTATTTCTTCTACCCGTAACCTGGGGATTAAAATATCATCCGGAGATTATGTGGCTTTTTGTGATGATGATGACTTTTTTTATCCAGAAAAAATTGAAAAACAGATAAAGGTCCTGGAAGAACCAGGGGTTGGTTTAACCTACTGTGACTTCCAGGTGGTAAATACTAAAAGTGAATTGTTGACTGAGGCTTCTGTTCCGGAATGGGATTTTGATAAATGGTTAAAAGATACCTATATTGGTCTTTCCACCATCATGGTGGAAAAAGAAATCCTGGAAAAAGCTGGTTTATTTAATGAGGAACTTTTTGCCAGTGAAGATTTTGAACTGCTTTTACGGTTATCCACCTTAACCACCTTTAAAAAAACAAATGGTTTCCTGGCCTCTCGAAGGATACATTCCTCTAATCACTCTCGAAAAACATTTAAAATATTATTAGAACGATACAAAATATATAAAAAGTATGGATATAGCGCTCTGGGGCTTTATACTCTTTTTAGAAACCTTTTTGTATCCAATGCAATTTTCTATCTATATGAACATCCCCGGCTATATGAAACCCTGAAAAAAATTAAAAGATGAAGTATTATTATTTTTTTTAGAAATAATTTATAAAAAATTGTATTTAACCCTCTTTTTCCCTGTTAAAAAAAGTTTTACTGGTAAACCCCGGTATTAATCATTTAAAGCTTTTTTATAGGTCTCCAGATGAGCACTGACACATTTATCCAGGTAAAACTTCTGGACCTCTTTTAATCCATTTTCACCCATTTTTTTACGGAGAGTTTCATCTTCCATGAGCTGGATTATACTCTCACTCAGGGCCACAGGATCCTTCGGCGCTATGATAAACCCGGTTTTATGATCTATCATCTGCTCTTTTACAGCCCCTACATCCGTGGCAATAACTGCTTTACCCATGCACATGGCTTCCAGTATCACCAGGGGTGTGCCTTCCGCGATAGAAGGTAGGATTAAAAGATGGGATATGTCTAATATAGAGGGTATGTCTTGACGAGAACCTAAAAAATAGATATAATCCTTTAAATCAAGTTTTTCTATCAGTTCTACCAGCTGCAAATAGCACTCTTTTTGGGTGGAGGGAACATCACCCACCAGGAGCAATTTAAAATCAGGGTTATTTTCCAGTACCTGGGGCAGGGCTTCTATAAGGTAACGGTGACCTTTAACTGGATTTATATTGGCCACACATACCCCTATAAAATTAGATTCCTCTAAACCCAGCTCTTTTAATATATGTTCTTTTTCCAGGTGTGTATTGTTTATGTTGAATTTATCCTGGTCCACCGGTTCATATATTACCTGCACATTGCTCCGGGAGTTGAAACCCTCCCCTAAATAGTACTCCCCCAGGCTGTGGGCAATGACAATTATCTGGTCTGCTACCGGTTTTACCAGTATCATCATCATGGAAATTAAAAAGGAGGGATAAAGGGAACTCATGAGGTGCCACACCACCTTTTTTCGGCTAAGATAAGCGGCTAAAGCTGGCTGGAAATTTAGAACACCATTAACATGAACCAGGTCTACTTCCTCCCGCCTTATGAGGCGTGTGAATTGAAATACCGTTAAGGGTATAGTCACTATCCATAAAATATTTTTTAAAATTGATTTTACGGAATTGAAATTAGATGGTCCAGGGAAAAAGATTTCATTAACCAGGAACCCCTCACTTGAGGCATAGCTACTGAAGTTAGTACTGCCTGAAGAAGAAGAGGGACACCCCAGGATGGTGTTTACTCCCTCTTTTTTTAGTTTCTCTGCCACAGAAATCACCCGGATTTGAGGTCCGCCCAGGTAGTTCTGCATAACCACATTTAGTACCTTCATTCATATCACCGGGTTAATCATATTTATTCAAGTGAGTATGCACTGGATTAACTTAACTCCCCTTTAAGGTTATTTGGAAACCGTTCCTTCTTCTTAATTATAATGTGTATTAGGATTAATTTCACTCAAAGCACCCTCAGCCAGTTTAAGGCCTTTTTTTGGGCATCAACAAATTTTAAAGACGGCTGGAAATCAGGGGGATGAAGCTGTATTTCCTGTATTTTTTCATCCATCACCCCGGAGAGTACCTCTTCTAAGGAAATACATGCCTTGCTATTTAATCCCACATCCCGGGCCAGGGCCCTGTTTTTAGGAGCATAATCTATTATTAGAAGAGGCAGATGGTTTATAAAGGCAAATAGGCATGAGTGATACCTCATCCCTATAAAGGAGCTGCAGGTGGAAATTTCATTAAGTATATCCAGGGGGTCCGGGTTATAGGGGATGATTTTAACCCTATTTTTAAAGTCCAGTAATTCAAACAGGGAATTGGTAATGTGGATGTCATCATGAGGGGGTTGTCCATTGAAGATAAAGAGTTTCAGGTGGTGCAGGTGACTATCAGCCATCCATTTATTAAGTGCCGAGGCTATTTTTTCTACCAATAAATCATCCTTTTCATTTTGAGGGTCGTATATATGGTAAAATGGCAATATAGATACCCCCATGGTTACCGGAGATTCAGTAATTGATTCATCCTCTTTATTAGAATATGGTCTTGATTTTATATCACCACTCCTGGTGGAGGGACCCCTATTCAGGCCATCTTCAACCAATAGTAGGGATAAATCAAAGGACTGACAGGTTTTAGTACCCACTCCCATATCCTGAAGGGCTTCCTCGGATAGGGAGTCCCTGACCACAATCAGATCAGCCAGTTTGCAGGTATTTTTTATTAAGAGTTTCCCCCACCATTTATTTGGTTTTTCCACCCCGATACCCAGAAAATAGCATTTTTTTCTCCTTAATTTCATGATTCCAGTTATTAGAAGGTGCTGTAATAGTCGGGGTATTCTTATTCTCCGGGTACCGTAGTCAAAAAAATGAGTGCCCCCTCCTAAGACATAGATGGAAGACTGGAACAATGCTTTAAAAAAGGATAAGTGCTGATTGGGATCTACTTCTGTAATCCGTTTTTCCAGGGATTCTGGTAGCTTTATTTTTGAGCCGGTGGTGATGGTGAAGATGCTGGAAGGGTATATTTTATCCAGGATATTTAAAAGAGAATATAGCATGGCATCATCCCCGGTATTTTTCCAGCCATAGTAGCCCAGTATGAAAATATGTTCCCCTGCATCATTTTTAGAGTTTATAAGTGCCATCTCCATCCATTATTCCATGAAACTCCTATGTTTTCAAATTAAAGAGGGATTTTAAATAAGAAAAATAATTTTAAAAAAAAATATACTGGAAAATATTCTCTATAATTATTATCATAGGCACAGTAGATTTTTTTAGTGATTGATTTTATGAGTCTTATTTTTTAGGATAAGGGTCTTCCATAAGTTTTATAACTCCTAGAAGACAATATATCCTTGGTTTTACTATGGTATCTATAGATTGTACTTTAATAAACTTTTCGGAA
>Ga0180017_100308_pt1 | contig 18151 bp, 17 predicted proteins | sample KR46_S_MetaG_FD_129674 | JGI IMG/M metagenome (GOLD analysis project Ga0180017, IMG submission 129674) | Groundwater microbial communities from the Olkiluoto Island deep subsurface site, Finland - KR46_S_MetaG | ecosystem: Environmental > Aquatic > Deep subsurface > Groundwater | place: Finland...
GGGCGGATGCAGGTGCATCTCCACCCCCTCATCGCGGTATTGCGCGAGCAGATCCCGGGGAATGGAGTCCATGTCTCCAACCGCAAGATGCGGAAGGATCTGCATGGACGCAAGATGCCTGCTGCCTCCGTCCACTCCGATCAGGCGTTCGGCGGAGGAGACCATGGCCCGGACTTTGGGCGAAAGTTCAAGGGGGCCGTTGGCCAGGAGAACCCAGTGCATCATTTCTCCGCAGTTTGAAGGTTGGGGCGATTCTTGCTGTTTCGGGAGCATCCCAGTAGACTTTTTTTGAATAATCACCTGTCCTGGACAACGCAAGGATGTGCCATGCCTAACCCTATGCCGAATGTGCTCGTTGTTGACGACAGCAAGATGTTTTTGCAGGTCCTGGTCCAAAGTTTGGAGGAGACCGTCGCGGGCCGCATCATTTCCGCCGGTTCTCTGGAAGAGACGCGCGCCTTGCTTGACCAGCATGAGTTTGCCGTGGCCATGCTCGATCTTAACCTCCCCGATGCGCCCCAGGGCGAGGTGGTCGACCTGGTGCTTGAAAAGGGTATCCCGGTCATTGTTTTTGCCGGGGATTGCACGGACCAGACTCGCGAGCGTCTGTGGTCCAAAAATATCGTCGATTACGTCCTCAAGGAAGGCGGCGAGAGCTTGCGCTATGCCGTGCGCCAGGCGCGGCGCGTGATCCTGAATCGCGAGATCAAGGTGCTGGTGGTCGAGGACTCGGAGATGGTCCGGACCATGGTCGCAGGACTCTTGCGTGTTCACCGGTTTCAGGTTTTCGAGGCCGCAAATGGTCGCGAGGGGCTGCAGGTCTTGAATGCCAATCCGGACATCCGGCTCATCATCACGGATTACGAGATGCCGGAAATGGACGGGATACGGTTCGTCCGTGCCGTGCGGGCACGTCATCCCAAGGAAGAGATGGCCATCATCGGCATCTCCAGCCATGAACTGGAATATCTGTCGGCCCGTTTCCTCAAGAGCGGGGCCAACGATTTTCTGACCAAGCCATTTTCGAGCGAGGAGTTCTACTGCCGGGTCTCCCAGAACATGGACCTGCTGGAATACATCCAGACCATCAAGGACTACTCCGAGAAGGATTATCTGACCGGGCTGTTCAACCGCCGCTACCTGTTTGCACAGGGGCCGTCCCGCATTCGCAAGAAGCAGAAGAAGGGCGATGCGGTCTGCCTGGCCATGCTCGATATCGATCATTTCAAGAAAATAAATGATCAGTACGGCCATGAGATGGGTGATGCCGTGCTGAGGGACCTGGGCGAACAGCTGCTGCGGCATTTTGCTCACCGTGGCATCGCCGCTCGCCTTGGCGGGGAGGAGTTTTGCCTCCTCCTCGATGACGATGCCACCAGCGTTACGGAATTGCTGGAAGAATTTCGCCAGGAGGTCGCGGGCACGGATTTTACTTGCGGCGGGGTCCGATGTTCCTTTTCGCTCAGCATCGGCCTTTGCGCGTCCGCGCATTTGGATATGGAGGCCATGCTCAAGAATGCGGATGAGGCCCTTTACATGGCAAAGAATAACGGCCGTAACCGGCTTGAAATTTGGAATAAATGAGCAGGCTGCTCAAAAATGGCGATCTGCTTCGTCACTGCAGAAAATCCAGACCCTCGCCTGTCTGAATACTTTTGCGGGCACACGTACGCTTCAGCCCTGGATTTTCTTTGTTCCCCGCATCTCACCATTTTTGAACGCCTGGAAATTTGTAATTTTCAACAGCCAGCTAGACACGATCAGAGGTTTGGATGTTTGAAGCAAGCCTGTATGCAGCCCGTCGCCGGGCGCTGATGGAGTCGGTCAAGACCGGCTGCATCCTTTTGCCGGGCAACGATCTTGTGGGCATGAACTATCACGCCAACGCCTTTGACTTTCGTCAGGATGGCTCTTTTCTCTATTTTGCCGGATTGGACGAACCCGGACATTGCCTGTGGCTCGACTGTGAAAGCGGGGAGGAAATGCTTTGCGGTCCAAGCCTGGGGCTGGACCATACCATCTGGAGCGGTGCGGCACCGTCGCTTCCGGAGTTGGCTGCCAGGTCGGGTATTGAGAACGCCTGGACCATGGCGGATTTGGCGGCCGCCTGCCATGACGCGCAAAGGCCGGGCCGGGCGGTGCATTATCTGCCGCCCTATCAGGGAGAAGGGGTGCTGCGCATCTGCCGATTGCTGGGCGCTGCGCCGGATACTGTCGAGGCCGGGGCTTCGCAAAAGCTTGTCCGGGCCGTGGTGGCGCTTCGCAGTGTCAAGAGCGGTGAGGAGGTGGACGAAATCCGCCAAGCAGTAGCCCTCTCTGCGCAGATGTATGCCGAGCTTATGGCTGCCTGCACGCCCGGGGTGGCAGAAATGGAGCTTTACGGGCGCATGCAGGGGTTCATTCTTGCGCGCGGCAGCCGGGAAGCATTCCCCATGATCCTGTCCCAGCGCGGGGAGGTGCTGCACAACCACAGCCATGACCAGACTCTTTCTGAAGGGGACCTGCTGCTGGTCGATTCCGGGGTGGTTTCGCCCCTAGGGTACGCCTCGGACATCACCCGCACCCTGCCCGTTGGCGGGCGCTTCACGCGGCGTCAGCTGGACATCTACGAGATCGTGCTGCGCGCCCTGGCCGAGGGAACTTCGCGAATGGGTCCGGGAGTGCCTTTCGTGGAATGCCACTTCTCCGCCGCCACACAGGTGGCTCAAGGGCTCACGGACCTTGGACTCATGCGCGGCGACCCGGCCGAGGCCGTGGCTCAAGGGGCGCACGCCCTCTTTTTTCCGCATGGCCTCGGGCACATGCTCGGGCTTGATGTCCACGACATGGAGGCTTTGGGAGAGGATTTCGTTGGCTATGACGAAGAGTTCAGACGCTCCACGCAGTTCGGCCTGTCCAGCCTGCGCATGGCCCGCAGGCTTCAGCCTGGATTTGTCATGACCGTGGAGCCGGGCATCTATTTTATTCCCGCCCTTATCGGGCAGTGGCGGGAGGCGCGGCGTCTGGAAGAGTTCATCAACTACGAAGCCATTGACGCGTATCTGGATTTCGGCGGCATCCGCATCGAGGACGACGTGCTGGTCACGGAGCACGGTCATGAAGTCTTGAGCGCGGGCATTCCAAAAGAGCCCGCAGCGGTGTGCGCCTGCATGGGAGGGGAGAAGTGAGAAAGATCAGCCTGCACGGCGGGCACAGCGGCCAGTATTGCGACCATGCCCGTGACACGCTGGCGCAGATCGTGGCCGCGTATCACGATGCCGGATTTGAATGCATCGGCCTGACCGAGCACATGCCGCCCTTTGACGACGCCTGGCTTTATCCGGACGAGGCCGGGCTCGGGCGCACTGCAAAATGGATGCAGGCCCGCTTCGCAAACTACGTGGCCGAGGCCAGAGCGCTTCAGCACGCCTACAGGGGCCGCATGGGCATTCTCGTCGGCATGGAGAGCGAGTGGTATCCCGGCTGCGGCCCATGGGTCGCCAGCCTGCGCGAAACCCATGGCCTCGATTATGTTGTGGGATCAGTTCACCATGTCGGGGGAGAGTGCGTCGACTTTTCAAAACAGGACTACGAACGCATCGCTACGCGGTACGGCGGGCTGGCTCCTCTGTATGCGGCCTATTTCGACGCCCAGCTAGAGATGATGCAGGCCATCAAACCGGAAGTGGTGGGCCATTTCGATCTCATCCGTATGCATGATCCGAACTACCTGCAAACGCTAACGCAAGCAGATGTCTGGGAACGGGTGCTGCGCAATCTGGACTGGATGGCAAAAGCCGGCGCAGTGCTGGACGTAAACGCGAGAGCGCTCCTCAAGGGACAGGCGCAGCCGTATGTCTGCGCTCCGATTCTGGACGCTGCCGCAAAGCTCGGGGTGGGCGTTGCCTACGGCGATGACGCACACGGAGTGACGGATGTGGGATGCGGGTTTGCGCGGGTAGAGGAATTGCTTGCCCAGAGGAGAATGAAAGGGCCGGAAACTTCCAGTTCCCAGGTGCTAAGGCAGATCGGCGGGTGAGTTCTTCCAGGCGTTCCAAATCAACCGGCTCGAATAGACCAGACCACTCCCGACCATCACATAGAGTCCGGTCTTGATGGCCGCGTCAAGGGGCAGCACGCCCAAGGTTCGCCCGAACACGATCATGACCGCGATGAGCAACCAGTTGCGCACAGAAAAAAGTCCGCCCAGACAAGCGCGGGAAGGCTTGGCGCCGATGTGAAGAATGATTCTGTTTGCAACTCGGTCCAGAACAATTTTGCTTTTGACCACACCCAGAATCCCTCCGACCACAATCACCGCCAGTAAGATCCCCCAAGAACCTTCCCGAAAGATATAGATTCCTTTAAGGGTGAGAAAAAAACCAACCGCTGACCACACAATGGCGGCGGTGAGCAGGCGCGTGCGGGGATAGGCGCGGGGGGTCAAGCGGTCGAGGAAGTGGGGGGGCATGGGAACTCCTTAAGTTCCCAATCCTAGAAAGGCTGTAGGCTAAAGTCAAACGCGGGGCCAATTGGCTTGGCCCCGCGCTGAGCTATTCTGTGACCTTGCGCCAAAAGAGCGGCCCGGATCTGACATTAATTGGCGTTTCAACATCGATCGTAAGAATCGCACCTGTACTTGTCTGGACAAACGCCGTAGCGCCATCCTCGCCGATATGGAGCGTAGGGGTGAAAGCAAGACCACGTCCTAGTGGAAGGGAAGTGTTCAAGATGTCACCGGAAGCACCAAGGATCGGTTTATAGAATGCTGTTCCCGTTTTGTAGTAAACAGCCCAGAGCGTGCTGTTGGCATCAAAGGCGTCGCAGACGTCACTTGTAGGTGTATTGCTGGTGAAGATAACTGTTCCGCCCAGTACTGCAGGCTGTCCCAGGACTCGCTCTCGGTCATGATCGAAGTCAATATGCCAGCCATCAGCGTCGTTGACTGCGGCAACGAGATTATTCCAGTGACCTGGTGTAGGATTTGGACCAGTCATAAGGGTCCCGCCTTTGTAAGCCCTGACGCAGTTAATTGTACTAACTCCTGAGCATAGACTGTTGCTAACCGTAACGTCAGTGCTGTTAAAAAGGGCAGCAGTCACGATAGTGTCAAAAGTCAGTGTTGTGGAGTTGACGACGTCTTTGACTCCATAAAATGACATTTTAGATGTCTGGGGTATGTCCGGAGTGTTGAAGAGTCGGCCCGCTCCAAAATAGACCCATAAGAGACCGGCGTCGTCCTTAGCTACGCTTGCGGCCGAGGTGATGGGCTTGCCAACATCAATCAGTGTTGAAATGCTATCCCATCCTGAGGTAATGGCGTTATTGGTGTCCAGTCGGTACATCTTACCAGTTGGATTGGTCTGTGTGCCAGCCGTAGTTCCGAAATAAACCAAGTCAGTCTTGAATTCCTCGGTCGAAGGATATGGTCCGATATCGAGATCCACTGCTATGGGATCAAAAATGAATGAGTTTGGTTCCGTAAAGCCATATGGCTCCCCGCTTGTCGACAACGTCCCAGTTCCGTTGACAGTGAGAAGTGCTTTGTCAGCGACAAGCGCCTTTAGATCCAGGGCAAAGAGACGACCAGCCTGTTCACTTGTTTCCACGCCGAGTTTATTGCGCGATGCCTTTCCGGCAGAATCTGCCGGACCGGAACCGAAAACCAAGTACCATTGATTTTCGGTTGCAAGGGTGGTGTTTCGTTGGGTCATGGGCATGACAGTCGGGTAACAGGTCGTGAAGCCCTGTCCGGGGAGTGCGATTTCTGCAAGTAGTTTAGGCGGTTGCTCAGGATTCGTTATGTCCATGATGACGTAAGCGGATGACATGGAACGGTCGGCAGCGCCGTCCTTAGTGATATCCACTCCAATCTCGGCTCCACCAAGTCGCATGCCGGCAACAAGGATAGTCCCCCATCCATCAGGGTAGGTGTCGGGGTCTTGGGATACTTGGCTGGTTGTGTCATTGAAGAACACTCGGGCGTCAAAGACGCGGGGTTTGAGGTCCATGTACGCTGCATGGAGGTTTTGACCGTACTCGGGATGCATTAGCCATTTCAAGTGGGGCAGAAGATTGAAGGGAACATAAGCCCAGGCTTCCATGCCCAGAGGCCAGTCATGTTCGCCATTAGGAGAAGTCAGGAAGGCTTTTTGAGTGCTGTTGTAAAAGCCTGCATTAAATGCGTGGAGCATCCCGTCGTTAGCACCGACATAGACCATTTGTCTTCTATTTTTGTACTTATTGACAAAGCCTTCATAGGTTTTGTCCTTATAGATCATGTGATAGTTTTCTGCAGGTCTGCCAACAACCGTTGGGGATGAATATATAATGTCGCCTAGGCGCCACGTCTTGCCGCCAAAAGATCTGCTGCGGGTAAAATCATCAACGCTGCCGATGGTAGCATTACCGACATCCAGTCCTCGAATGAAGTTGGTCTGCCGTTGCGACAATGTTCTGAGTTGGGTATCGCTAAGTCCAAGGGAGGGAGCGACCGATCCCGAAGTGTTTTCATAAAGTGTCAGGTAGCTGCAGAAGTAATCTGGGTCTTTACAGTCGACATCGGCATGTGTAAAAGGCACAAATTCGCCAATATCGGGAATCATGTTGCTATTCTTGTCTACAAAAGTGAAGATGTACCGTGAAGCCGTGCCGCCATAGCTTCGGTTGGTAGTTATGGCGGCATCGCTTACGTCATTAAGCCAGTCCGTAGAAGACCACAAAAAGTTGATGTCGTTGATAGTGGGAACAAGGGTTGAATTTCCAGATTCGTCAAACCTGTAAATGAGTTCCGCTGTATCTGTTTTTATGAACCGAATGACTTTGTCGTAGTCCGCTCCACTAAGGTCGAGTTTACTATTTTGGGTGGTATCTTCGCGCATTTGCCCTTTGGAATCTACCAGCAGTGCATGGATCTGTCCTGCCCAAGCCGGAGCCAGAGGGGTGATTGCAGTTGGCTGAAAGAAAATCGCCTGATAGACAGCCCCTTCGCCGTCGCCTGTGGTCGGAGGGAGGGAAGCGGACGTGCCGGACGCGACACTGGCGGTAGCCATGGCAAAGACTTGCGTAATCGCGGCTTCAAGTTCGCTGCCGGACTCAGCTTCAAAATAGTTGTCGGGAACTCCGTCGCCGTTGGCGTCCCACTCAGTAGTTAAATCCGGCATGTTATTGCCGTTACTTCCGATGCCGGACTGCTTGAATTTTCCGTAGCGGGCAGCGTCGCTAAGGAGGGTACTGCCCTTTCCGAAAGCAAAAACGGCATAAAAGTCTACGTTTTGAACTCCTGCGAGGTCGGGGCGCATGTCTGTTGTTTGGCCCCAGTGTGCAACGTCGATAAGGTACGATCTGCCGCCGTCAGGTAATGTGTAGTATGGGTTGACAATCCGCTGTCGGATTTTTTCTCCATAGTAATCTGCGGGGAGGCTGTTATCCTGGGTGCTTTCGCCGTCTGTGATGAGGATAACGTTTTGCTTAGTGCACTCGATAAGTTCACCAATTGATGGGAAATAAAATGGGTCTTGGGTAGTACCGACCTCATAGCTTGAGTCACCCCTATATCGAGGTCCTGTATTGGTGCCCGAAGTAATGCCGCCACCTGTGTCGAGATCCTGTCGGATATAGCCGTAAACCGTAAACAAGGTTTCGGCCAGCGGGGTCCATGTAGTTGGGTTTATTGTGTTGATATCATTTATTAAATCGCTGAGTTCGTTCGGATCTTCGCTCATGTATCGCAGAATTTTACCACCGTGATGGTACGCAGGGGTCGAGCTACTAGTGTCGTACACGAAGAGGGCCATGCGAGCCTTGTCTTTGAAATCGTGAAGAACGCCCTCTTTTTTGGAATCCTTAACCCGAATCCGGTAGTTTGTTCCATCGTATGTAAAGTACATTGTGTTTGCAGGCTGTACGATCCACCTTTCAAGATTTTCGACTGGAGTCATGAACTTCAGGTCGCCGTTTAAGTCAGTTTTTTCTAATCCGTCGTATTTGAAATCAGCAACGCGTTTTGATCCGTCTTGGCTGACTCCTTCGTAGCAATTGTTGGTTGTGTTGTACTTACCCCCCCCCATGACCTTTCTTGCAACGTCTGCCCGTTTCATTGTTGCCCAATTAAGCCAGTTGCCGTTCCAAGTGCCTGATGCGTTGTTAGCATAGAAAAAACGATTAGCAACAGTTGCTGTAGTGTCGTAAGTGTAATATGTCCTCGGGTCAAAGTAGCCGTAGTATTCTCTGGCTGGATCAAAGACGCTGGTACCACCGCTAGTGTATGCCGCGTTACGCATACTACCGGAGTTGTCAAATATGATAATAATCGAAGGTTTTTCATCTTTGACGAGAAATGGTGGCATCCAATTGAAATCATTTGCGACGTAGGATAGAGTCGAACTGGGAGCAAACAAGATCAATCCCAAGAAAAGAGAAAAGATTAGCTTATTCACAGGTGATCCATATTTTCTGGACATACATGACTCCTTCCTGTTCAGAGGAATTGGAACACCAGACAGCTGCTTTGGAGTTATTCAGTTCTTCCTGCAGATTGCCTGGATTTCCGCTGCAATCTAGGATTGTGGCGTTGTGAGGGATGATCAATTCCAGGCCGTCACTTGCGCGAGTGACGGTCCACCTGACGCCGTCTTCAAGTACCCAAACCCCCTCACAGGGGCTGCTATCCGCGTTAGTAATGTCTTGAGCATACGCCCCGGTCGCGGCAAGGCAGAGCGCCAGGGTGATGAGATATGATTTGAGCATATGTCCTCCTTGAGCGGAAGGTTTATTTTTATTACGCCACGCCGCTCACCTGTTGATATGTCGCCAGCCCAAGTCTACGGTTGCTTGACTGTTGCGGCGACCCTCTCTGTGTGCGCGAATGAGATAATTAGTGAATGTTCCGCCACTGGCCGCACCCTTTCCAGCGCCCTCATAGCCTGCTCCGATCTGCATGGCCGATCCTTCGAGTACTCCGCTGTCCAGCCAACCAGTACGGATGAGGGTGCCCATGGTGCCCTGGATAAAATATTCCAAAGGATCTGCAGGTGGGGCAACTCCGAAACCGGTACTGTTGCCCCAGAAATTTGCGTTGGTCGAGTTGGTTCCGTCATCGTAAAAGCTGGAATTTGTATCATCGATGGCCTGTCCCAAGAACACATGGCCAACATTAACACCGGAATCAGCATGGAAAAAGGCTTCTCGGGTGTCGCGGTCATTGGCTGCGGTGAACAGATTCAGGTCCGCAACATCGAGGGCTGCAAGGCCTAGCGCAGCAAGGATCGCTAGGACAATAATAGCCACGACCAAGGCAGATCCTGATTGAGGACGTTTAGATTCAATACTTGGGGGAGAAGACGTATACATACGATGTGCTCGCTTGGATGCCTTTGTTGTTCCAGTTCACTGTGCAGGTCATTTCTTTGCACCTGTTCAGCGGAGCAAAGTCCTGAATGCCGCAGTTCATTGTGTATGCAACTCCGGAAACGACGGTGTTGACCGTGGCGTTGGACAGGTTGTTGAATGTGAGCGCTGCGTACTGTGCGCGGGTAGCGTTTTCCAAAAAATCTTCTATTATCAAACTGGCGTGGGTCATGTGGTAAGCACGGCTATCCTGAGTCGTTGATCTGGAAATCATGGTGACAACCGAAAGAAGTCCAATGGCGAGAACAGCCGTAGCTACAAGGACTTCCACAAGTGTAAAGCCTTTCATGCTTTGGGATTGGCAAAAGTGTCTTATATTTTGCATGTGTTTATAATCCCATGTTTCGACAGTACACTCGTGTGTTCATAATTCGGTTAGATATGTTGAGGCCAGCTCTTTCGTCTGATGCAGCGGCTGAAATTGTAATGTCTATAAAGCGAGTGTCTGTCTCTATTTCAGGAGTATTGACCGGGATGACGTCGCCGTTGCGGTCACGATAGACAAAAGTAAGGTCAGCGATATTTTCTGCAGCGGTAACCCATTCTGCTGATGCATTCAGCCAGTCGATGGTGTTATTTGGTCGCAAGATATATGCTATTTGCGTGCTTCCATCTGGTGCTGGATCTCTGGTGCAGCGGACTGACGTAGCATTTGTAGCGATTTCAACAAATCCATTTGAGGTGCCGCTGGTAACTGTATAGCCACACATCCGCAAATCCTCGGCTATCTGCACCACAGCGGACAGGAGTTCCTGCTGCATCACAGTTGTCTCTTCCTGTTTGGCGGCCATAAGGTTGTGGACGCGGAACAGATTGTACAGCCCTGTTAGGACGATGCCCATCATGACCATCGCTACCAGTATTTCCACTAGGGTCATTCCAGACTGGGCTCTTTTCTCGGACATGCGAAATTACTCCGCCTAGTTCGTTATTATGCTGCCTGAAGTCCGTACTGTGACAGACAAAGTTGATGCAGCGTTGTTGGTTATGGGAATGGTTCCCGCAGTGAGCGCTCTGCCTCTGCTGGTGAATGAAGTATTCAAGGAATTGGAAAGCCGCACTCCGCTCCCGATGATCGAGAGATCAAATTGCCGCAGTGTCGTGCCGTTGGTGAACGAAACAACACAGGTGTTGGTTGCGTTGCTACAGCTGAAATTGATCTGCTGGTTGCGCTTGATAGCCTCAACTCGTGCATCCTGGCACATGCTCACGATGGTTCTGGCGGCGCGTTTTAGATTGGCTTGGGGCAGCCATTTCATCAGGGCTGTTCCGGAAATGCCCGCCAGAATGCCGATTACCGCCACAACTACCAGTACTTCGATCAAAGAGAAGCCTTTTGGCTGAGATGTCGTGTTTCGATGATTCAAGCTTTGAGTTTTTGTATTCATAATTGCGGCATAACTGTTCAATATTTCGGGATTCAGAAAAAAACACTTTTGACTACAAATTTTGTCACCTTTCGTCTGTTTCTGCCATAATTTTGTCACTTTTGGCCGAATCAATTTGGGTCCCATGTTTTGCTGGGGCGGCTGTTGGTAAAAGTAAGTGCGCATTTAATGTTTCACGCGTACAAAAAATGCTTAAATTTCATACAATTTTTTTATTTATAAACACGTATCTTTTTGTTGTCAAAGACTCCTTACCTATTTCGCTCCGATCAAATAATTATGGTTAGCAGAAAGTATGCCGATGTGTGCACATCGTGTTGACGTGCCTACTCAGTTTTTTGATTTGTGAAGAAATTTTTGTCAGTCGCTGAGAGCGGAGGGTGGTTCTTTGAAATCTGCGAAGGTAGCGTTTCTAGCGAAAACTCAATCATAACATTTTGTTATGGTGCGGTGTAGTGTGAAAGTGAGCATAAAACTCTGAGTTCGCTGTGGCCGAGTCAATTTTTGGACTGCGTGCTCAAGGATCATTAAAGAAGGACTCGCAATGTACTCTATAGGGCGCAGTGAGTTCTATGGGCTTTTGCGTCACTCCGTATTCTTGCGCCAGAACAGGCAACCGGACTTGAAGGGGAAGGCTGAGTCGATCTCGGTGCCCGTGAGAGCGCCGGAGGTTAGCTGAGTGAAGGCTGTCACGGCCTGTTTTTCACTGACGTGCAGGATGGGGTGTGCGGCCAGGCCTGGGCCGAGGTCGATGAAGGCGGGAAAGTTACCGATGGAATGCTCCAGCGAAGGCCAGAAGTACGGGGTGCCGGTTTTGTAGTAGAGCGCCCAGAGGCGGCTTGTTCCTCCGGCTGCGCAAATCTCCTGCGCCGGGGTAAAGCTTGTGAATACCACCGACCCGCCCAGGACTGCCGTCTGGCCCAGGACCCTTTCTCCCGCTGCGCTGAATGTGTGCTTCCAGCCAGGGGCCTGGTTCAGGGTGCTGGTCAGCCATGCCCAGTCCCGGGTGGTGCTTGAGTCTTCGTCCATCTGGATTATGCCTACGCAATTGTCCGAGTATTCCCCCTCCCCGCAGGTGCCCTGTGTCACAGCGACTTTGCTGCTGTCGAAGAGGTGCGAGGCAAAGACCGTGTCCCAGTTTTTGACTCCGTTTGTTTCCGGTTCCCTGATCCCGTAAAAGCCCATGGGGCCGGTTTGGAGGATGTCGTCGGGATTGAAAAAACGCCCCGTGCCGAAATAAATCCACAGACTGCCTGTTTCGTCCACCGCGACTGAGGGCGCGGCGCTAAGCGGTTCACCCATATCGACAAGGGTGGATGTTTCCCAGCCTATGGGCGCGCCATTGCCGGTCCGCAGCCGGTAAATCTTGCCCGCCGGGCTGGCGGCATCCCCGGCCACGGTGCCGAAGTAGACAAGATCGGTGCTGAATTCGCCCACGCCATTCTTGGAGCCGACATCGAGATCTACGCACACAGGGTCGGAGATGAACGATCCTGCCTCCGCAAAGGCGAAAGGGTAGCCTTTCGCAGAGGTCAGGCCTGTGCTGTCCACGGTTTTGATTGTTTTCTCCGTGAACAGGGCGCTCAAGTCCAGCACGAAGAGCTTGCCGGGTCGGTCGCTGCTTTCGCGCATGAGCTTGCCCCTGTCGGCGCGTCCGGCACCGTCGGCCGGGCCGGAGCCGAAGACCATGTACCATTTGTTGGTGTCCAGGCTTTTGGCATTGGGGCTGCTCATGGGCATGACCGCAGGGACGCAGGTCGTGAAGCCCTGGCCGGGCAGGGAAATCTCGGCCAGCACGCCTGGCGGTGATTCCGGGTCGGTGATGTCCATGATCACGTAAGCTGAGGTCACGGTGCGGTCGATGCCTCCATTAAAGGTGTTGCCGTCGGTCTTATCGATGTCCACTTCCATGGCCGCCCCGCCCATACGCATGCCCGCGACCAGGATCGTGCCCCAGCCGCCTGGATATTTGTCTTCGTCTACGGACGTGACCCCGTCGGACATGAAAAAGATCCGGGCGTCGAAAACCCTGGGTATCAGATCCATGTAGGCGACATGCAGTCTTTCGCCATAATCCGGGTGCATGAGCCACTTGAGGTGTGGGAGCAGGTTGTAGGGCACGTAGGCCCAGAGTTCCTGGCCGAGGGGAAATGGCGTCCGCCCGCCTCGTTCCTCGTCGAAAGTGTGGGTGCCGGCATTCCAGAAGCCGCCGTTGAACGCGTGCAGCATGCCGTCATTGACCCCGACGTAGACCACCTGGCGGCGGTCCATGTATTTCGTCAGGAACCGTTCGTAGGTTCTATCATTATAAATAAGGTGGTAGTTTTCAGCAGGCCTGCCCACCACGGTGGGCGAAGAAAAGACAATGTCGCCTAGCCGCCAGGTACTTTCCCCGTGCATGCGGCTTCGGGCTGCGTCGTGGATGCCCTCGATCGTGGCGTTGCCCACATCCATTCCACGGATGAAGTCCACCTGCCGCTTGGCGACGGTGGCCTGGAAGTTGGAGAAAGCGGGAGGATTTTCTTCATTTAGGGTGCTGATCGCGCTCTGCGTGGGGTCGGACAGGTCAAGCCCCAGTTTCCCGGGAGCTGATTCGTAAAGGGTCAGGTAATTGTAAAAATAATCCGGCGAGTTGAGCGTTGTATCCGCAGGGCTGACTGGAAGCGCGAAGTGCTGGATTTCTTCGCTCGTTGCGTCGGCCACCATGTCCTGGTTTTTGTCCACAAAGGTTATGATGTAGCGGTTCGGATCAACGGAAGCGTACTGCAAGCGCTGCATGATCGCCTGATCTTCGGTCAGGCTGTTGAGCCAGGAACTTGCGGACCACAGGAAATTGATGTCGCCCATGCCGTCCAGCGCCGTGGCATTTTTCTCCCCTTCGTCAATGATTTGATTCCCGTCGGCATCGGTATGGGCGTAAATTCTTTCCCTGGCGAACTCGATGACCCTGTCCGCGTTCAGATCCTCGCGCAGGTTGCCCTGACTGTCCAAGAGATAGGCGTGCACTTCCCCCGACCAGGGCGGGGCGGTCTGGTTTGTCTGGCCGGGCGGGAAAAAAATCGCCTGATACGCTGCTCCTTCGCCGCTGCGCGTCTGTGTCGCGACGGCCGTGGCCGTGCCGGACGCAACTCCCGGCGTATCGAGTTGCAGGGCGCGGGTGAGGGCTGCTTCCAACTCCCGCCCTGACGGTGCGGTAAAAAAATTGTCGGGCAGGTCGTCGCCGTCGGCGTCGAACTCCGCTTGCAGGTCGGGGAGGCTGTTGCCGTTTATGTCCCTGAACTTTCCGTGCCGGGCTGTGTCCTGCAGCAGGGGACTCGGGGTGCCTGCCAGGCAGACCGCGTAGAAGTCCCAGTTCTGCATTCCATCCATGCCGTCTTCGGGCCGCAAGTCCTTTGTGTGTCCCAGGTAGGCCACGTCGATGAGATAGGTGCTCCCGCTCGGACGCAGGGTGTACTCTTTGTCGGGCCGTTTTATCGTGGCCGTATTCTTGAATCCGGCGGGGACGCCATGGTCGTTGGAACTTTCCCCTGCGCTGACCAGTATGACCTTTTGCCTGGAGCAGGGCACGAGCTGCTCCCTGGACGGGAAATAAAACGGGTCGGCAGTCTTTGAACCCTGCCTGCCGTCATGCCGGAGATACTCGTAGACCGAGTGCAGGGTTTTTGCCAACGGCGCACCGCCCTGCGGGCGGACTGAGTTTACGGCTGCTATGATCCCATCGAAGTCGTCGCTCATGTTGTGCTGGATTTGTCCACCGTCTTCAAAGGTGAACAGAGCGACGCGGGCCTTGTTCCGCACGGCGTGGAGCAGGCCACTTTCATCCTCGTCTTTGCCCATGACGCGCAGCGCGTAGCGCCCCTCGGATTCTGGTCCGGGTACGAGCATGTGGCCTTCAATATCTCGGGCTTTGATGGTGACGGCTCCGTGCAGTGGCGTCATGTGTAACATGCGGCCCTGCAGATCGCCCCGGGGCGTAGTGTCGTCAAAGTCAAATTCCTCTGCCTCATGGCCGAGCGGCTCTAATTCGTAACAGTCGCTCTGGTCATCGAATTTACCGCCGCTCAGCAGCTTGCGCGCCACATCGATGCGCAGCATCGCCGCCCAGTTCAGAAAATTGCCGTTCCATTGCCCGGTGGCGTTGTCCGCAAAAAAATGAGGTTTTTCGCTTTCCGCATTGTAGTTGTAGTAGGAGCGAGTATCGAAGTATCCATAGTATTCTCGCGTTCCGTTGAACGGGTCGGAATACGCCCGCTGCAGCATGCTCGACGAGGTGTCGAGGATGAAAGTCAGCGAGGGTTTTTCTTCCACGGCCAGAAAAGGGGGCAGCCAGTGAAAATCAGCGGCCCGGTAGGCTTCCGACTTTGGGGCCAGGAGCATGAGGACCAAGGCGGCCATCCAGAGCGCATTTGTAAAAGTCGGTTTCCCGCTCATTGGTTGATGTGCCTCCAGCCCAGATCCACTTGCGCAACACTGTTGCGCGGCCCCTGCCTGTGCGAACGGATGAGGTAGGTGCTGAAAGTCCCGCCCGAGGCCGCTCCCCTGCCCGCGCTTCCGTATCCCGAACCACCGTGCACGGCGCTGCCCGGAACCAGCCCCGTTTCGATGAAGCCCGCCCGCACATGCGTAACCTCGGTCCTCTGGCGGTGCCATTTGACCGGGAACTCTTTCGGGTTGAACCCCTTGCTTGCCCAAACGGACGCGTTGGTGGCGGGGGTGCCGTCGTTATAGAACGTCGAATTGACGGAGGCGATGGCGTTTTCCAGATATTCATGGCCCGCGTTTGCCCCCGAATCCGCCAGAAAGAAGGCCTTTTTCGCGTCGTATCCGTTGGCGGCCATGAGAATGTTCAGATGCGCCGTGTCGCTTGCGGCCAGCCCCATGATTCCGAGCAGGGCGAGGCTGATGATGGCCACGATGAAGACCATGCCGGACTGGCCCGGGCAAAGCTTTGGGGCGAGCTTAGAATTTTGGTGAGAGGACATAGACGTACCGTGCGCTCGCGGATGAGCCCTGGTTGTTCCATGAAAGAATGCAGGTCATTTCCTTGCACCGCTCCACGGGTGTGTTTTCGGCCAGTTTGCAGTTCATGGTATAGCGTACACCTTCGATGAGGCGGTTTGCAGTGGTGCCTGTCAGAGAATTGAATGCCTGGGCCGAGTACTGGGCACGGGTGGCAGTCTCCAGAAATTCTTCCACCAGAAAGCCTCCTCGGGACATGTGGCTGGCGCGGACATCCTGTACGCAGGCCCAGGTGATGACAGATGCGACGGCCATCAGGCCGATGGCCAGAATCGCCGTCGCCATCAGGACTTCGATGAGCGTGAAGCCGGGGGCGCATTTTTCTTCCCATAGCGCGCAGGACGTGGCTCGGATTTCACGCGTATCCTGACAAGGCCCGCCTGCCCATGCTGGGCACACGTTCGCGGGAATGACTTTTGGCGATGTTTCGCGACTTGTTGCAGGGAATTCTGTGAAGGGGCGGCTAGGCATAATCTACTCCGAAACCACGCTGCCCGACGGCCGCACCGTCACCGTGCGCGATAGTCCGGTGTTGTTTTGGATGGTGATGGTTCCGGCCACGCTGGCTCTTCCGAGGCCGCTATAATGGGTGGTGAAGGATTTGGTATGCTCGACGCGGTTTCTCAAGTCGGAGAGGTCGAAGCGCCGTAGCAGCGTATCGTCGCTACGCACCCTGACTTCGCAGGAGTTGCTCTGCATGTCGCATTGCAAGCGGATCCGTTCGTTTCGCTTTATGGCCTCGAACCTGGCGTGCCTGCACATGCTGACAATGGTCCTCGTCGCACGGTCCATCTCGGCTCCCGGCAGGGCGCGCAGCAGCGCCGTGCCGCCGACGCCTGTCAGTACGGCCACGATTGCCAGGACCACCAGGGTTTCAAGGAGCGTGAAACCCTTGTTCACGGCGTTTTTTCCATTTCCGTATTTCTGCACCAGACCATGGTGGACAGCGTGCGATTGCCGATGCCGAAATGCGCATGGGACGGGTCAGGGATCGCGGTGATCTGTACGCGTACGCCGCGAATGCGCGCCGTATTTAGATGCGGGTCGTTGATGATGTTGCCGCCCGCGCCAAAATAGGTGAAGCGCAGGTCGCCGATGTTGGTGCTAATCGGCTGCCAGTGAACGGCCCCGGTGTCGTATTTGCGCAACACGTTGTCGGGGACCGTCTTGGGGGATCCGTCATTGGCGACATTGAGTCTGAAGCCCGCGTGTTCGCGCAGGCTGCCGCTGCCGTCTTCATTGGCGATCCCGTCCGCGTTCCAGTCCAGCGTGCAATAAACCGCGTCATGCGTCGTGCCACGCCCGTAATCCGGGGCGCCTGTCCCGGGTTTGTGGAAAAAGCCGAAGCCCGGCGAACCGTGCGCCGAAAAACCGCACATGCGCAGTTCTTCGGAAATGAGCGAGATGGCGGAAAGGAGTTCCTGCTGCATGAGGGAGGTCTGGCTTTGCCTGGCGGCAATGCGGTGGTGAGTTTGGAAAAGGGAGTAGACCGCGCTGACGATCAGGCCCGAAATAGCCATGGCGACAAGGGTTTCAACAAGGGTCATGCCGGAATGACAGCATCTTTTCTGATTATCTTTGGGCATGCGTCTCGCCTGTAACTGTGCTGAATTTCATTTGAAAAAGTTGCAGCACAATACGCTTGGACGCGATTTGTTCCAATAATGCCCGGACCTGATATTGAAGGGCCGAATAATCGGTAGGAGTAGGGGAAAAAAAAGGGCTGACTGGGCAAACAGTGCCCAGTCAGCCGTCGAAATCGGTACTAGCGTTCGTTATTTGTCCACGACCGCGCAGTCCGGATTGGGGCACCACCATTCCTCGCCGTCGCCGGTGATAGCCTTGACTTCATGTGATTCCAGCATGGCTGCCGTATGGGAGTCGAGCTCCTTGCATTTGCGGCCGGTAAGCTTCTTCTTGGTATCGCCGGCCAGGGGCAGGGTAATTTCCTGTTTTTCGGTCATAGAGCACCTCCGTTGGTTTGTCCGTCGCGAATATACCCGCGTACGTCGCTGCTGACAACACCGGGCGTAGGGGCAGGCCCCCGTGCCTACCCATTTGAGAATGGCCACGATAGGCGTGATACGTGAGGAGGGAGGGGGGACATGGACGTGTAGGGGCGAAAAATTTTTCGCCCTTACCAATGGACGTGTGATGCGTGATGCGTGACGTGTGATGGGTGCTGCGTGATGCGTAATGCGCAACCCGGCAGGTGCTTGTTTGAGTCTTCTGGAATTTTCAGATACATTGTCGAAATGGAGAAGAACGACCCTATGAAAATTATCGGGCTTTCAGTGGCTTGTCGCGTGAGGCTTGCGGCAGGGGCGGACGAGTTCGCATGATCGACGGGCAAAAAA